>Ga0210123_1000084_pt1 | contig 59115 bp, 61 predicted proteins | sample Muzzi_PWB_D2_FD_185535 | JGI IMG/M metagenome (GOLD analysis project Ga0210123, IMG submission 185535) | Wetland microbial communities from San Francisco Bay, California, USA, that impact long-term carbon sequestration - Muzzi_PWB_D2 (SPAdes) | ecosystem: Environmental > Aquatic > Marine >... | reverse complement strand
AATAGCCGGATATTGTTCCCGGGTAGAAATATACGGGACAACTACGCAACACGTTTATTCCCATCGACGAAAGGGCGGTTCATGATCAGCGATTTGAACAGTGCGGCTGCCATCCCGGCGAGCGCCTAGAGTTCATTCCAGACACTCCACGGGTTGGTATCACCTTATCCGAGTGTCTATGAAATCCGGGGTAGTACATACCGACTTCTTATAATCCTGCCTTATTATCGAAAATATCAATCAATTTGATTTTGGTTTGGAATCATTCTAAAGTATGGCATACTGCCGTATCTGTTCGATGATCTGTGACTCTCATGTGCAGAAAAATGCGATGTGCAGTCACTTTCTACATACATGGAGATGCATATGAAAACAGGAAAATCAGTAGCATTGCTTGCGGCATTTGCAGTCGCAACCACCCCCATGTTGTTCATGGGCCCGGTATACGCCGGGATGGAAGCAACCTCCAACGATTTCTGGTGGCCGAACCGGCTGGATCTGAGTCCGCTGCGCGCGAATGCCGCCGAATCCAACCCGATGGGCGACGGGTTTGATTACGCCAAGGCATTCGCCAGCGTCGATATCGATGCGCTGAAGGCTGACATTGCGAAGGAGATGACCACGTCGCAGGCCTGGTGGCCGGCTGACTGGGGTACCTATGCCGGCCTTTTTATCCGCATGGCCTGGCACAGCGCCGGCACCTACCGCAGCCAGGACGGCCGCGGCGGCGCCGATGGCGCCCAGCAGCGCTTCGAGCCGCTCAACAGCTGGCCGGACAACGCCAACCTCGACAAGGCCCGCCGCCTGCTGTGGCCGGTCAAGAAAAAATATGGCCGCAACGTGTCCTGGGGTGACCTGATGGTGCTTTCCGGTAACGTTGCGCTGGAGAAGGCCGGCTTCAAGACCTTCGGGTTCGCCGGCGGCCGCGTCGACGATTGGGAAGCGGACCATGTGTACTGGGGTACCGAGAAAAAGTGGCTGGCTGACGACACGCGTTACAGTGGCAAGCGCGATCTCGAAAATCCGCTGGCCGCTGTGCAGATGGGCCTGATCTACGTGAACCCGGAAGGTCCGACCGGTCACAAAGGTGATCCGCTTGCCGCGGCCCATGACATCCGCGACACCTTTGGCCGCATGGCCATGAACGATGAGGAGACCGTCGCGCTGATCGCCGGTGGCCACACCCTGGGCAAGACACACGGTGCCCACAATCCCGCTGACTGCATCGGCCCCGAGCCGGCCGCTGCCCCGATTGAGCAGCAGGGCCTGGGTTGGGCCAACAAGTGCGGCAAGGGCAATGCCGAAGACACCATCACCAGTGGTCTCGAGGGCGCCTGGACTCCGACGCCTACCGAGTGGACAACTATCTTCCTGAAGAACCTGCTGGCCTTTGAATGGGTGCAAACCAAGAGCCCTGCCGGTGCCGTCCAGTGGATTCCGAAGGATGAGTCCCTGCACCAGCTGACACCGGACGCCCACATTGCCGGCAAGCGCAACCCGGTGGTGATGCTGACCACCGACCTGGCGCTGCGGGAAGACCCGGCCTATCGCAAGATCTCCGAGAAGTTCGCCAATGATCCGAATGCATTCAATGACGCCTTTGCCCGTGCCTGGTTCAAGCTGACACACCGCGACATGGGTCCGAGTGCCCGCTATGTCGGTGTTGAAGCCCCGAGCGAGGCGCTGATCTGGCAGGATCCGGTGCCGGCGGTTGATCAAAATACGCTGATCGACGCCAGCGATGTGGCCAGCCTGAAGCAGGCTGTACTGGCTTCCGGGCTGTCCGTCTCTGATCTGGTCCGCACTGCCTGGGCAGCGGCCGCCTCCTTCCGCGGCACCGACATGCGCGGTGGTGCCAATGGTGCCCGCCTGCGTCTGGCTCCGCAGAAAGACTGGGCGGTCAATGATCCCGCGACGGTGGCAAGGGTCCTGAAGGGTCTTGAGAAGATTCAGAATGATTTCAACAAGGCTCACGCGGGCGGCCAGCAGGTATCACTGGCCGATATGATCGTGCTGGGTGGTGACGCCGCCATTGAGAAGGCCGCCAGCGATGCCGGGCACAGTGTCACGGTCCCGTTCAAGCCGGGTCGTACGGATGCCACGCAGGCGCAGACCGATGTCGAGTCATTCGCCCTGCTGGAGCCGAAGGCCGATGGCTTCCGCAACTACTACGGCAAGGGCGCCAGGCTCTCGCCGGCCGATGCGCTGGTCGACCGTGCCGATGTGCTGAACCTGACGGTGCCGGAAATGACCGTGCTGGTGGGTGGTATGCGTGCACTGGGTGCCAACACAGACGGTTCCAGTCACGGTGTATTCACCGCGCGTCCCGGTACGCTGAGCAACGACTTCTTTGTCAACCTGCTCGATATGTCCACATTATGGGAGAAGTCTTCCGAGGATGCGGGTCTGTACGCAGGTAAGGATCGTGCCACTGGCAAGCTCAGGTGGACTGCAACGCCGGTCGACCTGGTATTCGGTTCGAACTCGGAGCTGCGTGCCATTGCAGAAGTCTATGCAGCCGATGATGCGCAAGACAAGTTCGTCAATGACTTCGTCGCGGCATGGACCAGGGTGATGCAGAACGATCGCTTTGATCTGATGTAAGCCATACGTTTGTTCAGGCGCTCTGCCAGAGCCGTCTGAAACAAGCCGGGAACGGGGGTTCGGGCCAGTTGTGCCGACCCCCGTTTTTTTGCGTGACTTGTTGATGTGCGCAAAATAATGAACCACTTTTGCACTGAAATCTGACCCGCTCATTTATTGCCTGGCCAGGGTATTCCCGCCGAATCGTTCCAGTCAGTCGCCCAACGAAGGGATGCGACACCGGGGTATAGGGTGGTAGTGTTTGGCGAGGACACGCCGGACCAGGTCCTTGTTGATATCGAGTAATTGTCCGGGCTGACTGTGGCCGGCCTGGAACTGACCATCTGCATTGGAGGATAGGCAATATGTATGCAACCCTGGCGATCCTGGCCGTATTCATTTTTCTCTACAGCATTGCAAGTGGAGGACTCGAGCGTACGCCCGTCAACGGGGCGCTCATATTTACTGCCTTCGGCCTGGCATTCGGCCCCCTGGGCCTGGGAGTCCTGAGCATGGATGTGGATAAGGAAGGTCTGCGCACGCTTGCCGAACTGACTCTCGCACTGGTCCTGTTCACGGACGCTGCCGAGGCCGATCTCGGTGTCCTCAAAAAGAACATCGGAATTCCACGGCGCCTGTTGTTGATCGGGTTGCCGCTGACCATCCTGCTCGGCTTCGGGGTTGGTGTGCTGGTATTCGACGGGCTTTCCCTGCTGGAGATCGCCATTCTCGCAACCATGCTGGCACCGACCGATGCCGCACTGGGCAAGGCGGTGGTGACGAATGAATCCGTGCCGTCCAACATTCGCGAAGGGCTGAATGTCGAAAGCGGCCTGAACGACGGTATCTGTGTTCCGATCCTGTTTGTGTTTCTGGCCCTTGTTACTTCCACGGGTGCCGAGACCGGTACCCCTGTGCTGGCGATGAAACTGGTGGCTGAAGAGATTGGTATCGGGGTTGCCGTGGGCGTTGGGCTGACCGCTCTTGGCAGTTGGCTGGGCGTGCGGTTTGCCGACCGGGGGTGGGTCACCGAAACCTGGCGGCAACTTCCCGTCCCGGCGCTGGCCGTCGCTTGCTTTGCCGTGGCGCAGTGGCTGGGGGGCAGCGGATTCATTGCCGCCTTTGCCGGGGGCCTGTTGTTTGGCGGGCTTGTAAAACGTCATAAACACAGGCTTCTGCTTGCTGCCGAAGGGACCGGTGATACGCTTGCCTTGATCACCTGGGTCGTCTTTGGAGCCGCTGTGGTGGGCCAGACGGTCGATTCTTTCAGATGGGAGGTGGTGCTCTATGCGTTGCTCAGTCTTACGCTGGTGCGGATGCTGCCGGTATTCCTGGCACTCGCCGGGATGCGCCTGCAGGCCAGTGAGAAACTGTTCATGGGCTGGTTCGGCCCACGGGGCCTTGCCAGTATCGTGTTCGCCGTGATCGTGCTCAACGAGCACCTGCCCGGTGGTGGGACCATCGCGATGACCGTAGTCTGCACCATCGTGCTGAGTGTCGTTGCGCACGGAATCAGTGCAAATCCACTGGTCGCCGTGCTCGCGGCGCGGATAAGACGTTCAGACAAATAAAATTATGGCGCTTCAAGCGCAGCATCCGGCTGCAGGATGTGCTGTTCCGGCCGTTGCCGGTCGATTAACGGGAGACCGTGCAGCAGGCCCGGGGCGATGTTGAAAATACGACTGTTACCTACCTTGAATCCCGTGAACAGCTTGCGTCGTACAGCCAGGCAGCGCCGGTACAACCGTTTGCATTGCGGGCACGGTTTTTTTACCCTGCGGGAATGTGCTGGCTATGCCCGGAACAGGCGTGAGTGAAGCACCTTGGAAATATGCTGGCTAAACCAGGCAGGGAGAAAAGATGAAGCTGATTCCGTTACTCTTGAGCGCAGGACTCATTGCAACTCAAACCAATGCCTATGCAGCGGATCTGACCATGGCGCTGGGTTCTTTTGATATCGGCAAGTCAGGGACAGGCATGGGGCAGGCCGAGTACCGGTTTTCCAATGACTGGTCGGGCTTCAGGCCGCAGGCCGGTTTCTTTGTTACGCAGGACAGCGGGGCCTGTCTCTACGCCGGTGCCGGGTATCCCTTTGCATTCAATGAGCAATGGTCATTAACGCCCAGTGTTTCTGCGGGTTACTATCATGATGGCGCCGGCAAGGACCTGGGATATGATCTTGAGTTCTATAGCCAACTGAGACTGGAGTATCGGCTTGTAGCCGGTTCCAGAGTCGGCCTGGGCATCGGGCATATTTCCAACGCCAGTCTCGGGGATCGCAACCCGGGCGCCGAGACGGTTTACCTGTCTTATAGTGTTTCTTATTGACGGGATAAATGAATGGATCAGAGTTCGCTTAAGCAGGGATCCCCATAGGCTAGTATGTCGAGCTGAAAACAGGTTTTTCTGTTTGAGTTTCCGTTCTGATCAGAAATCCGCAGGAAGCGTCTTCAGGATTTTACGGGATCCAGTCGTGCACGGTTATGCACTGGAGTGCAATCGAGGTAACGGGCGCCCAAATTAATCATATATAAAACAACAAGATACAAGCAAGCACTGCCACTCATAATGCCGGGGCCGGTGATTCAAGTTCACCCATAGCCACCATTATTATCTGTTGTATCAATCTGATATATCTTGCCAGTACTTTACGACTCAACTGTGTAAATTGTACCAAGCTCACACAGTGATCAATTAAAGACCTGCCATGACCATAAAACTGGATCTGTCCGGATTTATTTGCAAGCACGCACTGCCGGAAGGCTATGCGCTGACCGCCAGGAAGTGGTTTGTGCCTGTCGCGGAACGCATCCAGGCATGCAGGGGCCGGGTGTCTCGACCTGTTATCGTGGGCATCAATGGTTCCCAGGGTTCGGGAAAGAGTACGCTGGCCGGCCTCCTGGTTCATGTCCTGGGACAGGCCTGTAATATCCATGCGCTGGCACTTTCGATTGATGACTTTTACCTCACCCGTGCAGAGCGTGAGGCGCTTGCCAGGAAGGTGCATCCGCTACTGGCTACGCGTGGTGTTCCGGGTACGCATGATATAAATCTTGCATTGCAAACGCTTGCAAGGCTCAGGGAATGGAGCGGCCCGGTCGCGATTCCTCGTTTTGACAAGGCACGGGATGACCGCTATCCGGAGGCGCACTGGGATGTGGTTAACAGACCGGTCGGCATCATCATACTGGAAGGCTGGTGTCTCGGTTCGGATGCCCAGCCGGAACGCGAACTGACTACGCCGGTCAATTCACTTGAATCCGATGAGGACCCGCAAGGGAACTGGCGCAACCATGTCAACCGGCAGCTGCAACAGGGCTATCCGGAACTGTTTTCGCAGGTTGATGCCTGGATCATGCTGAAGGCGCCGTCCTTCGGCTGTGTTTTTGACTGGCGCCTGGAACAGGAACAAAAATTATGCCGCACCCTGGAACTGCAGGGCCGGGACCCGTTGGCGGCAGGCGTGATGAGCCGCGCTGATGTTGCACGCTTTATCCAGTATTTCCAGCGTATTACCGAGCATACCCTGAGCAGCCTGCCTGACAAGGTGCATTTCCTGTTCGAACTCGATGAAAACAGGGAAATCATACGGCTCTCGTACCCGCTGGAGCTTGAATGCTGATTCATCACCTGCCGGGGTTTACAATTTGGTTAAAGATGTTCGCAACAGTGATGCCCGTCACAGTTCGCCATGTTCCGGCGCCGTAAGATTGATTATCTTCCGCAACACGGCTGTTATTATTCAAGCATATGCAGTGTGCGGACGTTATGTGAGCAAGGCAGGACGTATCGGTGTGTGACACACATGGATGACTGTCCGTTTCCTTCACGGTAAACCACAAACAGGGTGAATTTATGAATAAAACCATCTCTTGTCTCGTATCGGCCGCGTTGTTTTCCGCTTCGCTTGCGGGTTCGATCAATGCCCGGGCTGCCGGTAACGGGGTCACGGTGTTTGGCACCGGGGAGCCGGCCAGCAGCAAGAATATGCCTGCCGGTGATTTTCGCAAATCGCTTGAGGCCTTGCCTGAGACTGACCGTAGCCGGGCGGTGCAGTGGTTGCAGAGTATCGAGTTTACCAGCCAGGACCTGGATTATATGAAGCTGGATTCCCAGGGTGGTGTCTACTATGCCGACCGTTACGCCGTTGACAAGTCTCGTGGCGCCATGGCCGGAAAATCGGGCATTCCGGGTGCACAGGCCCTGACGGCCAAAAGCGTCCTGCAGCTGCACAGTCACCCCGGCGCACACAAGACCATTTTTGTGGATTTCACCGGTGGTGTTATCAAGGATACGGCCTGGAACACAACGGCCGGGGTCACCAGCTGGAATGCCATGCCTTATGATTCGGATAACAGGCCAAAGTCTTTCAGTGAGGCCGAGGTGGCCGCCATGGCCGAAATCTGGCGCCGGATCTCAGAGGATTATGCGCCCTTTAATGTTGACGTTACGACGGAGGCCCCGCGTACGATGGGAGCCAACACCAGCTGGATCATGGTTACGAACAGCATGGCCGGGAAGAATGATTCGCTCCCGGAACCAGACAGCGGCAGCGTTTCCTACATGAATGTTTCCGGTTTCAACCACAAGGGCTATTACTCACCGGCCCTGGTGTACTACAACAACCTGCCTTCCCCGGTATCTATTGCAGAGGCCTCCTCACACGCCGTGGGGCATCTGTACGGTTTAAGCCATGACTCAACCCCGGGTTCCAGGGTTCGTGGCAAGGGCAGCGTTTCCTGGTCGCCGATTATGGGGCTCGGTCCTTTCAGCAACATTACCCGGTGGAGCAAGGGTGACTATGAGGGCGCGGTCAATCCACAGAATGACATTGGCATTCTTGTCGGGGCACTCGACATGCGTCGTGATGACCACGATGACAGTTATCTGGACAAGGGGACTGCACTGCTGGTTGACCCGCTTGGCCGGGTGACGGCAAGTACACCTGCGACCGATCCCGGGAACAGCCAATCGGCCAACAAGGGGGTGATCGAGGCGCAGGAAGACGCGGATATATTCGTTTTCGAGGCCGGTGCGGGCGTGGTTGACCTCACGGTAAGCCCGGCATGGCTGGCCTTTGAATCCGGTGATACTCGCGGTGCAAATCTTGATGTGCAACTCACACTTTATGATGCCAGGGGAAAGAAGCTGGCTCAACGCAATCCGCTTGATGAAACGGACTCCAGCATTAAAACGCATGTGAGTGCCGGCCGTTATGTGCTCGAAGTGGCAGCTGCCGGCAATGCTGCCGGTTCCCATGCTGCATCCGGCAGCATCGGGCAGTATTTCATTAACGGCAGTATTCCCGTGCCGGGTGCGGCTAACAAGGTCGCCGTCTCTGCACGGTAAGTTTCCGCAATCGGCAAGCTGCCAAACAGGCAGGATATTGAGAGAAGCACCCGTAAGGGTGCTTTTTTCATTTGGAGCCCTGTCCATTTCCGGAACTTTTCCTGGTTCAGTGCAAGCCTTGAAAAGGGGAGCGCTTTTGCCGTAATGTCGCTATCCCACTATAAAAGGATATGAATCCCTCCCAATGACCGGATTGCAAGCACAGCGCACGCCGTACCTTGCCATTCTGCTGGCGATCCTGCCGGCGCCGGTATGGGCTTCAAGTGGCGAACTGCCCTCGCTGGTGAACGATATCGGTTTCTGTGTCGTGTTGGCCGGGATCCTGGCGATAGCGTGTACCCGGCTGAGGATACCCGAGATTGCCGCCTTCCTTGTCGCCGGGGTGGTGGTAGGCCCGGTGGGTGCGGGACTGGTAACCGATCCGGCCAATATCGAAACCATCTCCGAGCTCGGCCTGATATTGCTGCTTTACCTGATCGGGCTTGAAATTGATATCCGCAAGTTACTGGCAAGCGGGCGGATCCTGATTATTTCCGGGTTTCTGCAATACCCCTTGTGCATCCTGTTTGGCTGGGTGGTCACCAGGCTGCTTGTCGGGCTGGGGGTGGGCGGTGAACTGCTGGCGTCCGGATATGCGCCCCTGTATATCGGTTTTGTCGCCGCGGCGTCCTCGACATTACTGGTTGTAAAGTTGTTCCAGGAAACCTTCCAGCTGGATACCGAGGTGGGCCGTGTTGCACTGGGTCTGCTGATCTTCCAGGACATCTGGGCGATCGGCGTGATCGCGGTACAACCCAACTTCGCTGCGCCCGAGACGGGGCCGATCCTGTCGTCCTTTTTGGGGATTGCCGTGCTGGCCGTGCTGGCAATCGGTGGTGCGAAATATATTATCCCCATTGGTTTCAGATGGGTTGCCAAGCAGCCGGAGATTATCTTCGTGGCATCGATGTCCTGGTGTTTCTTTGTCGTGATACTGGGCATTAACATCGATGCGATCACCCGGGCCCTGTTCGGTTTTACCCTGCACATGAACGTCGGTGCCGAGATGGGTGCGTTGATTGCCGGCGCGACAATTGCGAGCCTGCCCTACAGCACGGAAATCGTCAGCAAGGTCAGTGTTGTCAAGGATTTCTTTATTACCCTGTTTTTCGTTGGTCTGGGCATGAGTATTCCGATGCCTGATGGTGCCGGTGTACTGATGCTGGCCGGTGTGCTGGCGTTGATAGCCGTGCTGGCGCGCTATGTAATTTTCTTTCCCTTGCTCTATTTTACCGGGCTGGATCGCCGCAACTCCATGGTGACATCGGTGCGCCTTGCACAGATCTCGGAGTTCAGCCTGGTCATCGGCTACCTGGGTGTCCAGCTTGGGCACATCAGCAGCGGGCTGAACAGTGCGATTATCTTTGCCTTTGTAATTACGGCACTGCTTACCCCGGCACTTTACAGGCGGGCGGATGCGATACATGACCGCCTGTCAGGCTTGCTGGAGCGGCTCGGGTTCAAGGTGCCCGAAATCAAGTCCGCCGGGGAAGAGGAGTCATACAGCCTGGCCTTGCTCGGGTTTCACCGGATAACCTCTTCGTTGTTACATGAACTGAAAATCAGGCGTCCCGAGTTGCTCTCCGAGACGCTGGTGGTTGACTTTAACGTGAATATTCATGACAGGATTGCATCATATGGTCCCACGGTCCTCTATGGCGATCTGTGCAATCCCCAGACCCTGCATCATGCCGGCGTCGACAAGGCAAAGGTCATCGCCTGTACGATCCCGGACGATGTCCTGAAGGGCACGACCAATCTGCGCATCGTCAAGGCAGCGCGCCGTATCAATCCGGATGCGATTATTATTGCCAACGCGATCAAGCTGGAGGACAGCAGGGAGCTGTATGAGGCGGGTGCCGACTATGTCTTTCTGCAGCGCATTGAAACGGCCAGGGCTGTCGAGCAGGCGATAGAACGTGCGCTCTCCGGCAACATCAGGGAGCACCGGTCGTCCACAGAGGCCCTGCAGGGCGAGTGGCATGCGCGTGATGAAGTGATGTAGGCCGGCATTTGCCGGACCTGGCCGCGCCTGTCAGTCCGGGCTGCTGCTGAAAGGGGTGGCCAGCGGTTCGCCGATGAATACCCCCTGCCCAGGCATCTCGACGCTCTTCCAGTAGGACTCCAGCAGCGTTTCTCCATTCAGGTAGCGATTGATCACCATGTCGGGGCGGGGAAACTTCTGCACGAATGCGCACGGCTCCACGACCGCACCAAAACTGCCGGTTGCGCCGGCCTCCAGCCAGCGCAGGCTGCTCATTTGCCCGCTGCCGGTCAGCTTGCCGCCGGATGAAGTCAGGTGGTCCGCAATGGCGCCGGGCAGGAAATGATTGGAAGCAATATCCGGGACTTTCGCCAGCCCGGTGAAATAAAACATCACGTCACTTCTGTACTTCAGCGTGTCGCTCTGGACCACCTTTATCCTGAAACGGTCTGACTGCATGAGCAGGATTCCCTGGTAGTAGCGTGCGCGTGCATTCCTTGCCCTGTCGCTGGTGCTGACAAGGTAGCCGGTGCCTCCCGGGTTTGTGTGATCCGATGCAATACCCCGGTCAATCAATGCCTGTACATCTGCAAAGGTTTTACCCGCCAGCATGATGGTCGGTCGCCAGCCAAAATCATCCCAGGGGCGGCGGCTGTCGCTGTCGAAATACGGGCTTACCCTGGTGGGTTTGCAGCCCTCGACACAGAATGCTGCATTAAAACCGGCTGCAAATGCCGTGGTTATCGACATGCAGCCCACCCGGTACGGGGCCATCCATGTGAGTACATAGGCCTGTACATTTTTCGGTGTCAGCGCATCAACCTCTGCCTGCAGTGTTCTGAAGACCTCCGGTCGCATGATCTCTTCGCCTGGTTTGAAGCGTACATGCAGCAGGTTTTTTGCAGGGATGCTGCGTTTTTCCATGTAGTAGTCGGCGATTCGCAGGCTTTCAGGATCAGCGTCGTTGACGATCACGCCAAGGTTTTCCGGGCCAGGCGGAGCGCCGGGTCCGGAATTGATGGCTGGTACTTCGTTATTGTTGCATGCGGACAGCAGCAGGAGCAGGACCAGCAAGGCGCGTATCATACAACGCATGTTACGTGTCTAGCGCTGACCGGCCTTGAAGTCGACCATGCGCTGGGTTGCCCGTAGTGCGCGTACCCGTATTTCCTCGGGCACATGGATCTCGTTCGTACCATTTTGCAGGACCGCGACAAGATTGCGCAGGTGATTCATGGCCATCCATGGACAATGGGCGCAACTCTCGCAGGTGGCGCCTTCACCCGCGGAGGGGGCTTCCATGAACGTCTTTTCCGGGGCGGCCTGTTTCATTTTGTAAAAAATTCCATTGTCGGTGGCCACGATGAAGCGCGCGTTGGGCAGTGTCCTGGCCGCATTGATCAGCTGTGTGGTTGAACCGACAACATCTGCGAGTGCTATGACAGACTCGGGTGATTCCGGGTGTACCAGGATGGCGGCATCCGGGTACTGGCGAGCCAGGTTTTCCAGGGCCTCTGCCTTGAAGCGTTCATGTACGATGCAGCTGGCCTGCCACAGCAGCATGTCTGCACCGGTCACCTTCTGCACGTACGCGCCGAGGTAACGGTCGGGCGCCCACAAGATCTTTTTGCCCTGTGCGTCCAGATGTCGGATGACATCAACGGCGATGCTTGAAGTGACCACCCAGTCGGCACGCGCCTTTACCCCGGCGCAGGTATTGGCATATACGACGACCGTGCGATCCGGGTGCGCATCACAAAAGGGGATGAATTTTTCCGGTGGGCAGCCGAGGTCCAGTGAGCATTCTGCCTTCAGTGTCGGCATCAGTACCCGTTTTTCCGGGTTGAGTATTTTTGCAGTCTCACCCATAAAACGGACGCCGGCCACGATCAGTGTGCTGGCCGTGTGCTGATTGCCAAAGCGTGCCATTTCAAGCGAGTCGGCGACGGTGCCGCCGGTCTCGTCGGCAATCATTTGCAGGTCTTCATCGGTGTAATAGTGGGCGACGAGGACGGCATCTTTTTCCCTGAGCAGTTCCTTGATTTCGCTAATCAGCGCCTCGCGCTCACCGGGCGCATATTCCGGCCGGACGACGCTGCCCGGCAGGGGGTAGGACTGGTCCGGAAGGACGGGTGTAATCTGAAGGTCGATTGTCTTGCTCATGTTGGCGGCTTTTCAGGTCTTGCGTAGTATTTAAGGTTGATGATACAAGCGGCCGATTTACTGTGTGCAGGATGATTTATCCGGAGGCCGCGGGTGGAGCGGCAGACCCGCTGTACGGGGCTCAGGTGCCGGTACCCTGATTGTTGCCGGCGGTGATTTTCCTGATGAAATCACAGGCCTCGCTGTCACCCTGATTGGCGGCCATCTGGAGCCACTCTACGGCCATTTTATGATCACAGGGGACCCCCTGGCCGTGGTAGTACATCATGCCAATGTTGGCCTGGGCATCGACAAAACCCTGTTCAGCGGCTTTCTTATACCATTCAGCCGCCGTTGCAAGATCCTGCTGCACCCCTGCGCCCTCGTCGTACATGACACCCATGTTGAATTGCGCTTCTGCATCGCCAAGCTCGGCCAGTGGCAGCCATTCTTCGTGGGCGGCCTCGAAATGCCCCTTCAGGTAGGATTGGTAGCCCCCGCCTAGGATGGTCCACGTGGGCATGCCGGCCATCAGAAATGCGTGAAGTTTTGGTGATTTACAGACATGACCTTCATTCTAATAACTTTATAAGGCTAATGTATAGCCATTGTTGGGTAGGCTTCATAGAATAGCAGCATGCACCGGATTTTGGCCCGCACGGAGTGTTGTCAGTTACCGTGGATAACCGATATGCTGGTTCAACTCTCCCTTGTAACCGTATGATAACCGGATGCAGTACATGTACCAGGTAGCGAAATCAGTCTCGTTTTGTTATGGCCATCGATTGCTCGATTACGCGGGCAAGTGTCAGCACCTGCATGGCCATAATGCGCGCGCCGTCATAACGCTCGAAAGCGAGACCCTGGATGAGCGCGGCATGGTAGAGGACTTCAGCGAAGTCAAGCGGCTGGTCTGGTCGTGGCTGGATGAAGAGATTGATCACACCATGCTGTTGCACCGTGACGATCCACTCCTGCCACTGCTGCATGATGCCGGTGAGCGTGTCAGGGCCACGGATGAGAATCCGACCGCGGAAGTGATCGCTCGCATGATTTTCGAATACGTGGCCGCCAAGGGCTACCCGGTAACCGGGGTTACCCTGTGGGAGACAGAAACCAGCTATGCCAGCTACCGGCCCGGTCGTTAAATCCGGGGAGTGCCTGTGAGGGAATAATGATGAGGCCAGTGCCCCGCCTGATTGCCCGCTCTGTCAGTATCCTGCTTGTATATTTCGCGGCCGGTGTGGCACTGGCGGCCGGGCTTGACGAGGGCGACAGTGATTTTTCGGAGTTCGATGACCAGCCGCTCGCGGAGGCCCTGGCCTTCCCCGACTGGTTCAAACTCAGCTTCCTCGACCTTGGGGAGGATATAGAGGAGGCGGCGGCAGCGGGCAAGCAGGGGATCATTGTCTACTTCGGCCAGAAGTATTGCGCCTACTGCAAGAAATTCCTTCAGGATCTCGGCAAGGAGGACATCCGCAGCTACCTGCAGGAGCACTTTGATGTCATCGGCATCGATATCCATGGCCAGCGAACGGTCACCGACCTGTCCGGGAATGAAGTCGCTGAAAGCGAGTTCGCTACCAGTGAAAAAACCAACTTCACGCCTTCCCTTGTTTTCTATGACACCAATGGTAAAGAGGCCCTGCGGCTGAGGGGCTATTACCCACCGTACCGCTTCCGCGCGGCACTGGAATACGTGGCGGACGGGCACTACCTGCGTGAGCCTTTCAGGGAGTACCTGGCGAGGGCCGATGTCCCGCTGGTGTTTGAGCCGGGCGATCTGAGCGATGAGAACTTTTTTATTCCGGGCCCCTATATGCTGGACCGCAGCCGGATTCCGGGAGAACGGCCACTGGTCGTGTTTTTTGAACAAGGGGATTGTCATGCCTGTGACGTGCTGCATACCGGCCCCCTGAAGGACCCGGAGATCAGGACGCGTCTCGAGCAGATGGAAAATGTGCAGTTATCCTACTGGGCGGATACGCCGGTGGTTACCCCGGCAGGTGAGCGTACCACGGCGAAGCAATGGGCCGCGCAGATGGGTTTGTTCTATACGCCTACGCTGATCGTATTTGATAACGATGGCAGCGAGATCATCCGGGCTGATTCGGTGGTGCAATTCTACCGCCTGCGCAATCTGCTTGATTACATCCTGAGTGGCGGCTACAGGCAATACGCCACCTTCCAGCAGTGGCGCGAAACACGCCGGCCGAATATGTACAAGTACTAGGGCGCAAAACGCATGGAAAGGAACAGGCCTGCGTAGTGGAGCCTGTTTAATCCGGTGGATAGGCCTGGATTATCATGCGTCACTGAATGATACGAACGTTTTCCGCATGATATGTATTGGAAACCGGGTTCTGCAGGACGCATAATCATTGACTCACTTTGCAGAAGGGGACCGTGATGTCCGGTATTCTTGATGTGCTGAAGCGCTTCTTCCACGGCCGTTCCGGGAAAGAACAGAATCGGCCTTTCCTGGAGGCGGCCATGGCGGCCTGTGCCATGGTCAGTGCATCAGAGGGCCAGGTGTCTTTTGCCGACAGGATAAGGGTTGACGAGATCATGGAAACGCTTACCCGGTTGAAGGTTTTTGACCCGCACGAAGGCGTGGCTATTTTCAACCACCATGCTGCCCGCATCCTGGCATCGCCGCAGGCAGGCAGGGCAGCGGCGCTGGAAAAAATCAAAGCCGTGACAGCGGACCCGGAGACTGCGGAAATACTCATCGACCTGTGCCTGGCTGTGAGCCTGAGTAATGGTGTTACCAGCCTGGTTGAGCATATAGAGATCGTGTCCCTGTGCGGACTGATTGGCGTTGACCCGGATAAAATCGGTCTCGATACCGAACAGGTGCTGGCGCGTTTCATTGCCGGGAGATAAGCTCCTGCATGGGTGCAGGGTAAAAACACCACTGCGAGCAACTTGAATATAACCAGAGGGCCAGAACCATGAGGCAGATCATCCACATGACGTTTGTAAGCATCCTGTTAGCGGCCTTGCTGCCCGTGACTGCATGGGGTTCCGGCTATGCTGGGTACCCCGGCGACAGGAATTACCAGCCTTATGCAGGATCAGCGGGAGGCAGTCACCACTCGGGTTCCTTGCGCATACAAAAGGGTATGAGCGAGGATGGCTATTATGTCCGTGTCTGGCTTGACGGCTTGCGTCCCGAGGACGTTCAGGTTTACCTCCGGCGTAACCGTCTGGTGCTGCGAGTCGTGCAAAGTGACCAGTATGGGCTGGTTAGCCCCTATGCCCGCAGAAGTTCACAATGGCAGATGAGTTTTCGCAGGCAACTGCGACTCCCCTACGATGCCGACGGGACCCGTATGACGACGAGCACGCAGGACGGCATCATGGAAATCTATATTCCAAGAAGGGGTCAAGAGGTGCCAGCCGATCCGTCCCCCGATCAGTAATGCCGAGGGCCTGTTGACTGCACGTACCTGTTATTCACGTAAATAAAAACAGCCAATAAAACAGGCCGGGTACCAATGGCACTTACTTAAGCTCAAATGTTCAATAAGACCGTCATTCCCGCGAAGGCGGGAATCCAGAATGTGCGGGAACTATACAGACTGGATTCCGGGTCTCCGCTGCGCTCCACCCGGAATGACGATGCTTTTGGCTTAAGTAAGTGCCATTCAGGCCGGGTACAGTATTCAGAAAATGTATCCGGCCTGTTTGTGAACCGTTACTGCACCATATCCGCTAGTGTTGTCGCCGCAGGGTTGGGTTTGCCTCCGTCTCCCCGGACGGTTTGTGAAACAACCAGGGCAGCAGGGCGCAGTTAATTTGTCTCTCGAAACTCTGCCGGTGAATGCCCCGTCCACCGCCGGAATGAGCGGGTAAAATTGCTTGGTTCGGAAAAACCCAGCAGGTAGGCGATCTCGCCCACTGAACGATGCGTTCCCCGGAGGTACTGCAGGGCCAGTTCCCGGCGTGTGTCTTCCAGCAGGGCCTTGAAGGTGGTCTCCTCATCCTTGAGCTTGCGCTGCAGGCTTCTGAGGCTTACATGCAAGTCATCTGCGATAGATACCTGGTGAGGTGTGCCCCCGGGGAGCTGTTCAATGATGCGGGCACGGACCTTCATGGTGATGTTGGAGCGGTCAAACCGGGCGAGATAGTCAATGACCGTCTGGTCGTTGATGCGCGCCAGTTCCGGATTTCCGGTCATCAACGGCTGGTCGAGCAGGTGCGGGTCGAAGCAAATCCGGTTGTCCTGTGCACCGTACTCGACGGGTGTGGAGAAGAATGCAGTGAACCGGTCGGCGCAGGGGGGAGTGGGTCTCTGCAGAACCACCCGCACAGGCACGATGTGTTCACCCGCCGTGATCTGACACATGAGTAGAAATGTTGCCATGGCCATGTCCGCCGCCGCATGGATGAAGTCGGGCCACTTTTCCGGGCCAAGCATCACCAGGTCAACCGTGTGCTCGCCATCCTCCAGATTGAATTTGATGTTGGAGTTAATGAATCTGGAGTACCGGACCAGTCGATTGAAGGCATCCCGAAGGGTGTCACTGGCCAACCACGCAAAACCGAGCCCGTGCAGGGCCGCAGGTTGAAACTGTTCCGCTGCCGTGAGTCCGAAGGCGGGGTCTCCCGTGGCCTCAATGGAAAGTTTCCACAGGACCTGAAGCCGGGGGACCGGAATTCGGGCACTGGGATCGAAGCACACATTGCGGTCAATCCCGGCTTTGGCGAACAGGGGTCCTGGATCACAGTCATAGGTGCGCAGGGCCTTGTCAATCAGGCCCGCCACGCTACTGATGGTTGTGGCTTCTGCGGCAGGGGTGTCCATGGGCTGTTATTGGCGTATTTGCACAGGTAATTGGCGAGGAGAGATAAGTCGATATTAACCCCTCCCGACTTATGCTGTCAGCACCAGGAGCAGCAGGAACCGGCCCGGGGCCGGACGTGGCTGCTGTTTAAACCTTATTCTATCAGGCAGCGACGTATCTATTTGACACTGGAACCCTACACCCTGGCGATGCTACCCATAGCCCTTCTGACCCATCGAATCGATCCCTTTGATCGCTATTCCCGCGGGGACTGTGCGCTGGAGGGGTCCTATCGAGCGGTGGTCAATGCCGGGGTTCGGGCCTATCAGCTGCATGCCTATCTTGGCCTGGTAGAGCAGTACTTCGGGAGGCAAACAAGGCGCCTGGTCTGCAAACACCAGCGTGCTGCGCTCGACTGCGTCTGCGGAACAGACCGGGGGATTGCAGACACCCTGGAGTTGATTGTCACGGCACTGGGAACCCGGGCAATCTGTATATCGACAGAGCGTGGTAACGTCGAGGTGGCGCTGGAGATGAATGTAGCCCTGCTATTGTTGCTGGATGCTCCACAGTCACCGGATTTTGTTTCAGATCCAGCACGGCGCCCGGAACAGATTGACCGGATCGGCAAGGATGTGGACTGGTGTTTTGCACAGTGCCTAGCCCTGGGGCAGGAAGAGATTGCTGATGCGTTTATACCGATGTTCGTGGAGACACGCCGGCATGGCTTCGTCTGACTGGCAGAGTAAACGATTCAAATCATCTTGTGTGAACCCGTGCAGATGTGACGGTCGGCTGATCGGAATGCTTTGGCCGCGCACTGCAGGCAGCTAAAGGTGATATACCTGCCTGTTCCGGACCTGCTGCCTCGTTACGGGCAGGTAATCTCGACGGCACTACACATGTTTGATCCGCTGGATTTCATTTCCTGCCTGGCGGCACGGGTCCCCAAACCCCGGATGAACCTCACCCGTTACCACGGTTTGCCTCTCCCCTCATTCAACCAGTAACCAGGGTCGGACCTTGCCAACCAGTTGAGATGGTTGAAACAAGCAGTGGATTCCGACGGAAATCCCGCCCTGGCATTTGTTAATATAATCAAATTTTCCTTAAGTGTATGATAGGAACCGGGTGTTGGATTCAAGCTTGCATTCAGCGGCTTGCACACTCTAATTACACTGGTCAATCTTCATTACCCTGGAGAACTTTGCATGTTGGAAGAATTCAAAAAATTTGCCATGCGCGGCAATGTTGTGGATATGGCTGTTGGTATCGTCATCGGCGCGGCTTTTGGAAAGATTGTCAGTTCGTTTGTCAAAGATGTTCTGATGCCGCCGCTTGGCAAGCTGGTGGGTGGTGTGGATTTCAGCAACCTGTTCATCAACCTGAGTGATGGTTCCTACGAAACTCTGGCTGCGGCAGAAGAGGCCGGTGCAGCGACACTGAACTACGGGGTTTTCATCAATACAGTGCTGGATTTCCTCATTGTGGCGTTTGCCATCTTCATGTTGATCAAGGCGATGAACAGGCTCAAGGCTGAAGAGCCGCCCAGGGAGCCTGATACCAAGGCCTGCCCGGAGTGCCTCTCCGATATTCCGATTGCGGCCAGGCGCTGCAAGTTTTGCACCTCTCAGATGGCTTAACGAAACTGAAGCCCTTCAGTCTGCTGCAGACGCGACTGGCGATATGACTCTTATCCGATAGTTGCCCTTTGGAATTACACACGATCCCGGCATGGCCGGATCTCTGACAATCAGCTGATCACGGTCTCATCAATCCACTCGACTTGAATGTTGCTGGTGCGCCGGTCCGGGATCCTCCTGCGACACTCCCTTATTGTCGCTCCGCTGCTGTCCTTGAATGGGAAACTGGGCGTACCATTATTCTGCCGCCTGTCGTCGTTCCGGCGTCTCTTATTTTTCATTTCTACCTCCCGGGGTATGAGTCAGCTGGCATTCAATCCCTTCCTGGCATGTTTCCACAAAACGTTTTCAACTGCAATCTGCCCCCTGGTTCTTCGGCCCCGGCAGGCTGGGGCTGATCGGAATTGCCCGAAAAATAAGGGCTTGGTTATTTTATTAATGATAGCGCACCCTCGGGGGCGTTTTTGATTGCGTGAATGGTCTGAATGTGGCCGCACCCGGTCATTCTGAGAAAGAATTGCAGGAGGGTTCCGTCAGATAATTGCTTGCAATCCAGGTGCACCGTTCCAGGCAGGTGGACTGGCCGTCTGACAGGATTCGGGATTGCTGGAAGGAACATCGAATGCCGCCATCAAGATCTGTCACAAAAACACTGGTGTTATATGACAGCCGCGTCAAGCACCAGGAGCAGCAGGAACTAACCCGGTGTTGCATCGACTTCCTTCTGGTTATTCAGAAAGGCACCCAGCGGCTTATCGGACTTTTCGATATGAACCGTAGCCCAGCCCTTGAGTTCGAGCACGACGGCGAAGGAGAGCAGAAGCTCACCATTTTTATAACGCTCGGCAAGATCCACCAGATGCTGCATGAGCCTGTCGTGTTCTGATTTGTGCGCCTCTGATCCCGGATAGTTGTACTGCGACATCAATTGCTCTTCATAGGCAAAGTGAGTCCGTGTGTGCTCTAACAGCTGCGACAGGAGTCCATCCAGGGCTGCCCTGTCTGCTCCTTGCAGCATGGTTTCATGGAGCAGGTTAATCAGACCTGTCAATGCCTCGTGCTGGGAATCAATTTCCGGAATATTCAGCTTCAGGTTATCTTCCAGTTTGATTAGTTCCATAATAAACGCCACTCCCGCGTGCAGTACACAGGCGAGTATAGCAAACAGCCCTTGGCGCTGTGCACCTTGCCTCTGCATTTTCACGTCTATGTCAGCGATGTGCACACTCTGGTCCGAACTGCTGTCATTGCGGTTGCACCTGACCGGGATGCAAACATCGTGGTACCGGCTTAACGGTAAATTCTGGCCGAACTCGCGATCTTGTCGAAAACCCCGTTTCTGGCAGTTTCTCCCTCTGGGAGAAGGGCAGGATGAGGGGGTGGAATTCAGGCTTTGCCTTTAATTAATCCCCTCTCCCTGTCGGAGAGGGGATATATGGGGCATTAAGCCCTCTTGCTCATGATGCCAGCGGTGATTGTCAGGAGTCCATCTATATATTCGAAGAGAAATGTGACGGTCGAATGAATTCGACCCTACAGATTTGCTGACAGAAGGAATATGCCTTAACGTTTCCCAGAGGCTTGCCGGGAAGCAGGGACTGTCAGTCGCTGCTGCCCCAGAGTTCTTCCAGTCGCTTGTCCCGTCCACAGCCATAACGATAGAACTTGTAGCGCACCGGGTTCTTCAGGTAATAGTCCTGGTGGTAGTCCTCCGCCGGGTAAAATTCAGTTGCCCGGGTAATCCCGGTAACCACCGGTTCCTTGAACGGCTTGTGTTCATTCAGTGCAGCTTTCGACTGCTCCGCCAACTGCTGCTGTTCGGGGCTGTGAAAAAATATTTCACTGCGATACTGGTTGCCCCAGTCACAGAACTGGCCGTCTGCCGTGGTCGGGTCGATGTTGTGCCAGAACACGTCCAGCAATTTTGCATAGCTGACCTTTTTCGGGTCATACACGATTTGTACGGCCTCGGCATGACCGGTGCCTCCGCTTGAGACTTCCTTGTAGGTCGGGTTCTGCTTGTGTCCGCCGGTGTACCCGGAGGTGGTTGAAATGACGCCATCCAGTTTGTCGAAGGGTGGCTCCATGCACCAGAAACAACCGCCGGCAAAGGTGGCGGTTTCAAGGCCTGCCTTGCCAGGGCCGGTCTCCGCGCTGCCGACAGCAGGCAGGAAAGCGAGTAAAACAAGCAGGCAGGACGCGCGAACTGTCAGTGTTTTCATGGGTTCTCTCTGTTTGTTGAGGTGCCGGTACTGCTAATGGACAGCGCCCGGAAGAATTTGTTTCATGTGTTTTATTGGAATTTAAAGCACGTTCAGGGGGATGCTCAGTCCCGTTGCCATTCCCGCGGCAGGCAATGATAATCAGGGCGTGATATTTCCCGCTGAAAACCACGAGACAGGTTTTGCATAAGCAGTATGCAATGACTGGCCTGCTGCTGGGCCCTGCGCTGTTCCTGCTAATCCTGTTGCTGCCGCTTCCCGCGGGTATGACGCCCCAAGGGCTGAGCGTGGCGGCCGTCACGGCCCTGATGGCCATGTGGTGGATTACCGAGGCGATACCTATACCGGCCACGGCCCTGTTGCCGATTCTGCTGTTTCCCGTTCTCGGTATTTTGAGTGGTGCCGATGTCACGCGCGCCTATGGCCACCATCTTATCTATCTTTTCCTGGGGGGCTTCCTGATCGCCGTAACCATGGAGAAATGGCACCTGCATCACCGGATTGCCCTGCATACCATCCGTATTGTCGGCGTCACCCCGAACCGGATTGTACTGGGATTCATGCTGGCAACGGCCTTTTTGTCGATGTGGATCAGTAACACGGCGGCCACCATGATGATGGTTACGATTGCCACGGCCGTGTTACATGAAGTGGCGCATGAAGTTGATCGTGAACCCGGCAGGCTGCAATTCGGTACGGCGCTGATGCTGGGGATCGGTTATGCCGCGTCCATCGGCGGGATTGCGACCCTTATCGGTACGCCACCGAATGCTATTCTTGCCGGGGTGGTCGAGAAGACCTACGGTTACAACATCAGCTTTGTTCAATGGATGAGCTTTGGTTTGCCACTCTCTGTTGTGATGCTGGCGATCACCTGGTTTTACCTGACGCGTATCGTTTTTCGCAGTGAGGTACAGCATTTGCCGGGCGGGCAGGAACTGATCCAGCGGCAGCTTGCGCGGCTTGGGCCCATGTCGCGCGAAGAGAAATATGTCACGGCGGTGTTTTGCACGGTGGCCCTGTTGTGGGTTCTGCGCGGCCTGTTCAGGCCGGCAGGCCTGGAGATGATAACGGATTCCACCATTGCCATCGCCGGGGCGCTGGCCCTGTTTATGATTCCCGTGAACCTGAAAAAACGCGAGTTCCTGCTCGACTGGGAGACGGCGGTCACGATTCCCTGGGACATTATTATCCTGTTTGGAGGCGGTTTTGCACTGGCACAGGGTTTTAGTGAGTCCGGGCTCACGCTGTGGCTGGCAGAACAGCTGTCCGTCCTGCAGGGGGTCGACATACTCGTGATTATTGCAGCGGTTGTATTGCTGGTGATTTTCCTGACGGAGGTGACATCGAATACCGCGACGGCCTCGCTGCTCTTGCCGGTAATGGGTGCGCTGGCACTGGCGATTGATGTGCATCCCTTCGGGCTGATGGTGGCGGCCGTGACAGCGGCCTCGTTTGCCTTTATGTTGCCGGTGGCAACGCCGCCCAATGCAATCGTGTTCAGCAGTCGCTGTGTGACGATTCAGCAAATGGTCCGGGCCGGAATCTGGTTGAACCTGGTCGGCGTACTGTTGATTACCGGGTTTGTTTATTTTGTCCTGCCCCTCGTGTGGGGCATCAGCCTGGAGGAGGATGCCGCCGGTTTTATTCGTTGACCTTTGCGAGGACGTGTACATGGAAAGAAATCTGCTCCAGGAAGGCCTGCGTGTCACGGGCACCCGCGGCAATGTTCATGCGTACCCTGTGGTCTTCCACATCGAGCTCCCCGGCGGCACCGAAGATCTCCCAGCCGGCGAAACTCGCGACGCCGTCCGTACGGTTGCCTGCCAGCGCTGCGGCGGTGACAATCTTGATGACATTTTCGCCGTTTTCGTGATCATAGGTCCTGCCGATATCAAAACAGATGATTTCCAGTGACCAGCGTGGGTGTGGCATACCGCCACGGAGTTCGACCTCGGCCATGCCACTGTAGATGAACAGGCGGTTGGCACCATCCGGTCCATTTACATGGACTTCCATTTCCTGCATGTTGGTCAGGCGCTTTGGCGTTATGATATTGGAATAGTCCATGCCGATCCTCCGAAGGTCATTAACTCTGGTTTGTTAGTGTCCTTATTGGACGATACTTGGTCCAATAAGGCAAGTTCAGCGCCTGTTTACAGTGTCATGTTACTGTTCAACCAGGTGATCGAGCTTGTCATCCATGTGCAGTTCGGTGAGCTCGGTGAAACCGCCTATACACTTGCCATCTATAGTGATCTGGGGAACCGTGCGTGCACCGTTGGTCACTCTTGCAAACTCGCGCCGTTCCGCCTGGTCGGAATCAATCATGCCCACATCATAGGGTATTTTCCATTTATCCAGCAGCTGCTTTGCCTTGTCGCAGAACGGGCAGTTTGCCGTACTGAAGACCTTTACTCTTGCCATGATTCCAGTTCCATTCGTGATGCTTGTTGCGGCCGATTAGTATACTAGAAAGAACTGCAGGGTCGAATTCATTCGACCAACGCCGTTTCTTCACGATCTGTCATCCAGGTGCTGCCACACTGGAGGTAATCGACAATATTCCGAGCCAAACCTGAGCGCAACGGGTTGGCAACGATATGTCGGGCACAAGGCGGAAATCCTTGTATTTCCTGGCAGCAACAATTGGTCGAATAAATTCGACCCTGCAGCGCCAATCTACCCACTCGATCAGGGGAAGCCCCGTTTTATTTATTGACCGGCCTGGGCGAGAGAATAACCTTCTTCTGCGGCGACAGGTTTATTTCATCAATTACCGTGCCGGGCCGTGCGTTCAGTACCAGCAACACCGCCTCGGCCACATCTTCCGGCAGGATGTGATTGTCGGGATCAACGCCGGGTTGAAAATCCAGCTGGTCAAAGAACTCCGTTTTAACCATGCCGGGGTTGATGATGCTGACGCGTACACCACTGGCGGAGCACTCCAGGCGCAGTGATTGTGTCAGGCCACGCAGGCCGAATTTTGCGGCAGAATAAACCGTGCCGCGTTTTGCGCCATTCAGGGCGGTCTCCGAACCCATAAAGATCAGGGTGCCGGATTTGCGCTGTTTCATGCCGGGCAGCAGGGCGCGCGCCAGGAAGATCTGGCTGGTGAGGTTCAGTTCGAGCTGCTCGCGTATTTGCGCATAGGAGAATTCCTCGAGTGAGGCGAAGCGGCCCTTGCCTGCGTTGCAGATGACCCCGTCAAACGGGCCGTGTTCCCTGAGGAGCTGTTCGAGGAATGACGGCAGCGTATCCAGTGCGGACAGGTCGACTGGGATGGCTGTGAGGTTTTTGTCTGTACACGGAAACTTGCTGAAATCACGCGCCAGGCCAATGACGTGGTAACCCTGCCCAAGCAGGAGCAATGCCGTTGCACGACCGATGCCGGAGCTGGCGCCTGTCAGCAGGATTGTTTTGCGTGTGTTTGTCATTCAGGCGGCAACCGCGCAGGGGAACAGCAGTGATTCCGGAATATGGTTCAGCAATTCGGCGGTGCAAAACCCGGTGATTTCACGTTCCTGCTCCTCCGGGTAGGAGATCATGCCGCCGCTCTCCGCGAATGATCCGGCATACAGCGGTTCGTCCGGATACAGCCTCAGGATATTCCTGAAATAGCTGCGCGGAAGGCGAAAGGTGCCAAGGCTGACAGAGTGCAGCCGGGTGGCATCCAGTTGGCTGAATACCTGTTGAAACAGTGTGCGATAGTGCTCGCGGTAACCAGGCTGGTAAATCAGCGGGTCAAAGCGCAGGCCGAGCGACCACCCGGCATGCTGCAACTGGCGCATCGAGTCGATGCGCCGCTGAATGCCGGGGACCTTGTGTTCCAGGGTGCCGTGAATCTCTTCCGGGGTAAAGCTGAATGCGACCACGGCGTTGGGCAGTGCTTCCTGGCTCAGCAGGCTGCGGACCTGGGTGCTCTTGGTGCGCAGTTCGAAACGCGCCTGCGGGCGTGATGCGAAGAATGGCAGGAATTGCTCTGCAAAGGCGGTGACGGGCTCCAGTGCCAGGCTGTCGCAGTCATAGCCGGAAAAGAACCAGCACGGTTCACCGTTTGCGTTTTCCAGGATCCCGTCGATTTCGGAGTAAAAGTCCTCGTAGTTGACGAACAATACGTAGTGCGCCGAACGGTACATGCCCTGCAGGAAACAATAGCGGCAGTCATACAGGCAGTTCAGCATGTGTGAGAAATAATAATTTCGCTCTCCGCCAATACCGTAGCCGGCGGGCGTTTCCAGCACCCTGCGGTCATGTTTGTTTGCAAGGATCAGTGCCGGTTTTTGTTTCTGCAGTCTGAAGTCCTGGGCCTTTGGATTGAACACTTCTCCATAGCGTTCGCAGAAGACCTGACTGGCCCGCGGGAAGCGGGCGCAAATTGCCTTTGTCCGCGGATGCCCGGCCATGCCTGCCTCTATGTAAATAGTGCTGAACACGGGTTATGCAAGCGCGTTGAGTTGTTGACTCAGGCAGTGCAGCACCTCGGCCGCGGTCTTCTTTTTTTCGAGTTCACGGCTCCACGCAGCCTGTCCAGGTGCCAGTGCCGTCCAGCGCTGCAGCAGCCTTGCAAGTTGATGTTGTTGTGACACCGTGAAACGCCATTGGCCCGCCAGGCGTTCATGGTCCGGGTGCGGCGTATGCAGGCTATTGTATTCCAGCTGCATCTTTTCCAGGGCGCGAACCAGACGGTCAATTGGTTCCAGTTGCTCACCAAGCAGCCGTGTGCAGAGTTTTGCACTGACACCTGCAGTCGACTGCTGCCTGTTATCTGATGTGATCTTGAAGCATTGCACCAGCTCCCCGGTGGAGGACCGGCATGCGGCGGGATAGTAACCGCTGGCCTCCATGTCATACAGCGTGTCACCTGGATAGTCATTTTCCGGGGTGTCTACGGTCCGCAAACTGCCTGTTGTCATGTCCAGGTCGTGTACCTGCGGCGGGTACCAGCTCCGTTTGCTTGCATGGTCGGTTATCCGGTTGACCAGCACGCCGGTGCCGATGTCGTGCGTGGCATGTCCGGCAATACCGATATTCAGCCAGGCATCGCGCCGGTTTGCGGGTGTGAGTCCCTGCAGCCATGCCACGGCAGCTGCCGCGGATGCCTTGCCGGGTCCGCAAATGACCAGCGCCATGTCTTCATTCCGGTGCAGCGGAAAGGCGGCATGTGTCTGTTTGTCATGCAGCCCGTAATGCTTGATCAGCGGGCGGGCTTCGGCCGGCAGGGCAACAACAAGGTTAATCATGACAGGGCGGATGCGTGATGTGCGGTTTGTACAGGCCGGCAGGCCTGGAGTTTTTCACGGTAGCGGTTCGCAAGTCCTGTATTGTTTCTTTTATCCGCGCCCTGGATCAGGATGCCGATCTTCTTCTGCAGCATCGCCAGTGCCGCTGCATGGTCTTCTGCCTTTAATGTACCGGTCCCGAGTATCTTTTCCAGCGCATGAATGCGAAAGCGGTCCATGCCCCAGTGGCGCCGGGACAGTTGATCCGCATGTCCGCCGTACTTGAGCAGCAGGGGTTCGTCCAGGTACAGCACCGGGTGGGTGGCGCAAATTCGCAGCCAGAGGTCATAGTCCTCACAGGCGGGCAGGGCCTCATCAAACAGGCCGATTTCATCAAAGAGCTCGCGCTTGATGACGGCGGCAGAGGGTGAGATCGCACACAACGGCAGGCAGTGCTGGAAAATCAGGCCGCCACGCTTGGCATGCTTGTTCATCGGGTTGACGCGTTTGCCATTGCGTATCCAGGTTTCATTGCTGTGACACATTTTTGCGTCCGGGTTGGCCTGTAACGCGCGCTGCTGGCGCTCCAGCTTGTGTGGCTCCCAGCGGTCATCGGAATCCAGCAGTGCAATCCAGTCGCCGCGGGCGGCCAGTATGCCGGTGTTACGGGCGCTGCTTACTCCCCGGTTTTCCTGGTACAGATAACGGACATCCCTGAAATTGAGCTTGATGATTTCACGGCTATTATCGGTGGACCCATCGTCGACCACGATCACTTCGTGCGGTAATACGCTCTGTGCAAATACGGATTCAAGCGCGCGTGCCAGATAGCTGGAACGGTTCCATGTCGGGATGATGACTGAAATCTTCATGTCTGGCGGTCGATCAGGGCAGCGGGCGTCTTGTTATAGTAATACAGCGGTTGAGCGGAAGCATACCAATGCGTGCCATTCGCCCTCAGGGCCGTTTGTTGCCGCCAGATGGCAGTGTTTGCTTTCCTCTTTTATTCAGGGGGTTATGCCCCGTTCGGAACACGATGTTCCCCTGGAGAGGCCATGTTCGAGCGCAAGGCCTGTCATCAACACGCTGTGCTGTTGTCAGTATGCGGTTGCGGGAGTTATAGTTTAATTGCGCGACATAATAAAAAGCAGGGACTATGGACCATTTTATGAAAGGATTGATGCTGATCAGCGCACTAGCGCTGGCCAGCGGTGCTGTTCTGGCAGAGGTCATTGGCGATGGGCCACGCCTTGGGGCGGAGGATCGTGTCAGCCAGGACCAGGTGGCGGGCGGCTCGCTCGGTCTATTGGAAATCCGCAGGGCGGGCCTGAAGGTTTTTACAACACCCTTTAACAGGGCCGATGGTCACGGCGATGGAGCGCACGACGCATCGGTCGTGGACAACCGCGACCCTGCCATGGGTAATCGGCCGGGCTTGCAGAGCAGTAGTACCCTTCTTCGCGTTAACGGCCTGGATTCACAGAGCTGCCTGGAATGCCATTCCGTTGTGAGTAGCGCATCCGTACCCGCGCAGTTTGGTGTGGGTGGCGTCGGTACCATCAATAACAACGCCCTGTTTCAGCCGGGCATTATCGACGTTGCGGATGGGGATATTGATGGCATTGCCGAATTCAACGGGCGTGTAATCAATCCGCCTTTCCTGTTTGGTTCAGGCGGTGTTGAGTTGCTGGCCCGCGAGATGACGGCCGATTTGCAGGCCTTCAGGCAACAGGCCCTGGACGAGCCCGGGGTGCCGGTGGCCCTGGTGAGCAAGGGGGTCTCGTTTGGTGCAATTACTGCGGACGAGTTCGGAGAGGTCGATACTTCCGGGCTGGAAGGTGTCGATGCCGATCTGGTTGTACGCCCGTTCGGGCGCAAGGGTGATAAAGCCTCTGTCAGGGGGTTTGCAGTGGAGGCCTTGTCCTTTCACCTCGGCATGCAGGCTGCCGAGGCCTTCGGCGGTGAGTATGCGGATCAGGACAATGACGGCGTTTACAACGAGATCAGCGTTGGCGATCTTTCAGCATTGAGCATCTTCCTGACGACAATGGACCGGCCCCGCCAGGAGACGTCCAAAGAAAAGGATCGCCACGGGTTTTCCTTGTTCAACAGTATTGGCTGTGCGAATTGCCACCGTCCGGTTTTGACAACCGACAGCAGATATCTCCACTACAAGCTCACCGGTGCACCGCAGCAACCATTTGAGGATACATTTTATTCGGTTGATCTCACCCGGAAGCCGATGAATTTCCAGGCTGCATCCGGAGCCGGGGTAAGGGTGGAGCTGTTCTCCGACCTCAAACGCCACGATATGGGTGAAGGCCTGGCTGAAACCTTCAGCAAGGCAACGGCTGAACAGAATCGCCAGTTCATTACGGCAAGGCTCTGGGGTATTGCCGATACCGCCCCCTATATGCATGACGGTCGAGCCCTGACCCTTGTCGAAGCGATTTATTCACACGATAGTCCCGGCAGTGAGGCAGCGCCGGCGGCGCAGGCGTTCAATGCGCTGGACGATGCTGACAAGAACCGCCTGATCCGCTTTCTGATGACCCTGCGAACACCGGACAAGCCGAATGCAGATGTATTGAAGCCATAGACGGCCTGGAACTAAACGCACTGGAGGGTTTGCCGGGTGTCGCACAGGGACAGGTATTGCCCCTGCCGGTAGCCGGGTGACGGGATCTGGACGGCTGTATGCCTTGAAATTGGCGAATTTGCTGCTTTTTTGGCGCTACTGGATCTTCTCCATGCTGGAACACAGCTGCTTGCGCACCAGTTCCATCAATTGTTCAAGTGTCAGGTTATCAGGCACTTGCTGGAGGTTGGAAAACCAGATACTTTCGACTTGTCCGCTATGCTTCGGGGCCCGTTCCTGTACCAAGGGCCAGCCAACAAACACCCCCTGCTTTCCATCTTCCAAACCTACTGTAACCAGCTGAAGTTCAAGAGTTTTCATGTCAGGTCCTCGCTTATCCCGCTGGATGCCAGCAAAGCGGGCTTATTTGTGGATTCGGCAATAAACCTGCATTTTACATGCCATTAAGCTCCGGGGTCAGGACCCGGCATCGATCCGGATGTCCCGCGACGCTCTGCCAGCCAGCGCCAGAGGAATCCGCTGGGGCGGTCATCTCCCGAGCAGATATAGTTAATGGCATTGAAGTTATGGGCGGTCCAGCGCATATGTTTCTCGGCGTCCTTGCGCCCGCAGAACAACAGTTGATCGCCGGACTGCAGCGGGGTATCGGCCTCGGGCAGCAGGGATTCGCGATTATTGGCATGCTTGATGTAGAGCGGGACACAGGGCAACTGGGCCGTGGTTTCCCGCGGGTCTGTTGTCAGGTTCTCGAGGGTGGCGGTACCCCCTCTCTTGAGTATCTCGATAATTGCCGGGGTGTTCCTGCGCGAGATGCTGACGATCCATGACTCCGGGGGGCGGTCGGTAAGGACGCCGACGACCCGGCTGACCAGCACATTGGCCCATGCCTCGTTTTGTTGCCGCGCCATACGCAAAAAATCAGCCAGCAAGGGGGTGATCAGGATATCGATAACCCCTTGACCAATAATCGTGCCGGGCTGCATGGTGACATTGATATTTGCAGCAGCGAAGATGGCGTCATTCCTGCGCAGGTTCTGGCGTGCAACTGTAAACAGGTCCTTATTCAGGTCACGCGCGGTCATGATGATGGACAGGTTGTTGGCGTCATCATCGGTACCGGCAATGATGCCAACCGCCTGTTCTACGCCGGCTTCATTCAGTGTAAAGGCCTCTGTCCCGCGGCCGTGGATCGTACCTTCCGGTGCCCCGGTTTTTACGATGTCTGACTCGACCAGTACCGTTCGTATGCCCTTGAATGAAAGGCTCTTCTGGACGGCCTTCCCGAACCGCCCGTAACCGCAGAGAATCCAGGCACCCCTGGGCGGTGCCGCAAAGTCACACAGCGGGGCCTCATGGATGCTGGTCATCCACGCATACACCAGGTGCATACTGGGCGACTGGAACATCATGGCGAACAGCCTGGCAAAGGTGTCAAATGGATTGAGGATGTGGTCGGTGCCAAAGGAGGCCATGTTGGCTGCCGAGTCATCCGATTCAGAATGGCAGATAACCTTGAGTCCTGGCGCCAGCAGTTTGCTGGTAATGGCAATCAACAGGTTTACATGGTCGATGTCTGTCAATGCCACCACGCCGGCACAGTGCTTGCTCCTGAGCCCGGCGGCGATCAGGACTGAGGAGTCCGTGACATCTGCTACCAGGCCTGGAACGTGGAACGGAAAGTCTTCAAGTCTCAGTGCCTGGATCTTGTCTGCATCCCTGTCGATCGCCACGCTGCGGATTCCATGTTCCGCAAGTTCACGCAGTACCAGGTGCCCGGCATCGCCGATCCCGCAGACCAGGTAGAAGGGTTCCCTGATGCTGCGTACGACGCGCGAAAAGGCCGAATAGGAGACCACGCGCCGGAAGGCCGGGTCCTGGAGCAGGGCGAACAGTGAACCGATCGCATACAGCCAGGACAGCACGGTCATATACATGGCAACGGTAGTCCAGATCCGTTGTGCATCGGTAAATGGATAGGGTATTTCCCCGAATCCGATGGTGGAGCCCATGAAGCTGACGAAGTAGAACGCATGAAAGAAGCTCATGCGCCACACGTTGCCCTGGTCGTCGAGGCCCGGCACCAGCACCAGGCCAAGTATGGACACGGCATAGACCAGGATGATCGTGATCAGCGGCAGCCGCATGCGGCGCAGCAGCAGGTAGATAATATTCTGCATAGCGGGTCAGGAGCCGGTTAGCGGCGAAACATCACCGTTTCTGTGACCAGGATGATGACCGAGGTGATGTTTGCCAGCAGTGCACCACCGGATAATGAAACAATGCTGGACAATACCATGGTCGTCATACCGACATCGGTTGCATGGACCGTGATCGTCCAGACAATAACCGCGGCGATCAATTGCAGATCGGCAACCAGGCTGGTTGCCAGCAGTACGGCACCGATATGCGCACGGTCACCGAACTTCATTATGGTCGCTATCAGGCTGACGACCAGCGCGGCAAACAGTTCGTACACATTATGGTGATCGGGGTTGTCCATGCCCCCCAGGAAGAATCCGAAATTCAGTGTCAGTGCCAGCACAATGAAGAATGCGAAAAATACTTTTTCCAGGTTCATGTTCAAGTCTCCCCTTGATGGCAGCCTGTTTTTATCAGTTGCAATCGTTCCCTGGTACAACCGTAGCAAAGGGGAATGACGATAACAAACCTGTTTAGCCTGTAGCGGGCCGCACGGCCGGACAGGCCCGGTATCATTCAGTTTGATAAATAAAGGAGAGCGTCCGACAATGGGGGTATGGATACCGGTCTGCCCGATGAGGCAATGCGTGAATTGCTGCAGGAGCGTGTCGGCAGGACCCATCTGCGGCAGCGGCTCGGGATCGAGCAGGATTACGAACGCAAGGTGTTCGGACAGGGGCGGAATTTCTTCCATATCGAGAACTGGTATTCCGTCCATTCGGTCATCAGGAATTGTTTGCGCCTGGTGTTGCTGCATGGCCGGGGCCGGCGCAATGCGCGCCGCATCGAGGTGCGTCATAATCCTGTTTCGATCGCCGGGCTGCCACAGGCCTTTGAAAACTACACCATTCTGCAGATCTCGGACCTGCACCTGGACATGGCCCAGGACTTTCCCCGGCAACTCATTGAAGCCGTACGCAAGGTGGATTATGACCTGTGCGTTCTGACCGGCGATTTCAGGGCGAACACCTTTGGGCCGTATGCGGCTGCGCTGGAGGGAATGCAGCAGGTGCGTACCCATCTGCGGGGTGAGGTATACGGCATACTGGGCAACCATGACAGTATTTGCATGGTGCCTGGCCTGGAATCGATGGATATCCGCATGCTGCTGAACGAGCAGGTTGCCCTGGTACGTGATGAGGCCACGGTCTATCTGGCCGGTATTGATGACCCGCACTACTATCGTGCAGACAACCTGGAAAAGGCCGCAGATGCCATACCCTCCGGGGCCGTGTCGATACTGCTGGCACACTCACCCGAGATCTACCGGCATGCCGCGCATGCCGACTTCAACCTGATGCTGTGCGGGCACACGCACGCGGGGCAGATTTGCCTGCCGGGTGGTCTTCCCCTGATGTGCAACGCGGATTGTCCCCGCAGCTACTGTGCCGGGGTCTGGGAGTATCACGGTCTGCAGGGTTATACTGCGGCCGGCTCCGGCGCCTGCATTGTAGATGTCCGGCTCAACTGCCCGCCCGAGATTAGCCTGCATCACTTGCACTGTGCATGACCTGACAGCGGCCGGTTGCAGGATTACCGGGTTGCTCCTTTAATAATCAGCCGTGAGAGCAGCAGATCGATCACGAAAAAGGCAGTCACTGCTGCAAACATCTCTGCAAGGCCTGGCCCGAGTACCGCTTGCATCATCCAGACGGGCAAAATGCTCTCCGGTAACTGGTCCAGCAATGGAACGGACTGGCTTGAAGGGAACCCAAGCCTGCGTTTGATAAAGCTGGAAAAAAGGTCTCCCAGCATGGCGAGCAGGCCAAAGGAGGCACCCTCGAACCACGTCATACCCAGCAGCGCCGCCACGATAGCCGTGGTTACAATGGCCGCGACCAGTCCACGGAGGGTCTTGGATGTTCCCAGTAGCGGGCGTTGATCAGTAAACCGCATATTGTTGTCCAGCGGCCAATCCCAGCGCTTCCCCAGTAACAGGCCGGCAAGCACCGGTGCACCATTGGCACTGACCAGTAGCAGTATTAGTGTCGTTACCAGCCAGGGTTCCATATCGAAATACTTATAGCGGTAGACATTATTCAGGATAGCGGTTCGGTTGGGCGGATGCGACCCGCCCATTGCCCCCCGGTTTTCTGTCTCCCGCTTCCTGCGATGCCCCTGCGTCCTGCAGGCAAAAAAATCCCGCCAATTGGCGGGATGAAAAGGAGGTTGGTATTGGGCAATACTGCAACTTCGGTTACTGCTGGTTCAGCACAGAATCATTACTGCCTCGCAAGTCCAGGCCAAGGGTTTGGTAACGATCCTGTTTTGGCAAATGCCGCCTTGTTTGGCGTGCTCTGCCCTTGGTGTATTAATTACGCCCTTCCCGCCGGAGACTGTCAACAACAATAGATTGACACATTACAGGCCGGTTTTTTCCGGGTGTGCGTAGGGTTTTGATAATGCTGATATATCAGAAACGGGTAATTTTCGTATATTCAAAAGTTGAAAAACTTTTTTTTCCCAAGGTTCTTTTTTCATGCGTTGTCGGGTGGTCAGTCTTCCTGGTAAATGCCGTTCTATAGCTGTAACTAACTGAATATATAACAATTATTGTTATTCTTGTGTTGGATTACCGTGCCCCGGTCCTTGCCGGACAATCTTTGGGCAGTAATCGTTAATTTATTTATTTGTGTAACGCATTATAGTCTAAGGACTTTCTTATAATTAAGAAAATAGTAAAATAAGACATTGCTAATTTAAGAAAGAACTAATATAATTATACTCGTCATTACAGACACATGACTTTTTAACACCGGTTTATTTAACGTTTAATCTTCAGGAGAAACACTATGAAAACTATTGCTACAGTTATTTTTGCAGCCACACTGGCTGTTGCCTCTACGGCTGCTTCTGCATGGGGCGGTTGGGGTCCATGGGGCGGCGACCGCGGCTATGGTGGTAATGACTGGATGGGCGATGGCTGGGGCGACGGCTACGGCGATGGCGACTTCGACGGCGACTTCGGCTTCAACATGAGCAGCAGTGCGCATGGTAGCGGTCGTGGTTATGGCCGTGGTTATGGTCGTGGTTACAATGACTACCGTGGTTATGGTGGTTATGGCTATGGCTACCCGGGTTATGGCTATGGTGCTCCTTACGGCTATGGTGCCCCGGTTGCTCCTTATGGTGTCCCGGTTGCTCCGGTTGCCCCGGCTGCCCCTGCTGCTGCACAGTAAGTAGCCCTTACTTACCAGAAAAGCCAAACGGGGGCGGCGTGCAAGCGTCACCCCCGTTTTTTTATTTGTAAACGCAAAAAATCATCGCGGATCTAATCCGCGATGGAAAATGACGGAAACAGTCACGGACGAAATCCGCTTCTGTATATTTAACGTGACGCCACCCTGATTACTGGAGGTGACCTATGAAAAAAATCTTCATTGCCTTGTTAATACTGGCCACAGGACTGGCTGCATTCCCGTTACGTGCTGATGTACTGGTGCTGGTGCACGGATATCTCAGTGGCGCCCAGTCCTGGGATACGAGCGGTATCACAACGATTCTGCAACAAAACAACTGGCAGCGTGCCGGTACTTTCGTGACAGGCCCCGCCGGTATCCGGTTGATTCCGGCAGCGGGTACCCGGGCCGAACACAAGTTCTATGCCGTGGATCTTCCTTCAGAGGCACCGGTGCTGGTACAGGTCCAGCTGTTGCGTGGAGTGCTTTCCTCCATTACTGCAACCCATGCAGGTGAACCTATCACCCTCGTGGGGCATTCTGCCGGGGGAGTCGTGGCGCGCACGGCGCTGGTGCTGGGCGGTGCCGGGAATGTAAAGGCACTGATTACGATTGCCAGCCCGCATCTTGGTACCTCGCGTGCTGAACAGGCGCTGGATGCAACCGATATTCCATTTCCCTTTTCGATGATAACGGACTTTTTTGGTGGCAACGGTTACCACACGCTGATGCGTTCGCGCAGCCTGTATGTTGACCTGGTGCGCCCCCGGCCAGGAACCCTGTTGTACTGGTTAAATGGCCAGGCCCATCCGGATGTGAAATATTTCTCCATTGTCCATGGCCTGACGCCGGCGGGGTGGGGTGATGAGATTGTGCCTGCCTACAGCCAGGACATGAACAATGTCCCGGTATTGCAGGGGCGGTCAACACGCGTTGCCATTCCGGCCGCTCACGGGCTTGAGCCCCTGGACGGCAGCGTTATTGTTAATTTGCTGTCTGGCAAGAAGTAGTCATTACTGTATGCGCCGGGCCGGTGTCACGGCCCGGTGTTTACGCGACAAGCACGCGTAATCCAGCCACAACCACCTCCGGTTCCATGCGTTTTGCAGCGTCCTTGTCTACGTGGGCAGCTCACATGACTTTTTCCGTGTCGATCAGGCAGGTGGCCAGTACCGGCAGTTCCCGACTGGTGTCGCCATTAAAGGCGGGTATATCCAGTCCCCGTTTCAGGTAGTCGGACAGTATCACCGGTTGCATTGGGCCGTTCAAAATCCGGTACGGTGTCCCCGGTATTGATTGCACGGTCACCGGTATCCGGGGCGTGTAATTTCTCAAGGCCTTTCGCAGTAACCTGTGTCTCATCTTCCGGCAGGCTTGCATGAATGCCTGCCGGATTCTTCTGCTTGATCTTGAAGTTGCGGGTACCTGCCTTTCATCATGACGCTCCTCGCGGGTTAACGGTCTATGACCGGGCGGGATGCCGCCTGTAATTGACAGGGCTCCCGACAAGGCGTTTGATTCGCAGTCAGTCGGGAAGTTTCAGGCCATTCGTGCAAGGGGGGTGCCTGTTCGGCGTTAAACGGGTCGAACTGTTGCAGGCTGCCGCAGCCGGAATATCATAAGACCATGAGATATAAATGAAATATCGAGTCAGCCGATACTGTTGATTGAGGCCGGGTAAGCGCTATTCCAGGGGAGCAATGCATTGATCGGGTTTGTTATCAGAATAACGTGGCGCATCATCTGCTGGCTCGAGTTAACAGTATTCACGCTGCTGATGTACCTGCTGTCCTGGTTGCCACGGGCAGTTCTGAAAGGCTTTTATTTCCCCCTGTTTCGTTTCTGGTCACGTGCCTTTGTGCGTGCACTGGGTGTTGATCTGCGGGTACACCAGAAGAATACCCGGTCATTGCCCGAGCAGTACATCCTGATTGCCAATCATCCGTCTGCGTTTGAAGACATCGGTATCCCTGCCGTATTCCCGGTGCATTCACTGGCAAAGATCGAGGTCAGGGACTGGTGGCTGGTTGGCCGTATAAGCATGGCCTCCGGCTCCCTCTATGTAGAGCGTGAATCGAAGGAGTCACGAAATGATGCAGCCGTGCAAATTGAACGGGAGTTGAGTGAGGGGAAGAATATTGCCCTTTACCCGGAAGGCGGCTGCAAGGGACGGCGCATCTTTGAATCGTTTCGTTACGGTGCCTTTGATATTTCATTGCGTACCGGTGTCCCGATCCTGCCGGTATTTCTGCATTATGAGTCACAGGATGATTTTGAATGGCGCGCACCGCAGACGCTGTTGCACAAGATCTGGCATATGAGCACCACCAGGAACAACCGGGTTAACTACTATATTTACGATGCCTTTGACCCGGGACAGTTCACGGACAAGGCCGCCTACGCAGAACATGTGCGCGGCAAGTACCTGGAGTGGCAGGCCAGGTACCTGGACTAGGCGATGGTCATTCCATGGACGCTGTGATTTTTCGCGCAAAGGCGCAAAGGCGCCAGGAAAGAAAGTATTTCTGAAATCTCTGTGTACTTCGTGTCCTCTGTGGCAGAGGTTTTTTGATTTTTCTTCGCGTCTTTGCGCGAGTTTTTCTTTTCGGCCGGCAACAGGGTAGTTGTTATAGCCAGGTCTTTCAGGCGAATATTTCGATGATCTCGTCATAGAGCAACAGGCCGAACACCAGTACGGATGCCAGTAGTACCAGGTTTGTGATGGCGCCATTTCTCATTCCGCCAACCCACGCGCGGTGGTTGTTCATATACAACAGCAGGCCTGCCAGCAAGGGCATAAAGAAGGCGCCGGCAGCGGCATAGATAATAACCAGCCAGACCGGTTCCCCGACCTGCAGCAACAGCATGGGGGGCAGGGCGATATACAGCAGGTAGCCCCGATAGAGGCCGGAGTGGGTATCGACGTTAATCGGTTTTTCCGGGCGCCAGGTGTATTGCTGGACAAAGTCCTCGAATAAATAAGGTACACCCTGCCAGACTCCCAGCATGGAGCTGAATACCGCACCCCAGAAACCAGCCAGGAAACACCATTTTCCAACCGGGCCGACAACGGTTTCCAGTTGGCGTGCAATTCCCAGCGCCATCTCGTTCCCGGTAACAACATCCGGTTGCACGCCGGCCGCTATGATCATGATGGCAATAGCAAACAGACCCGTGAGGATATAGGCCACGCTTAAATCCTTGCGTGTGCGCGGCAGGTCTTCTACCCGGTTCCAGCCGCGCTCGCGTATCCAGTAGCCATAGCAAAGCAGGGTTACACTGCCGCCGACCCCGCCAATGACACCGAAGATAAACAGCGTAGACCCTTCCGGTATGCCGGGCACCAGTGAGCTTGCGGGAATTCCCGGTGCCACCCATGCCGCACAGGTCAATACCACGATAAACATCAGCGCTATGAAAAACTTCATGGCTGTCTCGATCAGTGCATAGCGCCCGACGAGTACCAGTGCAAGTGCGGCCAGGGAATGGATAACCCCCCAGGCTGCTACCGACAGTCCCGGGTACAGGGCATGTGCGGCAAGGCCGGTGCCGGCGATCAGTGCCCCGGCGACGATAAAGGACCAGGACAGCAGGTAGATAAAGAAATACATCGAGACGATCTTGGGTAGCCGTTGTACCCATCCCTCCAGCAAGGTGCTGCCGGTCTTTAGCTGCCAACGGGCCAGGCCTTCGGTTATGACATATTTCATGACGGCGCCGAGGATCGCCGCCCAGAGGATGGTGGTTCCGTATTTGGCCCCGGCAACGGAAGCCGCAATCAGGTCTCCGGCACCCAGCCCGGTTGCCGCGATGACCAGCCCCGGGCCGATGTCTTTCATGTTGAAGAATGAATTGTTCATGTGGTCCCCGTATTATTTCGGGTGTCTCGATTGGTTCACATGGTAAAGTAAAACCTCAGGGGTTGCAGCAAACCCGCTCCCTCGGGCCCGGGTCCTGGTAGCCATGTGAACCCTGTTGTCCCTGTACACAACCGCTGTTGGAATAATTACAGATGAAGCTGCGCACCCAGATCTCATGGTTACTTTTTCTGTTTGGCCTGGTCCCGTTGCTGGTGGCCTTTGTAATCAACCTGCCCATTATCTTTGACCGTATCGAGGGTTTGTACCACGAGGCCCATCTGCAAAATCTGCGGGCAGGGTTCAGTGACCTGGACCAGCATATTGCAAGACGTAACGAAATGGTGCGCTTGCTGGCCAAGATGCCGGAGCCCGGTATGTTGCTGTCTGCTGATGAGCCGGGCAATACACGGACAGTTGAAGTGGCGCGCCTGGCGTATGTGGACTGGGTCAACCAGGTGTTGTTTGACCAGCTCGATATAACCAGGATCCTGTTCCTGGATGAGGACGGGCAGGTAACCCTGGAACTCAAACGCAACAAACCTACCGGAAAACTGGAGCCGGCTGACGGGACGACCGGCCAGCACAATAAAAAGCTTGTCGAGATAGGGCTCAAGATGCGTCTTGGCAGCGTTATGACCGGCCCCATTGAATTCAGTGAGAATCAGCAGGGGGCATCACCGAAGCAGTTGATGCAGCTTGGCCTGGTCGCCCCGGTATTCCTGTATGCGCCACATGAGAAGCCTGGCAGTGCGGACGAAAAACGTGGTGTCATCATCGTCTACCTGGATATGGGGGGGCTGGCAAATGCCTATCGTGGCATCTACTGGGCGCACAGCGATGGCCACTACCTGGATACATCGGGCGGAGTAGCACCTGTGGCGGGAAAGTCGGCATTTGAAGACTTCCCCGGGCTTGAGGAGATATTTAAAAAGGACAAGCTGGACCTGTGGGAATTCGAAGGCCAGCAGGTCCTGTGGGTGCCCTTGTTCGAAACGGTGGATGCAGGGCCACTCTGGGTCGGCCGCAGCGTCGACCCTTCGCCCATTACACAGTTGCGCCATACCATTGAAGGCCGTGTTGCAATTGTCGCAATCGGGCTGTTGCTGGTCGTTTTTGTGGTCGCGCGGTTAATTGCGCTCAGGACCGAACGGCTGGGGCATGAACTGACGGACGGGATTTCACAGGTGCTGGAACGTGATGAGGCAGTTGCCTTTTCCTGGCAGCGGCCGCAGGAACTGCATGATCTGGGCACCAATCTTACACGCCTGGCTGAAACCCACGCTGAACACAACAAGGCACTGCGTGATTATGCGGACGAACTGGAAGCATCCAACCGCTACAAGTCCGAGTTTCTTGCCAACGTCAGTCACGAATTGCGCACACCCCTGAATTCAATTTTGTTGTTGTCAAAGATGCTGGCAGTTGGCAGCAATGAAAAGGATTCAAAGGAGGAGAGTCGGCAGGCGCGTATCATTCACTCTGCAGGTACTGATCTGAAGGCGTTAATCGATAATATTCTCGATCTGTCACGCATAGAAGCGAGGCAGATGACACTGGTCGCGGAGACGGTAAAGCTGGAAGTGATGCTGAACAGTATACTGGAATTGATGAAGCCGCAGTTTGACGAGAAGCATCTTGAGTTGAAACTGGATATTGATGCATCTGCGCCAGCAACAATCGTTGCGGACAGCGAGAAGTTGCGCCAGATATTGATTAACTTCCTCTCCAATGCAGTAAAATTTACCGAGCGGGGTTGCGTGACTGTAGGGCTTAAGCCGGGTCAGGACCGGGACGGCCAGGCATGGCCCGTCACGATCAGCGTGACAGATACCGGTATCGGCATTCCTGCCAGTAAAGGTGAAACGGTATTCGAGGCCTTCAAGCAGGCGGACGGTTCAACCAGCCGTCGATTTGGCGGGACCGGCCTGGGCCTGACCATCAGCCGGGAACTTGCGCATCTCATGGGCGGACGGATTGAACTGGAGAGTGAGCCCGGCGGTGGTTCAACCTTCACCCTGATGTTGCTGGAGGAGATGCCGGAAATGCCGGATGAAGCCGGAATTCAGAGGCCGCTTGCTGGCAAGGTTGATGCTGAACAGGAACAACCACTCCCGCAGGCCGATTACCACAATGCACGTGTCCTGGTGGTGGATGACGATGTGCGTAACCTGCTAGCCTTGACGCCCTTGCTGGAAAAATGGAAGCTTGATGTCATGGCGGCCGGCGACGGTCAGGAGGCGTTGGAGACGCTGGCAACCGGGGGCGATTTCAACCTGGTATTTATCGATATAATGATGCCCGGGATGGATGGCTACGAGGTGATAAGGCGATTGCGTGAACAACCACGGTTTGTGAGTCTGCCGATTATTGCGTTGACCGCGAAGGCGGCTGCTGATGACCGGGAAGCCTGCCTGGCGGCCGGGGCCGACGATTGCATAGTAAAGCCGCTGGACCCGCAGGAATTGAAAATCAAACTGGACATGTACCTGGCGGGTATTGCTGCAGGCGAGACAACGGGACCAGGGCATGGCTGAGATGAAGCGATACGCAGGATTCCGGGTGCTGATTGTTGACGATATCGCCAACAACCTGTACGCCTTGAGAAGCCTGATAAACAAGCACATGGATGTCGAGGTGCTGGAGGCGGATTCCGGCCAGGCGGCGCTTGATATTGCACTGAAAAATCCGCGTATCGACCTGATTGTGCTGGATATCCAGATGCCGGATATGGATGGTTTCCAGACGGCCTCGATGCTCAAGGTGCGGCAGAAAACCCGCGATATCCCGATTATCTTCCTGACCGCGGCCTACAAGACCGATGAGTTTCAGCAGAAGGGTTATGAAGTCGGTGCTGCGGATTACCTTCTCAAGCCCATTGATGATAACCAGCTGATCAACAAGATCAGTACCTACCTGCGCCTGATTGAGAAAGAGCGCGAGATGAACCGCCAGCTGGAGTTGCTGGTGGAGCAGCGCACAGAACAATTATGGCGTGCCAGGAACTACCTGCAGAATGTTATCAATAACATGGGGGAGGCGCTGTTGCTGCTGGAGCCTTCTGGCCGAATCAAGGCCGCCAATCCGGCAGCCTGTGGCATGCTCGGTTATGATGAAAAGGACCTGATCGGGATGCCAATCGGTGATGTCTTCGAGGAGGAAGAGTCGGAACAGGCCAATGCCTTCATGGGGATCTGGCTGGAGGCGCTGATCCGGACCGGTACAATCAGCAGCATTGGGGCACGTTTTATCGCCAGTGATCAGCGCCGTGTGCCGATTCTTTTTTCACGTACCGCGATCACGGATGAAGCCGGGGTGATCACGGATATTATCTGTATAGCGAAGGATATGACAGGATACAAGCGTGTTGATGCTGAGCCGGTGTAGACCAGGATGGTTGCAACTGCGGGCACAGTCAGTACACTTCCCTGCAGAAGATACTGGAGTCATTGATGGCTGAGTCAAAATCCGAGGGGGCGCACGAAGAGGATATTACGCTGACGGCGGATGCCCTGAAGGCCATGGGTCATCCACTGCGCTGGAAGATCCTGTGTACGCTCGGACAAAAAGAGATGTCCGTCGGTGAAATCGTCGAGAAAATCGGCACATCACAGAGTAACGTCTCGCAGCACCTGGATCAGTTGCGGAACAAGAATATTGTCAAGTCGCGGCGTGATGCGAACCGTATCTATTATCGTGTTCGTAACGAGCAATTGCTGGAACTGATCAGTACCATGCGTGGTGTGTTGTGTCACACAAATCTGAATGACGGGTATCCGTCTGAAGACTGAGTCAGGCCAGGATTTCAACCGCGATCAGCCCGATCCCTGATGGGTACGCCGTGCCTTAGCTGCCAGAATAATTCCTCCTGCAATACTTGAAACAATATGATGTAAATTTACAGGACATGCATTTATTGATGGTGCGTGCCTGGTCCCTGTCGATCCGGGGCTGTGTTCTGATCACTGAAGAGCCTATGGTTTATGATTCCTGCATGATTGCCAGTAAACCAGAGAAACTTTTGCTGTCCATTGTCGAACTTGGGGGTTATCCGGATTTTGCGCCCCTCTACAGGGAACTCGGTTATGAAGTGGCCGTGGAGACGCGTATGCGCAAGGCCATTGGATTTCTCAAGAAGAGAAAACCTGATGTTATTGTTGCCGAATATAATTTCCAGTCCGATTTCAGGGACCGGTCCAGCAACCTGGAATCACTACTGGCCGTCGTGCAACGCTTGCCGGATGTCCGCGTGCTTGTCTTTTATGAGAAGGAATTTTCTTCACAGTTTGAGAAACTGCGTACCCGCTTGCCTGTACATCAGGCACTTGCCTTTCCCGTAGATGGGTCGGCATTGCGTAATTCACTTCTTGAATTCACAGGTACAGACCGGAATTGAGTTGGTAATCCCTGATTATTCAGGGTCTCCATTTGTGTGATAATAAACGTCGTGTCAGTAGAGGTGTTTAATATGAGAGCTTGCCTGTGTCTGCTGTTTACAGTGTTTTCTCTGATAATGTCCTGCAGTGCATCTGCTGCTGAACTCACGGTGCGCATTTTTGAACGTGGTGGCCAGGCGCCGCTCCAGGGGGTGGCGGTGTGCCTGGGGACATCAGCCAGGATTACCCAGTTCGGCGCAATCCTTACTGATGCTGAAGGTTATGCAGAGTTTTCAGGCGTGCCACAAACATCCCTGATTGTAACGGCTTCCAGGCCGGGATATATGAGCGAACAGCAGCACATCACAGGCTCCGGAGAAAACCGGATGCTGGTATTGTCCCTGCCTGCGGGAGGCGGTGGGGTTGAATGCCCCCTGGGTCAGGATGCGGTGGTGAAAAGAGCCGGTAGACTGGGTGTCGAATCTTTTCTGCTGAACAATGGTGCTGCAGTTACCAGGGACGCTGTGGTAACGCTGGATAACAAAATCTCGGGTCACGCAACCCAGTATCGCGCCAGTGAACGGCCTGATTTCGATGGTGCAGCCTGGCTGGATTATGAGAAGGGGCCGCGCTACCAGTTGAGTGCCGGACGGGGAAACAAGACCGTATATTTCCAGGTAAGGCGTTATGCAAGAATAAACGGTGCGGATATCGAAACACGCTCGTCAATTATCAACGATTCCATCAACGCGCAGTTCCAGTAATTTATGCAGGCTTCCTGATGGCATCCGCCCGGTTATTCAGGCAGCTGCGTATTGTCATCCTGCTTTTTATCCTGTTGCTGGTGGCCGGTGATGCCTGGCTTGCACACAGCCGGGCAACGGACTGGGATGATGCCCTGTGGGTTGCCATCTACCCGATCAATGCCGATGGGGGGGCTGTTGCCGGGGAGTATATTGCGCAGCTTGGAAACAGCGACTTTTCGCCACTGGAGGACTTCTTTCCCCTGCAGGCAAGTCGTTACGGCCTGGCGGCGAAAGAACTGGTAAGAGTCAGGCTGGGGCCGGAGGCAGAGACATTGCCGCCGGTTCCGCCAGCAGACGGGAATGTATTCGCCGTGGTTTGGTGGAGCCTGAGGCTCAGGTTCTGGGCGATGCGCACAGGACTGGGCGTGGACGGGCCCCCGGCCGATGTTCGAATCTACATCATCTACCATGATCCGCTGCAGCAACCGCGCCTGGCACATTCACTTGGCCTGAAGGAAGGGCTGATTGGCGTTGTGAATGCCTATGCCAGCAAGGCCTACTCGGCACGCAATAATGTAATCATTGCGCATGAATTGTTGCACACCCTGGGTGCCACCGATAAGTATGACCCGGTCAGTCATCAGCCGGTTTATCCGCAGGGTTATGCGCAGCCGGAGCAAAAGCCCCTCTATCCACAATACCTGGCTGAGGTCATGGGTGGCAGGATACCGGTCTCCGCTACCCAATCCGAAATCCCCGCGTCGTTAAAACGGACTGTTATCGGGCGTGTTACTGCAGCAGAAATCAACTGGCTGGAGACGCATTAGGAAGCGGTGCTATCAGGGGTTAGCTGCGGGGGCGTTTTTTGCGGCCCTCGAAGCTGACCACACCCTGAACAAGGATGTTATACGGCAGGTTTTGCAGGCGCTCAAAACGCTGTATTGCCGTATCAAGCAAGCCGATAATATTCCCGGCCTGGGTGCTGCCTGCCTTGTCCGGGTAAAGCAGTTCCTGCAAGCCCAGCAGTCCACCGGTTTGTACCCTGATCTCCCTGGTGTGGGGTAGCGGCTCGTCCGCATGGGTCAGGTGCAGGGAGAAGCGGGCCTTGCTGCGCAGGGTATTCAGGAATTCCGTGCAGATGGCGTTACCGGTGGCGCTGGTGCAGGCCACGCCTTCACGGTCTGCCAGGTTGAACCGGTGACACCTGGCGCAATTGCAGCGTCGGGAATTGATTGCCTTCTCATAAACGCAGCGGCGCTTGTTAACGGTCTGGTAGGTGTTCTTGTATTCCTGCTCTTCCATCGGGCTCGGGGCTGAATGCCGTTTATTTTTCCCATTCCCTGGCGATGGGTTTTTCCCTGAGTGCAGTCACCTTCTGTTCGGCTTCTTCCGGGCTATCGGCAAAAATAACCTTGTACGATTGTCCTTCTTCCAGTGGCTTTTCCGCCCGTAATTGTCTGACCTCGGTCTTGGCCTCCTTGAACTTTTCAAATTCCTTGACCAGGGCTGCAGATTTCGCAGTGGCCGTGTTTTTGACTGTAAGTATATAAATATAGTACGGCATGGGGCAGGTCCTGTTGTGTATTGGTCTGATTATATCAGCCATCAAGGAGTACTGTGGTGATTTGCATATTATGCATCACGATACAGCCGGTCTGGCGCGTGATGCCGTCCTCACTGTAATCAAAGGTATAGGTTCGTTTAAGCCCAGGGCCACTCCTGCGTGAATAGTATGGCCGTATGTTTTGCAGGGAGGCCGTGCCATCGAGGAACTGGACACTGTTGTGTTTGCAGGTCTCACGGGCTGTTGTTATTGCCAGGTCGCGACTGGCCAGGCTGGCTTGCCAGAACCACACGAGGCATACCAGGAATAGAAGAAATGCGATCGGTCCCATAGTACGGGTGCGTTGGTTTGTTAAGCGTGTGTGGATGGGTGTTGTTGCATCATAACAAACCATTGTGCCTGTATATAAAGATTGTCGGCGCAGGCGGGAATCCGGCAATACACCCATGGTTAAGAAGGTTGAATGAGGTGTCAGGCACCTGTGCCCCTGCTGTCCCAGGTGCTGATGCATGCTAGAATACAAACATCCTTGGAAAAAGACGTCTAATCCGGCGCAACTGGAAAATAAATGATGACAACGCTCACGTCTGAAGATCGTATCAATCTTGGCCGCATGGTTATTAATATACTGGACGAGTGGGACATCAGGGGATCAGACCAGGTTGCCATGCTCGCCCTGCCGGAGGGCATGCCGGCCCGCAAGCTGCAAAGATATCAGGACGGCACCCCGTTGCCGGATGACCCGGCGGTATTGACGCGTGTTGAACACCTGCTGGGTATTGCAGATGCACTGCGCACGACGTTTCCCCGCAATGCCAGCATTGGTTTGCTCTGGCTTAAACAGCCCTGTAAGCGCCTGCGCAAACGCCGGCCTATCGAAATCATGGTGGAAGACGGACTGAATGGTCTGATTACCGTGCGCACTCACCTTGATTGCTCTTTTGCCTGGCGGGAGTCGGAGCGCAAGGACTAGCGCTGACCGGCCCACCCGGCAGGCCGGTGGTTTCCGGATCTCCCTTCACACAGTTCTTTTCTCCGCGCACTGTTTCAACCGGGTGCACTGTTTTTACTCGTGACCGGATTACTTGCCACTTGCAGAACGGCAGCGTCTGCACCGGTCTCGCGTCAGGCAGCAGGGGCGCCAGGAAAACAAGGTCTGTGGAGGATCACTGCCGGCTCTTTCAGACAGAAGGTGATAGCGGGCTGAAGGCAAGTTCTCGACGGTTGTTCTTCAGGTTGATTCTCGCGACAGAAGTGGATTATGTTTCCCGTCAGTCGGACCATCAAAACCCCCAGATCAATGGCACCAGCCCGACGGTCACCAGGCCGACCAACAGGGTCAGGGGCAAGCCGATGCGCACGAAGTCCGCGAACCGGTAACCCCCCGCGTTGTACACCATCAGGTTGGTCTGGTAGCCGATGGGCGTGGCGAAACTGGCCGACGCAGCCACCATGATGGTCATGGCGAAGGGCATCACGTCCACGTTCATGTGATGGGCCGCAGACAGGGCGATGGGGAAGGCCAGCACCGCTGCCACATTGTTGGTGGCGATAGAGGTTAGCAGCGCGGTGACGGCGAATACCAGCACCAATGTGACCCAGGGATTGCCTCCCGCCAGGTTGATGATGCCATCCGCCAGTACCCCGGCCGCGCCGCTCGTTTGCAATGCTGCGCCAACGCCGAACGACGTGGAGATGACCACAAGCACCTGCCAGTCTGGCGCCTGCCGCGCCACCCGTCCACTGGTACAGCCCAGCGCGATCATCAGGCCGGCGGCCACCAGGGCCGCTTCAAGCATGCTCAACAATCCACTCGCCGCCAGTGCGACCATGCCGATGATGACGGCCAGCGCCAGCGGGGCACCCTTGTGATTGGGCGGATGAAACCCTCCGACCTCGCTCACAAGTAAAAAATCCCGTGACCTGCCTTGCTGATTGATGAAATCAGGCCGCGCCTCAAGCAGCAGGGTGTCGCCCGCACGCAGCACCATATTGCCGATCTTGCCGCGCAGGCGTTCACCGTTGCGAGCCAGGGCGATGATGACGGCGTGATAATGGGTACGGAAGCGGCCCTCGCACACGCTCTTGCCCACCAGCGGGCAGGTGTCCGACACAACCGCTTCGAAAAAGCTGCGGTCCTTGCGAGCCCCTTCCAGTTTCAATACCTGGTTGGTCGCGGGCACCAGGCCACGAATACGATGCAGGTCTACCACCGATTCGATAGCGCCAACGAAAATAAGCAGGTCATTGGCCTCCAGTCGTTCACGCGGTTCTACCGCCGGCAGGATGGCCCCGTCGCGTTCAATCCCGGCCAGGAACAGGCCAGGCAGGGAACGCAGTCCCGCTTTCTCGATGCAACAACCTTCCAGCGGGCTGCCTTCTTCCACCATCATTTCCGTCATGTATTCCCGCATGTCATCGCTGTGTACCAGCGGCTCCTCGCGGTTGGGCAACAGTCGCCCGCTGAACATAAGCATGAACAGCAACACGCTCACTGTGATGGGCAGGCCGATCCAGGCCAGATCGAACATACCCAGACCGGGCAAACCGACTTGATCGATCAACAGGCCATTGACCACCAGATTGGTACTGCTGCCAATCAGGGTGCAGGTGCCGCCAGCGATACTGGCGTAACTCAGCGGAATCAGCAGCTTTGACAGGTTCAGTTTATTGTGCCGGGCCCACACCTTGACTGCAGGCACGAACACGGCCACTACTGGCGTGTTATTGAGAAAGGCGCTCAGGACGGTGGCTGGCGCCATCAACCGTGCCTGTGCCTGGCGCATGTTGCCTGGCCGGCCGAGGATATGCTGCACGATCCAGCCTACGGCCCCGGTTTCAGTCAGGCCGCTGACCACGACATAGAGCACGGCCACGGTCAGCATGCCCTGGTTTGCGAACCCGGCCAACGCCTCTTCGGGCAAAAGCACGCCGGACACCAGCAAAATAGTTAGCCCGGCCGACATGATGATGTCGGGCGAGACCCGTGTGAACGCCATCGTGGCGAAACAACCCGCCACCACAGCCAACGTCAGCCAGGCTTCCCAACTCATGTATTGCATCCGAATAGTGAAATGATCTTTCGATCCGGGTCCGCCACCTGATATTGCAGGTGGTTCAGACACGGAATTGAATGTGCAGCCTGCCTCCTTTTATCAGGTTTCTTTGCCGGCTTGTACCTAGGGACAATACAGAACAGTTTAACCACAATGGTATAGTTAATAATTGTCAGGAAGAGAATAAGGTTTGATGAATAAAGGAGCACTTAATGATTAATGATACGAATATAACATGGCATGAACACGAGGTAACGCGAACTGACAGGGAGTCTCTAAACGGGCACAAGGGCTGCGTAATCTGGTTTACGGGTTTGAGTGGCTCGGGGAAAAGCACAGTCGCAAACGCCCTGGACCACAAACTTCATCAGTGGGGCATGCACAGTATGGTTTTGGACGGGGATAATGTCCGTCACTCGCTCAATGCCGGGTCGTCAATGCTCCTGGATATGCATGGCGAGGAGTTTGCGCAGCGTTTTGGTCTGGGATTTTCCGCCATTGACCGGGAAGAGAATATCCGGCGCATTGGTTCGGTTGCGCAGCTTTTCTCCCAGGCCGGCATCATCGGGCTGACGGCTTTTATCAGTCCCTACCGTATTGATCGTGACCGGATAAGGAATAACCTCCTGCCGGGAGAGTTCATTGAGGTATTCGTCGATACACCAATAGAAGTGTGTGAATCGAGGGACCCCAAGGGCTTGTACAAGAAGGCGCGGGCAGGAGAGATAAAGGGCTTTACCGGCATCGATGATCCCTACGAGGCCCCTGTGTCACCGGAATTGGTCCTCTCCGCGGCTGAAAAAACACCTGATGCGCTCGCGGATGAGGTGCTGAGCTATCTGATAGCTCAAGGCATCTGTCCTTCCATAGAAGACGATATGTTACTTGGCCAGAAAGCGGGTTAAAACGCACGGAACTGGAACAGGTATTTCCCGGGCGGCCTTCGGGCCGCCTGTCTGTTTCAGTGCCGAATGACCTTGTCGGGGACTGACACGTCGGTGGAAGCGGTGGATTCCGACATCGGCAGCCTGAGATCCAGGCCCCACTCTGCAAGATTGCTGAAATCGATCAACATCTGCATGAAAGAATGCATCAGCTTTTCATGGAGGTTGATGGTGATACCCTTACCTTTCTTGGGATCCAGCCTCAGGGTATAAGTACCATCCGGTTTCCTGTCAACACGCATATGGCTGACCAGAACACCTTCTTCACCGAGGGGAAAACTGCTGGCTGTCTCCTCGAAGGACGTTTCGAAGTCCGCCTGTTCCACCGCAGACTGGTGCTCGAAATAGAGAATCGCCTCGCGCTTGTCGGCCTCGATCGGCGTATCTTTCGCTGCCCCGGCCTCGATCACCTGCAGCAAGCCATGCCATAACAACCTGACCGCACGCCGGGTCAGCCACAGCCGGTACTCCGCCTTGTCCCGGGTGCCGATTCGTAGCAGCATGCGGTCCTGCTCGGCCACATAGGCCATCTGGTACTGATCAGTTTTGTCAGTCATCTTTCGTAATACCACAAGCGCCAGTATTTGATTTAATCAGGAAAAAGGCGATTCTAGCATGTTGAGCCCCGGCGCAAATCAGGGTGAAAGCATTCATATCGGAATCCGGACGCTGCAATGCCTGTAAAACCGGCATCAATGAGTAAAAGGGCGGCCTGGTCAGCAAATGACGCGTTGTGGCTGTTTCCGGATCGATCCCGCGAGTTTTTTTTGCGCCTTCCGGCAATGGCTCCTGCATTGCTCTGCCTCCCGCGCCCCTGCAGTCGTGCGCGAGGAGGAATCCTTCTCTGTGGCCTCCGCGAGCTCCGTGACAATAGCGGTGACGCCTGGATTCCGCAGTGTTACATAACCGATTTTTATTGTGAACTGGAAAACCCGCGCACGATTGTACTTGAAGGCTTTGTCAATAATGCCTACCCTGTAGATACAACGATCATCAGGAACAGGCCCGTGAGCAAACCCGGTTTCAGGACGGCAATTCCCAAGCGCCGCTATAAACTGGGCGAATTCAGCGTTGTTGTGCTGGGTGAAATCGAGAGTAGCGACGGTATTGATTACCAGTATATTCTTGCCGTTGTTCAGGGGCAGGACCCGGAGCCGGGTCTGTACATCACCTCCGAGAAGGCGGTTGTCCCGGCGGGGGAGTATTCGATGCGTGTCGCCATGAAGGATGGCGCAGAGGTCATCGGCAGTTCTGCTGAATGGGGCAGCCTCGACCCGTTTGTTGATGAGGCCCTGGGGATTGTGTCACGGGTGCTGAATCTGGGTGATGAAACACCGTACCGGTTAATGTAGCGGGGAACCATGTCCAGGAAGCCAGCAGACTTGCTTGTAGCGGCCGCCTTGATTGCCCTGTTGGCATGGTGGTCTACGGCACAGGCATTCTCGTTTTGTTTTTCTTTTGGCGGTGGCAGCAACAACCGTTCTGATTTCTATAACCGCCCGCCACCGGCCGTGGGTTTTGGTTCCGGCATATACCAGACGTATCCTTACAGTCCGGTTCTCTCGGAACCTTTATACATGCCTTATTACCCGCCACCACCCCCTCCCGGTTTTTACGGGGGCAGTACACCGCAGCCGCTTGAGTCGAAATAGGGCGGTTATTTTGCCAGGTTGAAGGTTTCGGGTGCCCTGCGGGTATTCAGTATTTTTAATATCTCGTCTGCTGCTACCGGTTTGCAGAACAGGAACCCCTGCATTACTTCACAATCCTGTTGTTTGAAATAGTTCAGCTGCCTGACATTTTCAATGCCCTCAACAATCAGTGATAGCCTGAGGCTCTGTGCCATGGCGATAATGGCATGCGCAATCAGGGTGCCTTCCTTGCTGTCAGGAATATCGCGGACGAATGATTGATCAATCTTTACAGTGTCGATGGGCAGTCTGCGTAGATAACCCAGTGATGAATAACCCGTTCCGAAGTCATCCATCGCGATATTGATTCCGGTGCTTTTGAGCTTGTTGAGCGTGGCAATAGCAGAGTGGATATCCCGCATGGCCACGTTTTCGGTGATTTCCAGCTCTACCATGCCGGGGTCAATGCCGGCCTTTGCAAGGGCCTTGCTGATTGATATGTCGATACCGGAACGTGACAGTTGGACAGATGAAAGATTGACGGCCATGGTGAGTGCATCGTGGCCTGCGTCATGCCACTCCCCGAGTTGTTTGAAGGCGGTTTCCAGTACCCATTCACCAATCGGTAAAATCAGGCCACTGTCTTCGGCAACCGGTATGAACTCAGCCGGGCTGATGCTGCCCATGGTGGGGTGGTTCCAGCGTAACAGGGCCTCAACGCCAACAATTGTATTGTGCGTGGTATTGATCATTGGCTGGTAGTGAAGCTTTAATTCTCCCCTGTCCAGGGCTTTTCTGAGGTTGGTCTCCAGTGCAAGTTGCTTGCGGGATCCTGCGTTCATTTCTGCCGTGTAGTAAACAACCTTGTTGCGCCCCAGTTCTTTCGCGCGGTACATGCTGATATCCGCATTCTTGACCAGTGTCTCGACATCGGTACTGTCAAACGGATAGATGCTGATACCGATACTGGTTGTAATGTGAAGTTCATGGCCATCGCAGGATATCGGATCGACAAGTGCATCAATAATCTTTCTTCCAATACGCCCGGCATCCGATGAGCTGGTAATGCGCGGCAGTAATATCATGAACTCGTCACCGCCCAGTCTGGCAACCGTGTCTTCCTCGCGCACGCAGTTCCTGAGCCGGCGGGATATCACCCGCAACAGTTGGTCGCCGATTCCATGCCCGAGGGAGTCATTGATCACCTTGAAGCGATCGAGGTCGAGGAACAGCAGGGCCATCATTGACTGTTGACGGCGTGCGTGGGCCAGTTCCGTATGAATGCGATCCTTAAGCAGTGTGCGATTCGGCAGTCCGGTCAGGTCGTCATGGTGGGCATGGTACTCCATTCGTTTTGCGACGGTTTCTGCCTGTTTCTTTGACAGTGCGAGCTGCTTGTTGCTCTCCTCAAGATCTTTCGTACGCTGTGTCACGCGTTCTTCCAGCTGCATTCTGTGTTCCCTGAGCTTGTTGTCGCGCAGCTGGATTTCATTCAGCATTTTATTGAAGTCGACAATCAGGTCGCCGAGTTCGTCTTTTGCTTCACCAGCAACCCGTAGTGAGTAGTTCTCATCGATGGAGATCCGTCGTGCGATAGCGGAAAGCCGCAGTAGCGGGTCGGTGATGATGCGCTGCATTTGCGCGCTGAGTATGAATGTCACCAGCAGGGAGGTCAGCAGCACGATGCAGACAATCCACATAAACGAGGCCAGGCGCTCATCTACGGCTTTCAGATCAGAGCGTATATATGCAGTGCCAATGGTTTCACCTTCGTAGCTAATGTTGCTGAATAATTCAACGTAGTCGCCCCAGAACAGGAGGTTGTGTGTTTCAAAATCAGGCTCGGGCAGTTCGACCCTGGTGCCTGGTTTTCTGTAGCTGGCGAATTCTTCACCGTCGGCTCCGAAAATTGCAGCCGCCTCGATATGCTTTTGTGCCAGCAGAAAGCCGAGATTTTCCTCGCCTGCAATTTTGTCGCCAAAAATAAGTGCGGCGCTGCTGTTGGCGGCAATAATATCCGCCATGGTGTGGAGGTTGTTGCCGAGGGATTCCCGGGCGTAGTTCCTGTCGGTGGTAATAAAAGCAATGCTTGCAAGCAGCAACGACACGGTGCTGACGGCCACGATAATCAGCGTGAGCTTGCGCCGGATCGATATGTCGTAAAACCATTTCATTGGTCTATTGATTGCCCCTTGCAACGGTTGCCAGAGAGAGCAGTTTCGAGCTGATGGTCAGGCCCGCGTGGTTCGCCGCGTCGTTATTGATGTTAAAGCGGACCTTGTTGTCGACCAGCTTGAACTGGATGATCCCGCCATGGGCCGTGAAATCCTCTATATCACTCACCGTGAGCGCGGGCAGTTCCTTCAGAGCGGACATGATGTATTCAAGGTCACGGGCGCCTGTCTGGCTGACAAAAATTATCTGGCACGTCTGAGCCTGCTCCAGGCTGCCGGGTCTTTTTATCTCAAGTGAATATTCACGTACGGATTTTCCTGCAAGTGCGTCCAGCAGTTTTCCGAACGGGTCGACGCCGAGGACACAGAGCTTGAATTTCCCGTCATCCCGGCTGGCATGTTCGGGCCAGGTAGTAAAGCGCGAGAAGTTGTACAGGAATGCGGCCTTGACCTTGTATTCAGCGGACTGGTGTTCATCGGCCATGCTGAAGGCAGACACGCAGGACAACAGCATTACCAGCATAACCGGCAGGGCGAAGTTCAGACCCGGTTGTTTCCAGTAGTTACGCATCATCTAGAAGCTGAGGGTTACCTTGCCATAGATGCTGCGTTCAACCTCGGTTGGGATCGAGAAAATAAAATCCGGGTTGAATTCGGGATGTGAACCGTCGAGCAGGTTCTGTCCAACCAGCGACAGTTCGACTCCCTTGCGCGGTGACCAGCCAAGGCGGGCGTCCAGGGCTACATAGCTGTCTGTTTGCGGGAAGCCGGGTGCCTCAAGGCTGCCCACATAGCGAATATACGCTTCCAGTTCCATGCGGTTGCCAAGGTCGCTTGAAAACCAGATATTTGCCTGGTGTTGTGGTGAGGCGTCCTCGGTGCCTTTGGAGAGGGCATCCATGCTTCCCCTGACAAGATCAAGGTCGACTTCAAGCCAGCTGTAGTTTGCGTTGATGTCAAGCCGGTTGCTGGCCTTCCAGTGCGCGTCAATTTCAATGCCGTGGGTATGCCCCTCCAGATTGTTCTCAAAAACGGCGGCAAGTGGCGGGACCGGCGTTGAGACATCGATGGTACGCAGCTCATCATATTTATTGTAGAAGGCCGTCAGATCAACGGATATTTTTTCTGTGGGTGTGAACCGGTAGCCGAGTTCATATGCCGTCATTGACTCGGATTCGAAATCGGTACTGCCTGATATAGTCAGCGGTGGCGGTGCCGGTGGCGGCGGAATGACGGCCAGCTTCACATCATGCTCACCCCTGGCGGGTGTGCGCACGGCGCGGGACACGGCGCCCCATAAGGTGTCGCCTGAACCGGTTATCCACGCGATACTCGCACTGGGTTGTATCTCGAACCCGGTAAAATCATTGTGCTCGAATTTGGAACCGAGTGTGAGTTTCGCCCTGTCGTTCCAGAGACTGATCTCATCCTGCAGGAAGGCGCTGTACAGGTTGACGCTGCGGTCTCCCGGGCTGAGGTCGAATATCGGCGTCGGTTTGGAGTTGTCACGGATATGTCTGTAATTCAGGCCCCATACAACATCATGCACGTCCTTGAAGACGGAGTGATGCAGGATCTCCATATCCAGAGTGTGGCGATTTTCATTCAGTGCGGCGCTGTCACGGTCAGCGTAGTCATAGTAGGCCTGAAACGCATATTCGGATTGTGTGCCTGTTCTGTGTGTCCAGTGCCCGGTCAGGTTGCCGCCCTTGTAATCAGCATCATCGATCAATGCTGTCGGCGAGGTGGCAATCAGCAATTGCTGGCCACCCTTGCCTTCATAATAATCACCTTGCAGGTTATAGATGTCTGCTGAGTCTTTGCCCCAGTCCATGCGAAAGCCTGTTTGCGCAATTTCACTGTCGTCATGTGCCGCGGGTGGAATGATCCAGGTATTGACAGGGCCGCCGGTATCGACAGAGCGGTATTTCCCGTAGACCCGGTAGTATTTGCCGTCACTGGTCTCACCGCCATGGCGCGCACTGGAAAAGCCCTTCTCTTCGTTGCCGATACCGGCGGTGACCAGGTTGCCCTGGGTATCGGCGGCCGATTTTGTGATTATGTTGATGACACCGTTGACGGCATTTGCGCCCCACAAGGTGCCTCCCGGGCCGCGTATGACCTCGATCCGTTCGACATCCTCCAGCATGACCTCATTGGCTTCCCAGTAGACGCCTGCAAACAGCGGGGTATACACACTGCGACCATCAATGAGTACCAGCAGCTTGTTGGCAAAGCGGCTGTTGAAGCCGCGAACGGTGATGGCCCACTTGTTGGCATCGATGCGTGCCACTTGCAGGCCGGGAACGCGACGCAGGGCATCCGGAATATTGGTGACGCCCCAATCCTTCAGGTCATTATTCGTGATAACAAAAATTGCAGCCGCCGCCTCGGATTTTTTCTGCGGTTTTTTGGAGACAGAAGTGACCTCGATATCCATCAGGGCCTCAAGACTCATTTCGGTCAAGTCGTCCGGCAGGATGTCCTGATTGTGCGAGGCCTGGACGGCAAAGACGGTACAGAGTCCCGCGACCAGGCCTATGGCGGTTCGGCCAATCTGCAGAATCAGCCGTCGAACAGGGCCGGGGGTGCCTGCAGAAGGCGTCGTGTGGTTTGCCCGGATCGGTTGGGGCTGCCAACCACCTCCTGATGCGGGGTTCGTGACAGGCACTACCTGATCCACGGGAGCTTTCATAACTGGCTGATAGTTAAGTAAAAGAACATCGCACGGTAGGCATGTAGCACACGCTTCATCCAGGGAGGCCATAGTTCCCTATGCTATCGGCGTCATTAAATTCAATCTTAAATATTGATTTCAAACTGGAAATTACGGCAAGACGGAATGTTGCCGGCGCTGTCAAAGACAGCCGTCAGGGTCAGGGCGGAGCGTGCGTGGGGTGCTGGTAATACGGCCGGGCCAGGTCAGCCGATTTTTGTGAGGGTGGCCGATATGGCCTGGTTTATGGTTTGTCTTTGCCCTTGTCCGTGGGGATATTCAAGGGAACGACCACCGAGGTCTGGGGTTCATCGACAAAGCGTGGACGATGGTTCATGGGGCGTCCGGCGGCTTCATTCAGTTCAGCTTCGCGTGCCGTGATCAGACTGAGACAGTTGCGTATGTCATTGACGGTGTCATCAGAGAGCGGGTGCCGGTGACCGGGGCGGGTGTAGGTATCCTTGGCAATATTGGTCAGCACCCGTTTCATGACGGTCAGGATGTGTTCTTCTTTGGTCAATTTTTCATCAGTCATGGGTCTGTTTACCTGGATTCGGTTTACTGTTTAACAACACTATTGTGACATAGATGGATGTATCCAGTGACAATTCTGCCTATTCCTTCATATACAGGGTGCTCCAGCTGCAGCCTGTCAGTGTCTGCAGGCGGGCAAGCAGGGTCTCGCCGGGAATCGCCTCGGAAGGATGGATGCCGCGGATTTCTATGAAATTCCTTCCGAATCCGGCGGATTTACGGAAATTCAGATCCGTGAGTGCTCCCGCATAGCCACATGAGGTGCACGACCAGTGCAGGCGTTGCGGGTCTTCCTGCCAGGCGTGCAGCCGTTCACGCCATTGCGGATCCGGTTTGCGGCATTGCGGGCAGCGGGGCTCTGTTTTGTGCTCGTCGGCGCGGAATTGCAATTCTCCTCCACTGTCAGTAATTGAGGCATGGCAAAACCGCCCATCCTTGCTGCCGGCCTCCAGTGAACCGGCGTCGGCTGGCAGCTCGAGCTCAATCATGGGTGAGCATCCCAGGAAGCTGATGAGTTGCAGGAAGTGTTCACCGGCCGGGTAGATTGTTTCAGCCCTGAGCCGGACCGGCTCCCCGATCAGTCCAATGGATTGCAGGCACTCAACCAGCACGTTTGTAGCAATTGCCGGACATTGCGGGTCTGCAGGGTGAAGCAGCAGTTTATGGGCGGCCATGGTGTATTCCCGTGGATTGCAGAAGTCGATCATACTATGTGGACAGGCCCTGTGGTGAACGTCGGGCGGGCCAGGCTGTCCCTGTGTGTGTACATCAACCATAATAGGATGCATCCACCGCCTGTCATGCGAGGTCCCGAATGCCGGTTACTGAACCTTTTTCAATCCACGCCCTGGAACTGGGGCCCATGGAAAACTTTGTCTACCTGATACACGATCATGCCACTGACCGGGCCGCCGTCGTTGATCCCGCCTGGGATGTGCCCGAGGTATTGGCCCTGGCCCGGCAGCGGGGCGTGCAGATTACCGATATCCTGCTGACACATAGCCATCATGACCATATCAATGGCATTGAAGAACTGCTTGAGTCCCATGACGCGCAATTGCACCTGCTCAGGGATGAGGCGCAATTCTGGGGGCGGGGGCTTGATTTGCCCACGCTGCATCATGGCGGTGACAGCATCGAACTGGGTGAAACCTCGATCAGGACACTGCATACCCCAGGGCATACACCGGGATCGGCCTGTTATCACATCGGCGACCACCTGATTACCGGCGATACCCTGTTTGTCTTCGGTTGTGGTCGCTGTGACATGCGTGGCGGTGACCCGGAGCAAATGTATGTCACCCTGAAGGACATGGCCGAGCGCCTGCCGGCGGGGACCATTATCCATCCCGGCCACAACTATGCGGAAATCGCCACGTCGACCATGGAGCAGCAGCGGGAAGGCAACCCGTTCATGCATTTTGACAGCAGTGAACAATTTATCGATTACCGGATGCACTATCATGACAAGCATCGCAACTCGCCCTACGGGCCCGTATGCAAGGGCGATGAGATGAAATAAACAGAATATTTTTCCGGTAAAACGCAGGAGATGTCCATATAAGCGCCTTGCAGGCGCGATTGGAAATATCGCAGGTGCTTCATCGCGGATGAGATCCGCTCCTGCAGGTGATGACTTCCATTGTAGGAGCGGATCTAATCCGCGAAAGGGCATGCCGCAGGTGTTGGACAAGACAGGAGTTGGAACGTGACAATGAATCAGGGTTTCATGGCAAGAACAGTCCTGTTGCTGTGTTGTACGGCAAGCCTGTCGGCCTGTTCCTTTTTCGGCGGCTACCAGGAAACCCCGCGTGTTTCACTGGTCAGCATTCAGCCGCTTGAAATGGGTATGCTGGAGCAGCGCTACGGCCTGCAGCTCAGGATACTGAACCCGAATGATAACGAGATCCCGGTCAAGGGCTTGAGTTACTCGATCGAGATTAACGGTCATGAGTTCGCCTACGGCGTCAGCCGTCAGCCGGTATCCATCCCGGCATTCAGCGAGGCGGTGCTGGATGTTGAAGTGGTCAGCAACCTGCTGAACGTTTTGCAGCAGTTCCAGGAAATGAGCAGTGAAAACAATGACAGCCTGCATTACCGCTTGAGAGGCAATCTCAGCCTGGCAAAAAGCCTTGCGAAGTTGCCGTTCGATGTTGAAGGAAATCTGACCTGGTTGCCGGAAAACAAGGCCGAACCTGCGGAAGCGAACTGATCATGGAATCCTTTCGTGCCTTGCGGGTACACGAACTTGACGGCGGCATCGAGGCGTGTCTTGAAACACTTTCAATAGATGATCTTGCGCCCGGTGAGATCGTCATCCAGGCGCGCTTTTCCAGTGTGAATTACAAGGATGCGCTGGCCGTCACCGGCAAGGGCAGGATACTGCGTCGTTTCCCGCTGGTGGCCGGTATCGATGTTGCCGGGGTTGTCACCGGGTCTGCAGATGACCGTTTCCAGGCAGGCGACGAAGTACTGGTAACCGGCTGTGGTCTGGGCGAGAGTCACGACGGCGGGTTTTCAGAAGTCGTGCGGGTTCCCGCTGACTGGGTAGTGCCGCTCCCTGCTGGCCTGACCCCGTTCGATGCAATGGCGCTCGGCACCGCGGGTTTTACCGCGGCACTGGCGATTGATCAGATGGAGCGCAATGGGCAACAGCCGGATGCCGGCCCGATCATCGTGACCGGTGCAACCGGGGGCGTTGGCGGCATTGCCATCGACCTGTTGAGCGGCCGTGGTTATGAGGTCATCGCCCTGACCGGAAAAACGGATGCCGAAACCTGGCTCAGGGGGCTTGGGGCCGCTGCCGTGCTGAATCGCAATACCCTGGCCCCGGCGCATCGCCCCCTGGAGAAGGCGCTTTGGGGCGGGGCGATTGACAATGTTGGTGGCGACACGCTTGCCTGGTTGACGCGCACCGTCAAGCCCTGGGGGAATATTGCCAGCATCGGCATGGCCGGCGGCGCGGATCTGCACACTACCGTCATGCCCTTCATCCTGCGCGGTGTCAGTATTCTTGGTATCACGTCGGCCAACTGTCCGCTGGAACGCCGCAAGCAAGTCTGGAACCGGCTGGTGACCGACCTGAAGCCGCGATATCTCGACAGGATCGTGGCAGGGACCATAAAACTTGATGGGGTTCCCGGTGTTTGCATGAAGGTGCTCACGGGGCAGCATCGGGGACGGTATGTGGTGGATTTGGGGTGACGCCTTATTTTTCGCCCTGACGGGCGGAGTGCTTTTCTTTACTCTTAAGAAAGGCCCTGATGTAGGAGCGCCTCGCAGGCGAGATTTGTATTAGATGCGGGCTCTCGCGCCCGCCGGCGAGGTACTTTTCTTTGCTCCGCCAAAGAAAAGTACCCAAAAGAAAGGCGGCCCGGAGGCTTGCCCGCTACGCGGGTTCCCTCGGTAACTGCTCCCTGCGTTACTCTACCTCCTGCATCCCTGCAGTCGTGCGCTTCTCGTGAAAACCGGCGCTTGCTCAACTCGCGCTCTCGCTGCGCGAGACCGCTCAAACACACGCAAGCTTCATCCGGTTTTCACTGCGATGCTCGGCTGCGCCTACGGGG
>Ga0210123_1000083_pt1 | contig 59130 bp, 53 predicted proteins | sample Muzzi_PWB_D2_FD_185535 | JGI IMG/M metagenome (GOLD analysis project Ga0210123, IMG submission 185535) | Wetland microbial communities from San Francisco Bay, California, USA, that impact long-term carbon sequestration - Muzzi_PWB_D2 (SPAdes) | ecosystem: Environmental > Aquatic > Marine >... | reverse complement strand
TTGCTGGCGCGGGCCTCGCGCAGGGACAGGTCGCCCAGCCATACCTGGGTCATGGTGCGCAGGTCGGTGGTGAAGTAGACGTCCACGTCGCCGCCGGGGTGGTCCATGCACAGGTCCACGTCGCCGTCCACCTTGATCCACCAGCGGTTGTGCTCGTCCAGATCGGTGTAGCGGAAGTTGAGCAGCGTCCGCCCGCCCGGCAGGCACGCGGGGTCGATGCGGCCCTGGATGTCGAACATCAGCAGCTGCACGTCCAGCTCGTTGTCGGTCATGGTGCTGCGGGCCCAGCGCATGCCCCACTCGCCCAGGGCCATCACCACCGGCCCCAGGTCGCGCCCGCACTCGGTGAGCTGGTACTCGTAGCCGCGCTGGCCGGGGATGCGCTTCTTGATGAGGATGCCGGCCGCCTCCAGCTCCTGCAGGCGCTTGTTGAGCACCGTGGGGGAAATCTTGGAGACGCCGCGGTGGATCGTGTTGAACCGGGTGGCGCCCCCCAGCAGCCCCCGGATGATGAGGAACGTCCACCGCTCCCCGAGCACCTCGGCCGCCTTGGACACCGGACAGAACTGGCCGTATTCGATCATCTTTTCACCCCGCCCGCCTGAAACTACGCAAAACGTAGTTCGTTACTCCGCAACCGGTAGTGGGTTGCTCCGCTTTCCGCACTATTTGCAGCGCTTGACCGCCGATATCGTTGGGCCATCGGGCGGGACACACCGCCCACGGCACGAAACGAACTGGCGTAATACAAGCCAGTCTAGCAAACGGAGAGATCGTCATGAGCACGCAGACCGCAACCCCCGTCGCCCCCACCACCCCCGAGATGGCCGCCGTCAAGGACAAGCTGCGGGCCACCTGGATGGACGGCGACTACGTGTCCTTCGCCCGCTTCATGGAGGCCGGCGCCATCCAGATCCTGGAGGGCTGGGCCATCGCCCCCGGCACCGAGCTGCTGGACGTGGCCTGCGGCGCCGGGCAGATCGCCATCCCGGCCGCGCGGGCCGGGGTGCGCGTGACCGCGGTGGACATCGCCACCAACCTGGTCGAGCACGCCAAGGGCCGGGCCCGCATCGAGGGGCTGGACGCCCAGTTCATGGAGGGCGACGCCGAGGACCTGCCGTTCCCGGACGCCTCGTTCGACATGGTGACGACGCTGATCGGCGCCATGTTCGCGCCCCGGCCCGACAAGGTGGCCGCGGAGTTCGCCCGCGTGTGCCGCCCGGGCGGCAAGGTGCGGATGGTCAACTGGACGCCCCAGGGCTTCGTGGGCCAGCTGTTCAAGGCCATCGGCCGGCACGTGACGCCGCCTCCCGGCGTCGTCCCCTACGCCCTGTGGGGTGACGAGGAGACGGTGCGGGAGCGGCTGGGGGCCCACTTCAAGGACATCAAGCTCACCCGCAAGCGCTACCCCTCCTGGCGCTACCCGTTCGGGCCGGAGCGCGTGGTGGAGCTGTTCCGCACCTACTACGGCCCCACCACCCGGGCGTTCGCCGCCGTCGGGACGGAGGGCGAGGAGGCGCTGCGGAGCGACCTCGAGGCGGTGTACCGGGCCCACAACCAGGCCACCGACGGGACCACCTGGCTCGACGGCGAGTACCTGGACGTGGAGGCGACCCGCATCTGACCCCCCCGCCAGGGGACCCGGTCCGTTCCCGCCGGGTCCACGGGCCGAGAAGGGCCCCGGGGCAACCGTCCCGGGGCCCTTCGTGCGTCCGGCCGCCCCGGCGCCGGGCGGGTACAATCCCCCCCGTGCTCCGCGCCCTCCTGATCGACATGGACGGCACCCCGTGCGCGTCGGAGGCGGCCCACCGGGGGGCCTTCAACCGGGCCTTCGCCGAGGCCGGGCTGCCGTACGCGTGGGACGAGGCGCCCTACGGGCGGCTGCTGGCGGCGAAGGGGCGGGGCGAAGGCGGACGGCGTCCGTCACCGCTCCGGCTCACTTGAACAGGATCGGTCGGACGTCCTGGAGCGTCGGCGTCGCGGCGACCGTCACGTTGTACCGATGCCCGCCGTTCACCCGGATCACGTAGCTCCCCGGCGTGACGCGCCGCATGTAATACATCCCGCGGCCGTCCGTGACCGCGCGGCGCACCGTATGCAGCCCCCGGGAGTCGGACTGCATCAGCTCCACCCGGGCCCCGGAGAACGGAAAGGGCTTTCCGCCGTTCAGGTGTGGATTCACCCCGTCCACCCGCCCACGCAGATCCGTCGCGCCCGCAATCCCGATCGGGCCGACGGCCATCAGCGCCGCCACCGTGGCCGTCATCAGTGACCGTTTCCACATCACGCCGTCCCCCTCATCAATTCGGAGCGTCCGACGGGGTCTGATAGGAGTTGGTCCCCACGTACGCATAGTCCGCTTCGTCGGCTTCGGAGATCTTCTGGATCGTCACGGCGCTGTCGACTGTCAGGGTCCTCTCCCCGTCATCGTGCGAGAGCGTCGAGGTGTCCACGAACTGCTCGCCGAAATCCGGGATCCGGAAACGGATGAAGTACTTCGGGACCTCGACGCCCCCCGGCACCGTCAGCCGGATCCCATGACCCCACTGCGTCACCTCCGGTTGCGTGGAGACGTCCAGGAAGTTCATCAGCTGGGGATATCCCGCCGCGCTCACCTCCTGCCCGTCCGCGTCGACGAGCTGGACCGGGACATCGATCGTCCAGTTGCCCGTGAGCAGGGTCGAGATGCGTTGGTCGGCCGCGTGCACCAGGAAATAACCGAGCACGGCGGTCACGACGTACGCCCCGAAGGCGCCGGTGACGTCGATGCGCAGGCCGGACAGCGGACCGCTTGCGGCCACGGTCGAGTCCGGAAACATGCGGAAGATCACCACCGCGGGCAGGAGGGGAAGCAGGAGGAATAGCGCGTACAGCGCGAATGAAAGCAGCACGGCGAGGATGTTCGGGTCGAGGTGCATGGGATCACCCATCTCGGTTGCGGGACGACGGGCACGTCGCCCGCAGGCGGCTGGCGTGGCCCCGCGGAGGCGGGGCGCCGGGCGCAGGCCACCGCCATACTTGCGGAGCGTTACGTTGCGCCGGGAAGGGGGGACCGGACGCGCGCACCGGCGGGTGGGCCGGGTACCGGTCGGGCGCATGAACATGCCCGCCCGCGTCTTCCCCGGCCGCAGAAAACCCCATCCGCGCACCCCCATCCTGGCGTCCATCGGATATGTCCACTAATACCTCCCGCCACCCGGAGTTGCAACGTCGGGGCGAAGCATCCCGCCCGAACCGGCCCAGGAAACCGGCTTCCGGCATCCTGCGGTCCGCCGGCCCGCCTCGGGCGACGGCGACGCCACGCTACAATCCCCCCATGCTCCGCGCCCTCCTGATCGACATGGACGGCACCCTGTGCGAGTCGGAGGAGGCGCACCGGGGGGCCTTCAACCGGGCCTTCGCCGAGGCGGGACTGCCGTACGCGTGGGACGAGGCGCTCTACGGGCGGCTGCTGGCGGTGAAGGGGGGCAGGGACCGGCTCCGGCACTTTCTGGAAACGGCCGCGCCCCGGCCGGACGACCCGGCGGGGCTGGCGGTCACGCTGCACGCCCTCAAGACGGACCTGTTCGCCGTGGCGGTGGCCCGGGGGGGCCTGAAGCCCCGGCCGGGGGTGACGCGCCTGATGGCCGAGGCGCGGCGGCGGGGGGTGCGCCTGGGGCTGGTCACCTCCGCCACCCGGCCCACGGCGGCGCCCCTGGTGCGGGCGGTGCTGGGGCGGGAGCTGGACCGGGCCTTCGACGCCGCCGCCACCGGCGACCGGGTGGAGGCCAACAAGCCCGCCCCCGACCTGTACCGCCTGGCGTTGGCCGACCTGGCGCTCGCCCCGGAGGCATGCGTCGCGATCGAGGACGACGGCGCGGGCCTGGCGGCCGCCACGGGGGCGGGCATCGCCACACTGGTCACCCCCAGCGCCTACGGGCCGAAGAGCGGCTTCGCCGGGGCGCTGGCCGTGGTGCCGGACCTGGAGGCGGGGCCGGAGGGGCCGGTCACGCTGGCGTGGCTGGAGGGGCGGCTCGCGGCGGCCCCATCGGAGGGGCGAACGTTGTAAGCTTGCGGCCGCGGGTGGAGCGGCCGGCGAGGCCGGGCCGGGGGCGATCGCGCCCCCCACAAGCTGGAGGTCCCATGATCGACATCACCCACGTGCACCCCATGCTGGTCCACTTCCCCATCGTCCTGTTCCTGGCGGCGGTGGCGCTCCAGGCCGGGGTGCTGGCCCGGGGCGGCGACCTGGCCGCGCCCGACTGCCTGCCTCGGATCGCCCTGGCGGCCCTGCTGGTGGGCACGCTGGTCGCGGCCGTGGCGGCCTGGTTCGGCGACGTGGCCCTGGAGCACGCCGTGGACCTGGGCTTCCCCAAGGGCGAGCTGGAGGAGCACGAGGAGCTGGGCTTCGCCACCCTGTGGATGTTCGTGGTGATCTCGGCCCTGCACATCCTGGCCCGCTGGCGGGGCATGGCCCTGGAGGGCGGCAAGGGCTGGATCCTGGCCGGGGCGGGGCTGGCGGGGGTGGTGGTGATGATCATCGCCGCCGCTCATGGCGGCGAGCTGGTCTACGAGCTGGGGGTGAACGTCAAGCCCGTGACTCCGTAACACGCCTCCCAGGAGGCCTGAGGGGCTTCACCCGCCCCCCAGCACGGCCTCCACGGGCACCACGCGGCCCGCGTCCGCCGGGTCGTAGCCGGGCAGGGCCGCCACGGCGTCGCGGAACGCGGCCGCGCCCAGCAGCCGCACCAGGGCGGCGACCCCGGGCTCGTCCAGGCGGTCCCGGTCCACCGCCAGGCAGTAGCGCTCCCACGCCAGGGGCATGAAGTCGAGCCGGAAGCGGGCCGCCGCCGCCGCGATGCCGAACCCCGCGTCCGCCGCGCCGCTGGCCACCATCGAGGCCACGGCGGTGTGGGTGTGCTCCTCGTCGCGGTAGCCCGTCACGGCCCGGGGGTCCACCCCGGCACGCGCGAGCAGGTCGTCCAGCAGCAGGCGGGTGCCCGACTCCGGCTGGCGGTTGATGAAGCGCACCCCGGGGCGGGCCAGGTCGGTCAGGTCCCGCAGCCCCAACGGGTTGCCGGCGGCGGTCATCAGGCCCTGGCGGCGCGCCACCACCCGCACCAGGCGGTGGCGCTCCGGGTCCAGCCAGCGGCGGTAGTGGCGGGCCAGGCGCGGGCCCGCGCTGCCCGCCGGGACGTGAAAGCCCGCCAGGTCGCATTCCCCGGCGTGCAGTCGGCGCAGGGCCTCGATGCTGCCGCACACGTGCAGCTCCAGCCCCGCGCCGTCCTCCCGCGCGGCCAGGTCCCGCAGCGACTCCACCACCAGGGAGTGGCTGGCGAAAAGGACCAGGGGCGCGGGCCCGGCGGCGGGGCGGGCCCCGGCCAGGGCGTCGGCCGCCTCCAGGGCCAGGCGCCGCAGGGTCGGCCCCAGGCGCTCCGTCACCCGGCGCCGCTCCCTCAGGAACGCCGCCCCCAGGGGCGCCAGGCGCGCCCCCCGGCCCCGCTCCAGGCGCACCAGGGGGCTGCCCAACGCCCCCTCCCAGTCGGCCAGCAGGCCCCAGGCATAGCGGTACGACACCCCCACCTCCCGCGCCGCCCGCCGCAGGGAACCGCCGGCCTCGATCGCCTCCAGCAGCCCCAGCAGGTTCTCCTCCACGGCCCGGGGCGGCGCCCCGGGGGGACCGACGCCGAGGGCCCAGCGAATGCCGAGGGTCACGTCCGTCATATGCTCAATATTGCATATTTACTTGGGCCCATCCAATCGGAATACTCAGGGGGTTCATGCACTTTATATGCACTGTGTTGCATAACTTCGGGGAGGGGTTCGTGATGGCGCGACGGCCCGGTCCGCGCCGCCCGGCGGCGGCGCTCGCGGCGGCACTTCTTCTCACGGCATCCGCCGCGGCGGCCGCCGACGACCTGCCCGCCCTGCTGGTCCAGAAGGGCGTGATCACCCGGGCCGAGGCCGAGGGACTGGGGGGCAGCGTCACCCACGGCCCCAGCTTCCGACTCGCCACCGGCGACGGGGCCTTCTCCCTGACGCCCTACGGCTACGGCCAGGTGCGCTACACCCTCACGTCGGTGGACGGGGGCACCAACACGTCCAACTTCGCCGTGCAGCGGGCGCGCCTGGGGGTGAAGGGCAACGCCTTCGGGCCGGACCTGCACTACCAGCTCTTCCTGAACGTGTACGGGGGCAAGGCGAACGAGCCGGTCAGGCTGTTCGACTGGTTCGCCGACTACCGGGCGGGGCCGCGCGTGTCCGTCAAGGCGGGGCAGTACAAGGTGCCCTACGCGGTGCAGTGGAACGTGTCGGCGGCCCAGCTCCAGTTCGTCGAGCGGGGCATCGTGGACGCCGCCTTCCGCCTGGACCGGGACACGGGGCTCTCGGCCCACGGCGCCCTGGCCGAGGGCGTGACCTACGACGTCGGCGTGTTCAACGGCGAGGGCGCCGAGCAGGTCAACCCGGACGTCCACCACCTGTGGGTGGCGCGCCTGACCGCCGCGCCCCTGGGGGCCTTCGCCCCCCACGAGTCGGACCTGGAGCGCTCCCCGGAGGCGCGGGTGCTGCTGGTGGCCGGCGCCGCCTACGACGACGACGTGGCCAGCCACACCGTCACCTCCCTCAACGGCCGCCTGGCCGCCCTGGGCACGTCGGACCTGGTCGCCTGGAACCTGTTCGCGGGGCTTCGCCGCGGAGGCGGCGAGGCGCGGGCGGAGTACCACCGCCGCTACCTCGATCCGCTGGCGGCCGCGGCGCCCACCGAGACCGCCGAGGGCCTGGCCCTCCAGGGCGGCTGGATGCTCTCGCCGCAGGTGGAGGCGGCGGCCCGCTTCAGCTACCTGGACCCGGACACCCACGCCGGGGGCGACCTGACCCGGGCGGCGGGGCTGGGCGTGAGCCGGTTCTTCGCCGGGCACCGGAGCAAGCTCCAGGCGGACCTGTTCCGGATCAGCACCCAGGCCCCGGGCGGGGCCCTTCGGGACCACCGCCTGCGGGTCCAGTACCAGGTGGCGTTCTAGGTTCGGGCCCGCGCCCGGCCCCCATCGGAGGCACCGACCATGACCCGCTTCATCCGGCGCGCGGCGCCCGCCCTGGCCCTGCTGGCGGCGCTGCTGCTGCTGCCCTGGCCCGGCCAGGCCGCCGAGCGGCTGCGGCTGGCGACCACCACCAGCACCGACAACTCGGGGCTGCTCCAGGTGCTCAATCCCCCCTTCGAGCGGGCCAACGGCGTGAAGGTGGACGTGATCGCCGTGGGCACCGGCAAGGCCCTCAAGCTGGGCGAGAACGGCGACGTGGACGTGGTGTTGGTGCACGCCCCCCCGGCGGAGGAGGCGTGGGTGGCGGCGGGGTACGGCGTCGAGCGCCGGGCCGTGATGCACAACGACTTCGTCCTCATCGGTCCCGCCGCCGACCCCGCCGGGGTGCGGGGCCTCGCCACGGCGGCCGAGGCGCTGGGGCGCATCGCCCGCGCGCGGGCGACCTTCGTGTCGCGGGGCGACGAGTCGGGCACCCACAAGAAGGAGAAGATCCTGTGGCGGGCGGCGGGCGTCTCGCCCGGCGGCACCTGGTACCTGTCCGTGGGCCAGGGCATGGGGGCCGTGCTCCAGATCGCCGACGACAAGGGGGCGTACACCCTGAGCGACCGGGGAACGTACCTGGCCTACGGCGGCAAGATCGGCCTGACGGTCCTGGTGGAGGGCGACCCGGCCCTGTTCAACCCCTACCACGTGATCCTGGTGAACCCGGCCCGGCACCCGGCCGTGAAGGTGCACCTGGCGCGGCGCTACGCCGCCTACCTGACCGGCCCCGAGGGCCAGGGGATCATCGCGGGCTTCCGCGCCGGCGGCCAGGTCCTCTTTCACCCGGACGCCCCGCCCGACGCCGGGCCCTGACGGCACCGCCCCGTGGGCTACTTCGGCGAGAGCCTGCGCCACGCCCTCGGCCTCATCGCGGGGCTGGACCCGGAGGTGTACCGGGCGGTGGCCACCTCCCTGTCGGTGTCCCTGGGGGCCGTGGCGGTGGCGAGCGCCGTCGCGGTGCCGTTGAGCCTGCCGATCGCCCTGCGCCGCTTTGCCGGCCGGCGCCTGCTGTTGCACGTGCTCAACACCCTGATGGCCCTGCCCACCGTGGTGGTGGGGCTTCTCCTCTACGGCCTGCTGAGCCGGCGGGGGCCCTTGGGGGACCTGGGGCTGCTCTACACCCCCACGGTCCTGGTGATCGGCGAGTGCCTGCTGATCCTGCCGATCGTCTGCAACCTGTGCGTGGCCGCCGTGCAGGGCACCGACCCGCGCCTAAGGCTCACCTGCCGGGCCCTGGGGGCGGGGCCGGGGCAGACCGCGCGGATATTCTTGAGCGAGGCGCGCTTCGCGGTGGCGGCGGCCCTGGCGGCGGGGTTCGGGCGGGCCATCGGCGAGGTGGGGGTGGCGATGATGCTGGGGGGCAACATCGCGGGCTACACGCGCACCATGACCACGGCCATCGCCCTGGAGACCACCAAGGGGGAGTTCGAGCTGGCCCTGGCGCTGGGGATCCTGCTGCTGGCGGTGGCCTTCGTGGTGAACGGGGCGGTGCAGGCGTTCCAGCGGCTGGCGCCGTGAGCGCCCTGTACGCACTGGAGGGGGTGGCTTTCGCCTACGACGGCGCGCCCGCGCTCCAGGTGGAACGGCTGGAGATCGAGACCGGGGCCGTGACCGCCGTCACCGGCCCCAACGGGGCGGGCAAGAGCACCCTCCTGAACCTGCTGGCCTTCCTGGAGGGGCCCACGGCGGGCACGATCCGCTTCGCGGGGCGGGCCGTGGGGCCGGGGACCCAAGCCGCGCTGCGGCGCCGGGTGGGCCTGGTGCCCCAGAACCCCTACCTGCTGCGGGGCACGGTGGCCGACAACGTGACCCTGGGGCTGAAGCTGCGGGGCGTCCCGGAACGGGCCCGGGAGGCGGCGGCCCGGGACGCCATGGAGCGGCTGGGCCTCGTGCCCCTGGCGGGGCGCCCGGCCCGCCGCCTGTCGGGGGGCGAGGCCCAGAAGGTGGCCATCGCCCGCGCCCTGGCCCTGTCGCCCGAGGTGCTGCTGCTGGACGAGCCGTTCACCTACCTGGACACCCCCGCCCTGCTGGCGGTGGAACGGCTGGTGCGGGAGGTGGCCGCCGAGGGCCGGACGGTGGTGCTCACCGCCCACGACACGGCCCGCGCCGGGGCCCTGGCGGACCGGACGGTCGGCCTGGCGGGGGGCCACGTGGTCCCGGCCGTGCCCGTCAACCTGTTCCACGGCCGCGTGGTGCGGGATGCCGGGGGGGAGGCGGTGTTCGACACCGGCCGCATCCGGGTCCACCTGCCGGACGGCGCCCCCGGCGGCAGCCACCTGGCGGTCGAGGCCAACCGGGTCGTGCTCTCCGCCCGGCCCCTCGACTCCAGCATGCGCAACGCCTTCCGGGGCCGGATCGTGGCGCTGACCGACCTGGGGGCGTCGGTGCGGGTGCGGGTGGCGGCGGACGAGCCGTTCGAGGCCGAGGTCACCGCCGCCACGGCGGCGGAGCCCGCCTACGCCCTGGGTCGGGAGGTGTGGGTGAGCTTCAAGTCCACCGCCGTCACGGTCTTCTAGGGGCCGCCGCCAGCAGCGCCGCCCCCACCGCCGCCAGGGCGTCCGCGTCCCGGTCCGAGATCAGGGCCCACTCCAGGCCGTAGGTCTCGGCGTAGAGGACGTGGGCCGGACCCGCCTCCTGCAGATACACCGTGCCGCCGGGCAGGTCGCGGGCGGGGGTGCCCTCCGGCACCCCGATGTGCCCCGGCGGGGCCAGCACCGCCAGCACGTCCGGGCCGCCTGTGGTGTCGGCGTAGCGGATCATCCCCATGCCGTCGCCGGTGTTCAGGGCCCGGGCACCCAGCGGCTCGAGCCCGACCGCCGACAGGTCCGGCACGGCGGCGTGGGGGCCGACGTGGCCCCGCAGGGCGACGGTGATCTCCCGGCGGGTGCCCTCGAAGGGCGTCACCCCCGGCCCCTGGAAGGCCTGGCGCAGCATGAGGAACTGGGCCGTCAGGTCGCGGGGCCCGGCGGGCGGGCCCTCGCCCCGGGAGCCCAGGTAGATGACAGTCCACAGCCCCACCAGGAACCCGATGGCGATCACCGGCAGCCACCACACGCTGCGGCGGATGTGGGCCGACTCCTGGGGCAGGGGCCCCTTCCCCTCCCACCCCTCGGGCACGTGGTATTCGGGACGGTCGCGGGTGGGGCGCAGCGCCGGGGGCGGCGCGGCGGGGCGCTCGGGGGGCTTCGGGGGATCGGTGGACATGGACACGTGACGATCGGTCGAACGGCGCCCTAGGGTACCGTCCCGGCGCGCCTCCGCCAAGGGCCCCCCGCTAGGGCCCCCGCCCCGCCGCCACGGCGGCGTTGTCCCGGTTCAGGTAGAGGATGCCGAAGGGGGTCACGGCGACGGGCCTGAGCCGCGCCCGGCCCGCAAGCTCCTGCGCCGTGCCGGGGCCGAGCAGCAGGTAGCGGGAGCGCAAGGGGAAGCGCACCCGGTCCCAGTCGAACACCCGGGTCACGCCAATGCCGGGGTCGATCGCCAGCAGGTGCTGGTTGTAGGTGCGCCGCTCCACCACCAGGGTATTGTCCCACGGCCCGGCCTTGGGGTCGTACACCACCCGGGCGCCGATGGTGTCCCGGAACAGCCGGCGCGACTCGGGGCCGTAGAAGGCGAACACGTCGTGGAACTGGGGCTTGTGGTAGAGGCGGAAGTCGTCCACGAACACCACCACCACCAGGGCGAACACCGCCGACTGCACCACCGGCACCATCCAGCGGCGCGCCAGCACGTACACCAGCAGGCTCAGCAGCAGGTGGGGCGCCAGGGGGCGGTACTCCTTGAGGGCCACCGCGTGCCCCAGGGCGGCCAGGACGGTGACGACGCCCAGCAGGTTGGCCAGGTGGAAGCCGTGGAACGCCACGTCCCCGGCCGCCGGGCGCGCGCCCCGGAGCCGGGCCAGGGCGGCCCGCCCGGCCCAGACAAGGCTCGTGCCCAGGGCCGCCAGCAGGCCGACCCGCTGGGCGGCCGACAGCACCTCCCGGTTGTTGCCCAGGTGGAACGTCAACAGCGCCCCCAGGTCCCGCAGGAACACCCGGCCCAGGCTCAGCCAGGCCGCCGCCGGGTCCAGGGCATGCGTTTCGCGGAAGCGGGAGACGAACTGGGGATACGGCGGCGCCATCCAGGCGAACAGGGCCCCCAGCCCCACCATCAGCACGACCCCGGCGGCCAGGGCCAGCAGCCCCGCGCGCGGCCCCCGGGGCGCGGCCACGCCCAGCAGCAGCGGCACGAACAGGATGCCCCAGGTCGGCCTGAGGAGCGCGCCCACCGCCAGCAGGGCGAGGCCGAACGCCACCAGCCCCCCGGGGGTGCGCTCCCGCTCGGCGATCACCCGGGCGAACACCGCCGCCAGCACGATCGCCAGGGCGGCGTGCAGCGGCTCCTGCATGTTGCTCACGACCCACGCGTGCAGGGGCCAGAACACCGCGAGCACGAGGGCCGCCAGCCCCATCCGGCGGCCGTCGGGGCGGCCGATCCACACGAACAGGCCCAAGGCCACGGCCAGCGCCGCCAGGTTGAACCACGGCGGCGACCCCACGTGCCAGCCGACGACCTTCCCGATCAGGCCGTAGAGGACCGGGAACGCCGGACCGTGGACGCCGAAGCGGGTGAAGGCGGCCGGGGCGGTCCGCTCCGCCACGGTGTAGTAGCCCCCGTCCCAGCCGTGGGCGACGAAGGTGGCGATCTGGCGCCAGTAGTTGAACTCGTCGGTGTCGTACGGGTGGAACCGGCTCAGCGGCTCGCCGTACAGGGCGTGGACCAGGACCCCGGAAATCACGGCCGGCAGCAGGGCGAGCAGCACGGCGCCGAGGACCGGGACGGCGCGGCGCGGGATGGGCGGGATTCGCATGGGGACGCGGGGAGCGTGGCTCGCGGGCGGCGGACGCGCCGGAGCGTACCGGCTTCGCCCCGGGCGGCGCAAGGTCGCGGCCCGGCGCGCACCGCGTTGACTTGCGCGACACCCCGGCCTTACCCTCAAAATCTCCCGACGCGTCCGAATCACCCCAAAGGGCGGCGACGCCCCCACGCCCATAAGGTCGAGACCCGCCATGATCTCGAGACAGTCCTCGAAAGAGTCCTCGAAGCCGTCCGCGAACCCGCCGGCCAAGCCGTCCGCGAGCGACCCCGCGAACCCTTCCGCGTCCTCCCGGCGCGCCGGCGCCCCCGAGACCGCCGACCCGGGGTTCCGGACCCACTACCCGGCCTCCGAGAAGGTCTACCTCACCGGCTCGGCGCCGGACATCCGGGTGCCCATGCGCCGGGTGACCCTGTCGCCCACCCGCCAGGGCGGCGACGAGACGCCCAACACGCCGGTCTACCTGTACGACACGAGCGGGCCCTACAGCGATCCGGAGGCGGCCCTCGACATCCGCGCCGGGCTCGCCCCGTTGCGCGCGCGCTGGATCGCCGAGCGGGGCGACACCGAGCCCCTGGCCGACCTGACCTCGGCCTACGGCCGGGAGCGGGCCGCCGACCCGGCCCTGGAGGCGATCCGCTTCGCCGCCACCCGCCGCCCCTCGCGGGCCCGCGCCGGGGCCAACGTCACCCAGATGCACTACGCCCGCAAGGGCGTCGTCACGCCCGAGATGGAGTTCGTGGCCCTGCGGGAGAACCAGCGCCTGGAGGCCATGGCCGACCTCGCCCAGCAGCACCCGGGCGAGGCCTTCGGGGCCCGCATCCCCGAGGTCATCACCCCCGACTTCGTGCGCGACGAGGTGGCCCGGGGGCGGGCCATCATCCCGGCCAACATCAACCACCCGGAGCTGGAGCCGATGATCATCGGCCGCAACTTCCTGGTGAAGATCAACGCCAACATCGGCAACAGCGCCGTGGCCTCCTCCATCGCCGAGGAGGTGGAGAAGATGGTCTGGTCCATCCGCTGGGGCTCGGACACGGTCATGGACCTCTCCACCGGCCCCAACATCCACGAGACCCGGGAGTGGATCCTGCGCAACAGCCCCGTGCCCATCGGCACCGTGCCCATCTACCAGGCCCTGGAGAAGGTGGACGGCCGCCCCGAGGCGCTCACCTGGGAGCTGTTCCGCGACACCCTGGTCGAGCAGGCCGAGCAGGGGGTGGACTACTTCACCATCCACGCCGGCGTGCGCCTGGCCTACGTGCCCCTCACCGCGAAGCGCGTGGCCGGCATCGTCAGCCGGGGCGGCTCCATCATGGCGAAGTGGTGCCTGGCCCACCACACGGAGAGCTTCCTCTACACGCACTTCGAGGAGATCTGCGAGATCATGAAGGCGTACGACGTGTCGTTTTCCCTGGGAGACGGCCTGCGCCCCGGGGCCCTGGCCGACGCCAACGACGCCGCCCAGTTCGGCGAGCTGGAGACCCTGGGGGAGCTGACCCGCATCGCCTGGGCCCACGACGTCCAGACCATGATCGAGGGCCCCGGCCACGTGCCGATGCAGATGATCAAGGAGAACATGGACAAGCAGCTCGCCGACTGCCACGAGGCCCCCTTCTACACCCTGGGGCCCCTGACCACCGACGTGGCGCCGGGCTACGACCACATCACCTCGGCCATCGGCGCCGCCATGATCGGCTGGTACGGCTGCGCCATGCTCTGCTACGTGACCCCCAAGGAGCACCTGGGGCTGCCCGACAAGGAGGACGTGCGCCAGGGGGTGATCGCCTACAAGATCGCCGCCCACGCCGCCGACCTGGCCAAGGGCCACCCCGGCGCCCAGGCGCGGGACAACGCCCTGTCCAAGGCCCGCTTCGAGTTCCGCTGGGAGGACCAGTTCAACCTCTCCCTGGACCCCGAGACGGCCCGCGCCTTCCACGACGAGACCCTGCCCGCCGAGGGGGCCAAGACCGCCCACTTCTGCTCCATGTGCGGCCCCGCCTTCTGCTCCATGAAGATCACCCAGGAGGTGCGGGACTACGCCGAGGCCCACCACATGGCCCCGGACGAGGCCCTCTCCGCCGGCATGGCCGAGAAGGCCCAGGAGTTCAAGAAGAAGGGCCTGGCCCTCTACTCCGAGGCGTAGCCTCCCCGCGCCGCCGGGCGCGGGCCCCAGACGGGCCGTGCCGCCCCTCGGGGGGAGCGGCACGGCCCTTTTGCGGGGCCGGGGGCGGCCCCTACGCCGGGTTGGCGGCGGCGGCCGCCTCGGCGATCCGGGACAGGCCGAAGGCGTGCAGCAGCTCGCCCTGGGACCGGGCCGCGGCCCCGTTGAGGGCCGCCAGGGGCCCGGTGTCGGCCCCCACCCGGGTGCGGAACGGCAGGGTGCCCGGCGCCGCCTCCACCTGGGCCACGATCACCTCGGCCACCTCCTCCGGGTCCGGGGCGTCCGCCTGTGCCAGGGCCTCGCCGAGTCCCTCCTTGAGCTGCCCGGCCAGGTCCGCGAGGGGCCCGTAGCCCGCCGAGCGGTCGGCGTCGGTGCCCCCGCCGAGCTTGGCGAAGATGGGGGTGGGAAAGGCCCCGGGCTCGATCAGGGTGGACTCCACCCCGAGGGGCGCCACCTCCAGGCGCAGGGCCTCGGCCATCGCCTCCAGGGCGAACTTGCTGGCGCAGTACGGCCCCATGGCCGGGATCACCAGCCGCCCGGCGATGGACGACAGGTGGATGATGCGCCCCGCCCCCGCCTTCCGCATGTGGGGCAGGACGGCCCGGTTGACCCGGTGGGGACCCAGCACGTTGACGTCGAGCAGCCGGTCGACGTCCTCCGGCGTGAAGGCCTCCGACAGCCCCAGGGACGCCACGCCGGCGTTGTTCACCACCACGTCGATCCGGCCCGCGGCGGCCAGCACCCCGGCCACCGCCCGCTCCGCGCCGCCGTCCTCGGTGACGTCCAGCTCCAACGGCACCAGGGTCAGCCCCTCGGCCTCGGCCAGGGCGGCCAGCTCCGCCGCCGCCGACCCGTTGGCCCCCGCCACGCCCCGCATCGTCGCGTACACGGCGTGGCCCCGGCGCGCCAGCTTCTCCGCCGCCAGCCGCCCGAAGCCCGTGCTCGATCCCGTGATCAGTACCACCTTGCCCATGATTCGGTCTCCCTCGATTGTGGGTCCCAACGAACCCGTTGATACTGGAACGAACGTTCCAGAAAATACGAAAAAAAAGCCCGTCTCACGCCAGCGCCGCCAAGGCCGTGTCGGCCACGTCGGCCAGGCCGCCCCGGTCCGGGTCGTACTTGCCCCGCACCGCCAGGCCCTGGATCGTCCCCACCAGGAAGCGCGCCAGGGCCCGGGGCGAGCGCCCGCGGCCGATGCGCCCCTCCACCTGGGCTTTTGCCACGGCCGCCTCCAGGGCCTCCTCCAGGCGGCGCCACACGTCCTGGAAGGTGTCCGCGAAGGCCGGGTCCTGGGGCGCCAGCTCGACGATGGTGTTGACCACCATGCAGCCGCTGCGGTCGGGGTTGCACGCGTGGTTCTCCACGATCTTGCGCATCAGGTCGCCGATCCCCTGCATGGGGTCGTCCGCCGCCTCCAGGCAGTCCACCATCGAGGCCAGGGAACGCTCCGCGTAGCGGCGCAGGGCGCGCACGAACAGCGCCTCCTTGGAGCCGAAGGCCTCGTACAGGCTGCCGCGGCCGATGCCCATGGCGTCCACCAGGTCCTGCATGGAGGTGGCCGCGAAACCCTTGCGGTGGAACACCTCCAGCGCCCGTTCCAGGGCCTCGTCCGCGTCGAATTCCCGCTTCCTCGCCATATCGTCTTCCACCCTACCCCATTTTGGAACGATCGGTCAATAACTGCCTGCGGGACCCCCGCGTTTACACGCCGCCCCGCGAGCCGCTACATTGGGAACCCTCCCGCCCGTCCTCCAGGAACGAAGGAACCCGACCCCCCATGTCGTACGACGTCTATGCCATCGGCAACGCCATCGTGGACCTCCAGGTGCGCGCCCCCGATCCCCTCCTCCAGGCCCTGGGGGTGCAAAAGGGGGTCATGACCCTGGTGGAGGCCGACCGCCAGCACCAGATCCTGGCGGGGCTGGACGGCCAGCCGGTGCACCGATGCTCCGGCGGCTCGGCCTGCAACACCGTGGTGGGGGTGGCCGACTTCGGCGGCACGGCGGGCTTCGCCGGCAAGGTGGGGGGCGACGAGCTGGGGCGCTTCTACCTGAACGAGCTCAAGGACCTCGGCATCGACTGCGGCGTGGAGCCCACCGGGGGCGCCACCGGCACCAGCGTGGTGCTCATCACCCCCGACGCCCAGCGCACCATGCTCACCCACCTGGGCGCCGCCACCGGCCTGTCCACCGACGACATCGACCCTTATCAAATCGGCAAGGCCAAGTACCTCTACGTCGAGGGCTACCTGTTCTCCGACCCCGGCACCCGCGAGGCCGCCGAGCGCGCCATCGAGGTCGCCCGCGAGCAGGGGGTGAAGGTGGCCCTCACGGTGAGCGACCCGTTCCTGATCTCCCTGTGCAAGGACCTGTTCTGGGAGCTGATCCGGGGCCCGGTGGACCTGCTGTTCTGCAACCACCAGGAGGCGGCGGCCCTGACGGACCTGCACGACCCCGTGGCCTGCGCCCAGGCCATCCACCAGCACGCCGCCAACGTCTGCCTGACCTTGGGGAAGGACGGCTCCATCGTCATGCACGGCGGCGACGTGTTCCCGGTGGAGGGCGTGACCGTGGACGCCCAGGACACGACCGGCGCCGGCGACATGTACGCCGCCGGCGTGCTCTACGGCATCACCAACGGCATGACCTGGAAGCAGGCCGGGCACTTGGGCAGCCACGCGGCGGCGCGGATCGTGACGCAGCTGGGGGCGCGGCTGGAGCACAAGTTCACGCCCGACGACATCGAGAAGCTGCTCGCCTGACGCGTCCGCCGAGTCGCACAGGCGCCCGCGCCCGGAGGATTCACGGATGAACGACCCGCAGGACGACGGCCGCGAGGTGGTGGTCACCGACATCCGCATGCCGTTCACGTCGATGGTGACCTTCATGGTCAAGTGGGCCATCGCGGCGATCCCGGCCATGGTGATCCTCGCGGTGCTCTGGTACCTGCTGGCGATCCTGCTGGGGGTCGGGGGCGGCATGTTCGGCCACATGCAGCGCATGCACGTCTGACGGGGGGGACGCCCCCCGGCGGGATCCGGGCGGGTCTGCCGGGCACGGCCCGGTCGCGGGCGGCCACCGCACGGGGTTCGGGCGGCGCCCTTCCGGCCTTTTGAAGGAGAGAGCCCCCATGTTCCTCGGCCACTTCGCCGTCGCCCTCGCCACCAAGCGGGCCGCGCCCAAGGTCTCGCTGGGGACGCTGTTCGCGGCCTGCCAGCTGCCGGACCTGCTGTGGCCGCCCCTGGTGCTGGTGGGGGCGGAGCGGGTGCGGATCGACCCGGGCAACACGCCGTTCACGCCCCTCGACTTCCAGAGCTACCCCTGGTCCCACAGCCTCGCCCTGAACCTGCTGTGGGCGGTGCTGGCGGGGGCGGGCTATCTGGCGATGCGGCGGGACCGGGGGGCGGCGGTGTGGGTCGGGCTCGTCGCGCTGAGCCACTGGGTGCTGGACTGGGTGAGCCACCGGCCCGACCTGCCCCTGTGGCCGGGGGGGCCCAAGGTCGGCCTGGGGCTGTGGTACTCGGTGCCCGCCACGCTGCTCGTGGAGGCGGGCCTGTTCGCCCTGGGGGTGGGGATGTACCTGACCGCCACGCGGGCGCGGGACCGCACCGGACAGTACGCGCTGTGGAGCCTGGTGGCGCTGCTGGCCGTGATCTACGCCGGAAGCGTCCTGGGCCCCCCGCCCCCCTCGGTGCACGCGATCGTGGTCGTGGGGCTGGCCCTGTGGCTGCTGGTGGCGTGGGCGGCATGGGCGGACCGCCACCGGGAGGCCCGCGCCGCCGCCTCCTGACTCCGGGCGCTTGACCGCTTCGCCGTGCGGCGGTATCTTCACCGCTCCATGCACGACGCACGTTACGCATTCGCCGCCAAGGCCCCGATGGGCCTGATTCGTGTGGCGGGGTGGCTGACCCCGCCCCGCGGCCCGGCGCGTGCGTGCGTTTCCTGACCCTCTCACCCGAGAACAACTCAAGGAAACCAGGCAGACGCCGGCCGCGGGCCCCGACGGCGCGGCCTGCCTGACGGCGATGCCCGTGCCCGGGACCCGCGGTTCCGACCCGAGGGAGCCAACCCGTGGCACCGCCACCCGACAACGAGGCGCAACACCCATCCACCGCGGCACGGCACGCCCGCGTGGGCACCGTCCTGGTGCTCGGCTCGGCCCTGGCCTTCTCCACCAAGGCGATCTTCGTGAAGCTCGCCTACGTGGCGGGGGCGGGGATCGACGCCGTGACCATCCTGACGGCCCGCATGGCCTTCGGCCTGCCGTTTTTCATCGCGGCGGCGGTGTGGAGCGCCCGGCGGGCCCGGCGCGCGGGGCGGCCGGGGACGTGGCGCGACCGGCTGGGGGCGGCGGGGCTGGGCCTCCTGGGCTTCTACCTCGCCAGCCTGCTCGACACGGCGGGGCTCGAGTACATCTCGGCCGCCACCGAGCGGGTGGTGCTGTTCGTCTACCCGACCCTGGTGGTGATCCTGGGGGCGGTGTTCCTGAAGGAGCGGCCGGGCCCGCGCCTGCTGTCGGCGCTGGCGGCCACCTACGCCGGGCTGGCCGTCGCCGTGGCGGCGGACCGCGCCGGGGGCGACGCGGCCCTGGCGCGGGGGGCGGTCCTGGTGTTCGGGGCGGCGGCGGCGTTCGCCGTGTACAGCGTGGCGGCGCTGGGCTTCGTGCGGCGGATGGGGACGCTGGGCTTCTCGGCCTGGGCCATGTCGGCCGCCACGGCGGCCACGGCGCTCCACTTCGCCGTGCTGCACGGCCCCACCCTGGCGGGGCTCACGCCCCGCGCCCTCCTCCTGTGCCTCGCCATGGCCCTGGTGGCCACGGCGGTGCCGGCGGTGCTCATGACCGAGGGGCTGCGGCGCGTCGGCCCGGGGCGGGCCGCGATCCTGGGCACCATCGGCCCGGTGGCCACCCTGGGGCTGGACCACGCCGTGCTGGGGACGCCGGTGACGGCGGCCCAGACCGTGGGCACCCTGCTGGTGCTGGCGGGGGTGGTGGCGGCCGGGCGGGCGCGGGGGGGCTAGCCCGCCCCTCCGCCCCGCCGCGCGCACCAGTCGCGCCACATGGCGCGATAGGCGGCCTCCATGGAGCGGGTGCAGGCGGCGGCGTCCGCCAGGCGGGAGCGGTCCATGTGGGACCGCAAGGCCCGGCGCAGGTTCGCCAGCCGCTCGGTGTCCGCCGCCAGGCCCGCCGCCAGCGCCACGAATTCGTCCGGCGTGGCGGCCGCCAGGCCCCCCAGGCCCGCCATCCGGAGCACCGCCGCCGAGAGGCGCCCGGCGAAGTCGGCCCCCGCCAGGGTGAGCACCGGCACGCCCATCCACAGCGCCTCGCAGGTGGAGGTGTGGCCGTTGAACGGCAGGGTGTCGAGCACCGCGTCCACCCGCCGGTAGAGGCCGAAGGTGCCCCCCTCGGCGGGGGAGGGGACCTCCCACCCGATCGTGACCCGGCCCGGGCCGATGCCGTGGCGCTCGAACTCCGCCAGGTAGCGCTCCCGGGAGGCGGGGGCCGACAGGGTGTGGCGGAACAGCAGCAGGCGGGCCGTGGGCACCGCCTGGAGCACCCGGGCCCAGAGGGCGATGGTGGGGGGGTTGACCTTGGTCGTGTTGACGAAGCTGCCGAAGGTCACGTGCCCGGCGGCCCCGGCGGGCAGCGGCCCGGGGTCGGGCAGGTCGGGGCGGGGCAGGTAGCAGCAGAAGCCCCCCTCGACCCGGGCCAGGCGCTCGGTGTAGAAGCGCTCGGTGCCGGGCGGGTTCGCCACCGCGTCCGACAGGCGCCAGTCCACCGGGGCCAGCCCCGTGGTGGCCGGGTAGCCCAGGTAGGCAACCTGCACCGGCGCCGGGCGGTGGGCCAGGACGGCCAGGCGGTTGCCCTTCGTGTAGCCCGCCAGCTCCACCAGCACGTCGATGCCGTCGGCCCGGATGCGCTCCGCCACGGCGGCGTCGTCCAGGCCGTGGACGTCGCGCCAGTGGGGACTGATCTTGCGGAAGGCGGCGGTGACGGCGTCGGGCCGGGCCACGCTGGCGTAGCAGTAGGCGGCCACCGACTCCGGGTGGTGGAAGGCCACGATCGAGCCCAGGAACGACGCCACCGCGTGGGTGCGGAAGTCGGGCGACAGGTAGCCCACCTTGAGCACCCGCCCGGGGTCGGGGTCGTTGTCGTGGGGAGCCGTGGCGGGGGGGCCGAAGCGGGCCAGGTAGCGGGGGCCCCACTCGGCGTGCAGGGCCTTGAGGGCGTCCGGCCCCACGGCGGGGTCGAAGCAGGCGCAAAAGAGCAGGTTGTGGACGTTGGTGCGGTCGTCCGGGTCCAGGCGCTGGGCCAGGGCGAAGCGCTCCCGGGCCCCGGCGTAGTCCCACAGGTTCCACAGCACGTGCCCGAGGCTGCGCTGCGCGTCGGCCCGGGCGGGGGCCAGGCGGGCCGCCGCCCCCAGGGCCTCGGCGGCGGCGTCGTAGCGGAACAGGTCCCACAGCACGAGCCCGAGGCGGTAGGCGGGCTCGGCGTCGCCGGGGGCCAGGGCGCGGGCCTCGGCCAGGCGCCGGACGGCCTCGTCGCGGTCGCCCCGGGCCGCCGCCGCCCGTCCGCTCAGGGTCAGGGCCCCGGCGTCGCGGGGGGCACGGGCCAGGGCCTTGCGGCAGAGCCGCTCGGCCGCGGCGGCCTCGCCCCGGCGCAGCAGGTCCTCGGCCCGGGCCAGCAGGTCGGCGTCAGCCACCCGTCGCGTCGCCCCGCCCCTCCAGGCGCAGGGCCTCCCGGTACCCGACTTCGATGTGCTCCATGGGCCGTGTGCCTTGCCGAACGTGATCCGCGCGGGTGAAGGCGCATTCTACCGCAACGGCGTCCCCGCCCCGGGCGGCGGGCCACGGGGGGCGCGGTTTGACACGGCCCCACCCGCGACGTGTATAAACGGAACCGGCACCCGCTTCGGGGCCGCGAGGGCCCCGGCGCGGCGCCGTCCGCGAGGCCGCCCCGCTCCGGAGTGGCCGTTGCGATGGGAGCCGGCATGGGGGAAGGGAACGAGGCCGTCCGCCGTCCGCCCCGGCGCATCCGGGGGCCGCGCCGGTGAGCCTCGCCCGGGGCGCGGGCGGACCCGCCGGCGACGACCTGCCGGCCCGCCGGGAGCAGCTGCTGCGGGCGGTGGCGTTCATCCCCGAGCAGCTCCTCAAGCACCCCGAGATCGACCGCGCCATCCCCGAGATCCTGGCCCGCCTGGGGGAAGCCACGCGGGTCAGCCGGGTGTACGTGTTCGAGAACCACACCGACCCCGACGGGATCCTGCGCACCAGCCAGCGCTTCGAGTGGGTGGCGCCGGGGATCGTCCCCACCATCGACGCCGCCGAGACCCAGGCGGTGGATTACGACGAGGCCGGCATGGGGCGCTGGGCCCGGGAGCTGGGGGCGGGCCGGCCCCTGCACGGCCTGGTGCGCGACTTCCCGGCCTCGGAGCGGGCCCTGCTGGAAGGCCAGCACATCCGCGCCATCGTGGCCATGCCCATCCGGGTCGGCGGTACTTGGTGGGGGTTCGTGGGCTTCGACGACTGCGAGACGGAGCGGGATTGGGACGACGACGCCCTGGAGGTGCTGAAGGCGGCCGCCGACAACCTGGGGGCGGCCTTCCAGCGGCGCCGCCTGGAGGCCGCCGTGCGGGACTCGGAGGCGCGCTTCCGGGCCGTGTTCGAGCAGGCCGGCGACGGCTTCCTGCTGATCGACCCCGACACCCTCGGGCTGGTGGCCTTCAACCCCCCCGCCCACAACAACCTGGGCTACACCCGGGAGGAGTTCGCGCGCCTGACCATCCCCGAGCTGGAGGCCGACGAGAGCCCGGAAGACGTGGCCGCCCATGTCCGCCGCCTGCTCACCGAAGGCGCCTCCCGCTTCGAGACCCGGCACCGCACCAAGCGCGGCGAGCTGCGGGACGTGCGGGTGCACGCCCGCGCCATCGCCGTGGAGGGGCGGCGCCTCATCCTCTCGATGATCCAGGACGTCACCGAGCGCAAGCGGGCCGAGGCGGCCCTCAAGGAGGGCGAGGCCCGCCTCAACGAGCTGCAGCGGATGGAGTCCCTGGGGACCCTGGTGGGGGGCATCGCGCACAACTTCAACAACATCATCAACGCCCAGCTCAACTGCCTGTACGTCGCCCGACGCCAGCTCGAGCGCCCGGCCGAGGCCGACGAGAAGCTGGCCCTGGCCGAGAGCCTGTGCCTGCGGGCCGCGCAGACCGTGGCCCAGCTGCTGGCCTTCGCCCGCCAGCGCCCCATGGCGAGGCGGCGCCTGAAACTGGACACCCTGGTGGGCGAGGCCCTGGCGGTGGCCCGGATGTCCATCCCCGAAAACGTGCGCCTGGAGAGCGAGCTGCCCGACACGCCCTACGTGATCCAGGGTGACGCCGGTCAGCTCGAGCAGGTGCTCATCAACCTGCTCACCAACGCCCGCGACGCCCTGGAGGGGCGGCCGGACCCGGTCATCCGCCTGCGGGCGGAGGCCTTCGCCCCCAACCCCGGGTTCCTGGCCGCCCACCCCGGATTGCACGGGGAGGCGTTCGTGCGGCTGAGCGTGTCGGACAACGGCGTGGGCATCCCGCCGGAGCACCTGGGGCGGGTGTTCGAGCCGTTCTTCACCACCAAGGAGGTGGGGCGCGGCACCGGCCTGGGTCTCGCCATGAGCCACGGGGCCGTGCGCATGCACGGCGGGGCGCTGGAGGTGGACAGCACCCCGGGGGAGGGCTCGGCGTTCCACGTCCACCTGCCCCTGGCCGGGACCGCCGAGCGGGAGGAGGCGGCGCAGCCGACGCGGGACCGCACCGCCCCCGGCCAGGGCGAGACGATCCTGGTGGTGGACGACGAGTCCGACTTGCGCGAGACCCTGGCCCAGGCCCTGGCGAGCGTGGGCTACCAAGTGGTCACGGCGGCCAACGGCGAGGAGGCGGTGGCGCGCTTCGCCGCCGCCCCGGAGCAGGTGGCCCTGGTGCTGATGGACGTGGTCATGCCGCGCCTGTCCGGCATGGACGCCGCGCGCCGCATCCGCGCCCTGAACAAGGGCGTGCCCCTGATCCTGGCGACCGGCTACGACGACCGGCAGGTGCTGGAGGAGGCCCGCACCTGGGACCGCACCCTGATCCTGTCCAAGCCCCTGCCGGTGGCCTCCCTGAGCCGCCGCATCCGCGAGCTGCTCCGGTCGCGTCCGCGGGCCCCCGGGCCGTGAGCCGGCCCCCGCGCCCGGCGGGGGGTCAGATGGGCACGGAGAACTCCGCCACCGGCGGGTGGCCCAACAGGTCCAGGAAGGCGTCGGTCCGCATGTGGACCAGGGACTCGTGGTCCCCGGCCTCGAAGTAGACGTCCGGCTCCTCGGCCAGCTCCCGGTCCACCACCGTGCCCATCCGGTAGGCCGGGCCCACCGGGGGCACGGCACCGGGCTCGCAGTCGCTGAACAGGCCCGCGAGGGCGTCCTCCCGCACCACCTCCAGGGGGCGGCCCAGCTCGGCGCTGAGCTTCCCCAGGTCCACGTGCCGGTCGGCCCCCAGCACCACCATCAGGAAGGCGGCGCCGTCCTGCAGGACCACGGCCTTGGCCAGGTGCCCGCCGGGCACGTGGGCCACCTCGGCGGTGTCGGTGCTGCACCCGGTCAGCGGGTGCGGGACGATCTGGTAGCGGGCCCGGTGCCCGGCCAGGGCGCGCTCCAGCGTGGCTGCGATGGTCATGGCGTCGTCCCCCTGCTGTGCGGCCGGGCGGCCCCGGACGGCCCCTCGGCCCGCTACGGATAGACCGTGGTGGCCTGGGGCCCCTCGTCGCCCATCTCCTCCTCGAAGGCCACCCGGCTGCCCACCTTGAGGCCGTCGAACCCGTCTCCCAGCACGCTGTTGCGGTGGAAGTAGATGGAGCGCCCGTCGGCCGTCTCGATGCGGCCGTGGTCCTGCTCCGGGTAGAGCTCGCCCACGGTCCCCTCGGGGTGGACGGCGTGGGCGGCGTGGACCGGGCCCCGGCCCTGGTTGCGGCGCGTATGGCCCTCCAGCTGGCGGCGCATGGCGTCGAAGGCGTCGCGGATGGCGACGTACACGTCCTCGTGGGCCGGGTTGTCGCCGGGGGCGCGGTTGACCACCAGCTCCGCCCCGGGGACGGTCACGTCCACCCGGACGTTGTAGAGCTTGCCCTTGTGGTGGTGCCGGTGGGGCGACTCCACCATCACCCGGCAGGCCGTGATGCGGTCGTGGAAGTTCTCCAGCCACGCGGCCTTCTCCTGCACCCGCGCCTCGATGGCGTCGGAGTGCTTCACGCCGCGGAAGTTGATCTGAACGGGTACCTGCATGCCGCCTCCCTCGATATGGGGCCGGCCCTCCGGGGCCGCCCGTCCCCCGCGGGGCCGTCCCGCCTCCCACCCACGTTGTCTCGCCTCCAATATAGCGCGCGCCGCGGGGCGCCGGGATGCGCTCCGTCAGGGCGGAGGGGGCTTTACGCCAAGGGGGTTCCCCCTTACTGTAGGGGCCCGCGGCGTCCCGCGGCAAGCCGCCCCGGGACGGGGGCGCGCGGGACGGCACCTGAAGGGGGCATCACGGAGGCGAGATGGGCGTTCGGGGATACCTGGGCCTGGCGCTGCTGCTGCTGGTGGTGGTCTTCATCGCCCAGAACACAGCGGTGGTGACGGTGACGTTCCTGTTCTGGAAGGTCAGCCTGTCGCGGGCCCTGATGGTCCTGTTCGTGCTGGCGGCGGGGATCGGCATCGGCCTGGCCCTGCCGGGGCTGATGCGGCGCCGGCACCCCGGCGGCGGGCCGACCTAGGCGCGGGGCGCCGACCGGCGCCCTTCAGTGCAGCTTCAGGCGGGCGCGGCCCCGGCGGCCGAGCCAGTCGGCGGCCACCAGCAGGGCCGTGCGGGCGGTGCCGTAGAGCGCCCGCTGGTGCTTGCGGTACAGCAGGCGGTAGGTGAAGCGGGCCAGGCGCCCCTCGATCATCACGCTGCCCTTCAGGCGCCCCAGCAGGTTGCCCATCAGGTTGCCCACGGCGGTGTAGCCCGACAGGGACACCATCAGGCCGAAGTCGTGGTAGGCGAAGGGCCACGGCGCCCGCCCGGCGAGCCGGGCCGGCAGCACGCGGGCCAGGTGCATGGCCTGCTGGTGGGCGGCCTGGGCGGTGGGGGGCAGGGTGCGGCCGGGGCGGGGCCCGGGGCAGGCGGCGCAGTCCCCCAGGGCGAAGACGTCCGGGTCCGACGGGCTCTGGAGGGTCGGCAGGACCACCAGTCGCCCCAGGCGGTCGGTCTCGAGCCCCAGGCCCGAGAGAAGCGCCGGGGCCCGGATGCCCGCCGCCCACACCACCACACCCGCCGGGACCTTGGCCCCCTCGCGGGTGGCGAGGCCGTCGGCCGTGACCTCGGTAACGGCGGTGCCGACGTGGACCTCGATCCCCAGCCGCTCCAGCTCCTCCGCCGCCAGGGCCGAGACCCGGGGCGGGGCCGCCGGCAGCAGGCGGTCGGCCGCCTCCACCAGCACCAGGCGCACGTCCCGGTCGGGGTCGATGCGGTCGAAGCCGTAGGCCACCAGGCGGCGGGCCACGTGGTGCAGCTCCGCCGCCAGCTCCACGCCCGTCGCCCCGCCCCCCACGATCGCCACCCGCAGGGCCTCGGCCGCCGGCGCGGGGGCCATCTGGGCCTTGAGGTAGCGGGACAGGAGGGCGCGCTGGAAGGCGTCGGCCTGCTCCCGGCTGTCCAGGAAGCGGCAGTGCTCTTTGACCCCGGGCACGCCGAAGTCGTTGGAGACGCTCCCCACGGCGATCACCAGGGTGTCGTAGGGCACCGACCGGCGCGGGGCGATGGCCTCGCCCCCGGCGGGGTCGCGGATGGGGGCCAGGTGGACGAGGCGCTGCTCCCGGTCCAGCCCCTCCATCGCCCCCAGGCGGAAGCGGAAGCGGTGGCGGCGGGCCTGGGCCAGGAACTCCAGGTCGTCGTCGTGGGAGTCCAGGGTGCCGGCCGCCACCTCGTGCAGCAGCGGCTTCCACAGGTGGGTCAGGGAGGCGTCGATCAGGGTGACCTCGGCCCGGTCCCGCCGCCCCAGGCGGTCCCCCAGGCGGGTGGCCAGCTCCAGGCCCCCGGCCCCGCCGCCCACGATCACGATGCGGTGGGGGCCGCCCGCCGCATCCGGCGCGCCCTCAGGCATCGGGCGGGTCGCCGTAGCGGCGGTAGAGGGCCTTCATGGCGAAGGGGGGCAGCAGGGTGGTGAGGGCGATGACGATCAGCAGGGCGGCGTAGAGGGTGTCCCCCAGGATGCCGCTGGTGCGGCCCAGCTCGGCGAACACCAGGCCCACCTCGCCCCGGGGCACCATCGCCAGGCCGATCACCACCCGCAGGAACCACCGCTCCCGCACCAGCAGCGCCCCGGCCACCTTGCCCACCACCGCCGCCACCAGCAGGGAGAGGGACATGGCCCAGATCAGGCCCGAGCCCCAGTCCACCAGGCGCAGGTCGAGGGACAGGCCCACCGTCACGAAGAAGACCGGCGTGAACAGGTGGATCACGGGCTTCATCTGGTCCTCGATCCGGGCCGCGAACTCGGGGCGGGTGCGGATGGCGAGGCCGAAGGGCAGGAAGAAGCGGCGCGACAGGGCCAGCCCGGCGGCGAAGCCCCCCAGCAGCTCGGGCGCCCCCACCACCTCGGCCAGCCAGGCGAACAGCAGCACCAGCGACAGGATCGTGGTGGGGATCAGGCCCGGGATCGGGCTCACCGCGTCGAAGCGGTCGACCACGGCGGAGATCGCCTTGGCGGCCACCGGGGCCACCACGAAGAACACCGCCACGAACAGCAGCACCCGCGCCGCGTTGCCCAGGTCGATGCCGCCCCCCAGGGAGAACTCGTACAGCACCGCCAGCAGGACCACCCCCATCACGTCGTCCAGCACCGCCGCCCCCAGCACCACCTGCCCCTCCCGGGCCTGGTGGCGCCCCAGGTCGGAGAGCACCCGGGCGGTGATGCCGATGCTGGTGGCGGTCAGCGCCCCGCCCACGAACAGGGCCGCCAGCAGGGGCCGGTCGAACACCCCCCAGGCCAGGGCCACCGCCAGGCCGAAGGGCAGCAGCAGGCCCCAGGCCGCCACCTGGATGGAGGCGGCGCCGGTCTTGAGCAGGCTCGAGACGTCCGTCTCCAGGCCCACCTCGAACAACAGCAGGATGATGCCGATCTCGGCCAGGAACTTGATGGGCTCGGTGGCCTCCACCAGGCCCAGCACGCTGGGGCCCAGGATCACCCCCGCCAGCAGCTCGCCGATCACCGGCGGGGAGCCCAGGCGCGCCGCGACCTCCGCCAGAACCCGGGCGGAGACCAGGATCACGATCAGGCTCAGGAGGAGGGTGTGAACTTCCATCGGCCGCCGCGCCTCGAGGGTGCCCAAGGGGCGGCCCGCGGCCGGTCGTGCCCGGCCGTCCCCCGCCCCCTCCGGGCAGCCTACGGCAATCCGGGGGCGACGGCAATCGCCGCGCCGGGGGTTCTCAGCCAGGGACGCCGGAGCGGCTGCGCGCCCGGGCCCGGGCGCGCAGCCGGCCCCACCACCACAGCAGGGCGATCACCGCCAGGGCGCCGGTACCGTCGGCGAGCACGTCGTAGGGGTCCACCGAGCGGCCCGGCACGAAGTGCTGGTGGAACTCGTCCGACACGCCGTACAGCAGGGGCACCAGAAAGGTCACGCCCAGCACCCGGCGGCGGCTCCAGCCCGGCACCGCCCGCGCCAGGCCCCAGGCCAGCAGCAGGGCCAGCACGGCGTAGAAGGTCGCGTGGGCGTACTTGTCCGCGTTGGGCACGTGCAGTCCCACGCGCAGGTTGGGCTGGCTCGACAGGTAGAAGATCAGCCCGGCGTGCGCCGCCGCCGGCAGCAGGTAGAGGATGCGAAGGGCGGCGATCAGGCGGCCTCCCCGATCAGGGCGCTGGCGTGGGCCTCGGTGATCCGCACGCGCCGAAACGCACCGACCCAGGCGGCGGGGCCGGGGAAGTGCACCGGCACGCCCTCCTCCAGGCGCCCCGTGAGGCGCTCGGCGTTGCGCCGGCTCACCCCCTCCACCAGCACGTCGTACACCCCGCCGACGAAGGCCTCGTGGCGGGCCCGGGTGCGGGGCCGCTGGAGGGCCAGCAGGCGCTCCAGGCGCTCGGCCTTGACCGCCTCCGGGAGGTGGTCCGGCAGCCCGAGGGCGGCGGTGCCGGGCCGGCGGGAGTACTTGAAGCCGTACAGGTTCAGAAAGCCGATCTCGGCCACCGCGTCCAGGGTGCGGGCGAAGTCGTCCTCCGTCTCGCCGGGGAAGCCCACGATCAGGTCGGTGGTGACCGCGATGCCGGGCACCGCATCCCGCACCCGCCGGATGCGGTCGCGGTAGAAGGCCCAGGTGTGGCCCCGCCCCATGGCCTCGAGCACCCGGTCGGAGCCGGACTGGAGGGGCAGGTGCAGGTGGCGCACCACCTTGGGGCACTTCGCCAGGGTCTCGATCAGGCGGTCGTCGAAGTCCAGCGGGTGGCCGGTGGTGTAGCGGATGCGGCGCAAGGCCTCGATCGCGTGCAGGCGCGCGAGCAGGGCGGCGAAGTCGGTGCCTTCCTCCAGACCCCGGCCGTAGGCGGTGACGTTCTGGCCCAGGAGCGTCACTTCCGTATAGCCCTCCGCCGCCAGGGCCTCCACCTCGGCCACGACGCCGTCCATGCGCCGGCTGACCTCGGGACCCCGGGTGGCGGGCACCACGCAGAAGGCGCAGCCCTTGTCGCACCCCTCCATCACCGTCACCCAGGCCCGGGGGGGCGCCTGGCGCACGTGGGCTCCGGCGTGGTCGGGGCGGGTGTGGACGCCGGTCTCGGCGACTCGCTCGCCCGCCTCCACCCGTTGAATCAGCTCCGGCAGGCGCACGATGGCGCGGGAGCCGAACACCAGGTCCACCCCGCGCCCCTGCGACAGCAGCCGCTCTCCCTCCTGCTGGGCCACGCAGCCGGCCACGGCCACGGTCATGGCGCGGCCCCGCTCCGCCTCCAGGCCCTTGAGGCGCCCCAGGTCGGAGTAGACCTTGTTCTCGGCGCCGTCGCGGATGGAGCAGGTGTTGAGCACCACCAGGCCCGCCTCCTCCGGCGAGGCCGCCATGGAGTAGCCGCGGTCGATGAGGGCCCCGGCGATCCGCTCCGAGTCGGACTCGTTCATCTGGCAGCCGTAGGTGCGGATGAAGAAGGTGCGCGGCTCCATGGCCTGATCCGGATCCCTTCCCGTTTCCGGGCGTGCGAAAGGCGTGAACCCGCGCCGGGCGGAACACTTGGGGGTTCCCGGCGGGGGATAAGCATTATACCCTAGGGGACCGTCCGGCCCGGGCCGCGCCGGGGCCCCCTGGCCGCCCCCGGACGGACGGCCGACCGCCACCCGCACGCGAGCCATGCTGCCACCCACCGCAAAGCCCTACCTGGTCCGCGCCATCTACGACTGGTGCCTGGCCGAGGGCCACACGCCCTACATCCTGGCCAGCGCCCCCTACCCCGGGGTGCGCTTCCCCGACGGCTACGCCAAGGACGGCCACCTGACCCTCAACATCGCCCCCAAGGCCGTGGAGCGGATGGAGCTGGGGCCCGACCGCATCCGCTTCCTGGCCCGCTTCGGCGGCCGGGTGCACGAGGTGGAGGTGCCCCACCAGGCGGTGGTGGCGGTGTTCGCTGCGGAGACCCACGAGGGCGTCGTGTTCGGCGAGCCCCCGGCGCCGGCCGCCGCCCTCAGTGCAGAAACCGCGGACGCCGCGGAAGCCGCCGACACCCCGGAGGCGGAGGGCGCCCCCGCCGACGTGGCCGAAACCCCGCCCGAGGGCCCCGCGAAACCGGCCGGGCCCCGCCTGCGCCTGGTCGAGTAGGGGCGCTGAAGTGGCCCCGCGCCCGACACGCGCCCTGGCCGCCGGGGCCGCGGCCCTCTGGCTGGCCGTCCTCGCCCTGGCCGCCGCCCCCGCCCCGGTTCGGGGCGCCGACCCGCCGTTCCATGCCGCCGCCGGGGCCCCTCTCCCCCTGGCCCTGGCCGAGTTGGCGAAGGGCTTCCACGAGCCCGTCCTGCTGGTGGAGCGGCCGGACGGCAGCGGCCGGCTGCTGGTGGTGGAGCAGTCCGGCCGGGTGCGGGGCCTGGTGCCCGGCGCCGTGCACCACCCGGTCTACCTGGACCTGCGTCCGCTGCTGACCGCGGGGGGCGAGCAGGGGCTCCTGGGCCTGGCCTTCCACCCCCGCTTCGCCGAGAACGGCTGGCTGTTCGTCGACTACACCGACCGCCGGGGCGACATCGTCATCGCCCGCCTGACCGCCCGCCCCGGCGACGACGGCCCGGTGGACCCGGGCACCCTCAAGGTGCTGCTCACCATCGACAACCCGGCCCCCAACCACAACGGCGGCGGCCTCGCCTTCGGCCCGGACGGCAAGCTCTATATCGCCACCGGCGACGGCGGCGGCGCGGGCGACCCGTTCCAGAACGGCCAGAACACCTACTCCTTCCTGGGCAAGCTGCTGCGAATCGACGTGGACGGGGCCGGGGACGACAAGCCCTACCGGGTGCCGCCGGACAACCCCTTCCTGCGGCTGTCCACCCACCGCCCCGAGATCTGGGCGCTGGGCTTGCGCAACCCGTGGCGCTTCGCCTTCGACCCGGAGGGCGGCGACCTGTACATCGCCGACGTGGGGCAGGACGACTGGGAGGAGGTGAACCATCAGCCCGCCGGCGCCCCGGGGGGCGAGAACTACGGCTGGAGCAAGATGGAGGGGCGCCACTGCTTCCCGGCCAAGCGCCATGGCAGGAAGTGCACCACCGGCACCCTGCCCGTCGCCGAGTATGGCCACGGCTCCGGCTGCGCCATCATCGGCGGCTACGTCTACCGGGGCCCGACGATCCCCAAGCTCTCCGGCGTGTACCTGTTCTCCGACTACTGCGGCGGCACCGTGTGGGGCCTCCAGGCCGTGGACGGCAGCGCCGGCCGCTTCCACATGACGCGCTACCTGGACACGGACCTGCGGGTCAGCGCCTTCGGCCAGGACGCGAAGGGCGAGGTCTACGTGCTCGACCACCGGGACGGCGGCGTGTGGCGCATCGTGCCCCCGGGCTGGAAGCCGCCCCCGGCCCCCGAGCCCGGAGCCGGGCCGGAAGCGACGCCCGAAGCGCCGCCGGAGACCGCCCCCGAGGCCGCCCCGCCCGCGCCGGGCTGACCCGCGGCCTCGCCCGGCCGGGGGCGGCGGGGGTACCCTGGAGGCAGGCCCCCTCCCGCGGGGGCCCCGTGGAGGCGGCATGGCCAACCCCAACAAGCGACTGACGGAGAACGCCCCCGGGCCGTTCTTCGTGGATTCCACCTGCATCGACTGCGGCCTGTGCCGCTGGCTCGCCCCCGTCGTGTTCGGGGCCCTGGACGACTTCGCCTACGTGGCGGCCCAGCCCGCCTCGGGGGGCGACCGCGACGCCGCCCGGCGGGCCGCCCTGGCATGCCCGGTGGGGGCCATCGGGGCCGGTGCCGGCGGCCTGAAGGGGGCGGCCGACCTGCTGCCCCAGGCGTTCGGGGCGGGGGTCTACTTCCTGGGCTACGCCAGCCCTTCCAGCTTCGGCGCCGCGAGCTGGCTGATCGTCCGGCCGGGGGGCAACGTGCTGGTGGACTCTCCGCGCTGGAACGCCCGGCTGGTGCGGGACGTGGAGGCCCTGGGGGGCGTCGGCACGATGTTCCTGACCCACGCCGACGACGTGGGGGAGCATGCCCGCTTCGCCGCCCGCTTCGCCGCCCGCCGGGTGCTGCACCGGGGCGACGTGGGGCCCGGCACCCGCGACGTGGAGCTCCAGCCCGAGGGGGAGGCCCCCGTGACCCTGGCGGACGACCTGACGGTGATCCCGGTGCCGGGCCACACCCGGGGCTCGGCCTGCCTGCGCTACGACGGGCCGGACGGCACGTACCTGTTCACCGGCGACCACCTGGCCTTCGACCGGGCCGATCCGGGCCGGCTCATCGCTTTCCGGGACGCGTGCTGGTACGATTGGCGGCGCCAGACCGCGGCCATGGAGCGGCTGCGGGGCCATGCCTTCGAATGGGTGCTGCCCGGCCACGGGGCGCCCGGCCGGCTGCCCCCCGACGCCATGCAGCGGGCCCTGGAGGACCTGATCGGACGCATGCGGGCGCCCCGCCCCTGACCGCGGCGCGCCCATCTGGGAGAGGGGTCGACCCGATCGGAATGAGCCGCCCAGGCACCTTGGCGGAGCTGGCCGCGCGCGCCCTGGAGGGGCCGCCGTTCACCCGGGCCGAGCGCGCCCTGCTGGCCGCCGCCGAGGACGGCGGCGCCGCCCGCGGCGGGCCCGGGGCCGATCCCGACCCCGCCGGGGCCGCCGCGTGGGGCCCGGAGCGTACCGTCCGCGCCGATCTGGTGCGCTGGCTGTGCACCCACCCCGAGGCCGCCCGGCGCGTTCACCCCCGGGGCCTGTCGCTCCACGGCGCCCGCGTCACCCACCCATTGGACCTCGCCCATGTCGCGGTGCCCTTTCCGCTGCGCCTCGTGCGCTGCGCCCTCCTGCCCGGCCTGGTGCTCGCCGACGCCGACCTGGCCCGCCTGACCCTGTCCGGCTGCCGGGTGGGCCCCCTGCGGGCCGACCGGCTGGTGGCCCGGGGCCCCGTCACCATCGCGGACGGCACCCGGGTGCTGGGCGGGGCGCGCCTGTGCGACGCCACCGTGCTGGGGGACCTGTGCCTGCGGGGGGCCGCGCTGATCAACGGCGGCGCCGTGGCCCTGGCGGCCAGCCGCCTGACGGTGGAGGGGGACCTGCTGCTGGACGGGGCCTTTCGCGCCCTCGGCGCGGTGCGCCTGATCGACGCCACCGTGGCCGGAGACCTGGACTGCCGGGGCGGCCGTTTCCTCAACCGGGGCGGCGTCGCCCTGGCCTGCGACCGCATCCAGGTGGGCGGCCGCACCCACCTGGACGCCGGCTTCAAAGCCTACGGCGCCGTGCGCCTGCTGGACGCCCGGGTGCACGGCGGCACCCACGGCCACGCCAGCACCACGGACGCCCGGGGGGCACGGGGGTCACGGACCCCCGCGAGATCCGCGCAGGTGTCCAGGTAACGGCCGACGACGGGCGGCCACCGCACGGTCTACCAGCGGTGGCCCGTCCGGCGCTCACATGAGGGCACGGCCCCCGGCGAGATCCGCGCAGGTCTCGCGCGAGCGGCCGGCTACTCGCCGACCTTGACCAGCTCGATGGTGAACAGCAGGGTCTCGTTGGGGCCGATGCCGTGGCCCGTGCCGGTCTCGCCGTAGGCCAGGTCGGAGGGGATCGCCACCTCCCACTTGGCCCCCTCCTGCATGAGGGGCAGCACCTCCTGCCAGCCCTGGATCACCCGGTTCACCGGGAACTCGGCGGGCTCGCCGCGGCTGTAGGAGCTGTCGAACTCGGTGCCGTCGAGCAGGGTGCCGCGGTAGTGCACGGTCACCTTGTCGGTGGGCTTCGGGTGCTTGCCCTTGCCCGCTTCGATGACCTTGTACTCCAGGCCGCTCTTCGTGGTGACGACGCCCTTCTTCTTGCCGTTGGCGGCGAGGTAGGCCTCGCCCTTCTTCTTGTTCTCGGCGGCCTGCTTCTGGGCCTCCTTGGCCAACTCGGCCTGCATCTGGGCGCGCTCCTCGCCGAGGACCTTCATGGCGGCCTCCATGTCGTCCATGGAGACCCGGGGCTCGGCGTCGTTCAGCACGTCGGAGATGGCCATGCCCACCACCTCAGGGTCCACGTCCAGGTGGTCGGACTTGAGGCTGTGGCCGACCTGGAAGCCGATGGCATAGGAGACGCGGGCCTTCTGCGAGCTCAGGTCCGGCGCGTCCGCGGCCAGGGCCGCCCCCGGTGCGAGCAACAGCAGGGCGGCGGCGAGCGGTGCGATGCGCATGAGCGATTCCTTCACGTGCGGGTTCGTCAAAAGGGCCCGGCGCCCGGAAGGCGGCGGGGCGGGCATGTTCCCACGGCACGGGGGCCGCTGCCAAGGGAGGCCCCCCCGCGGGGGCCGGGAGCGACCCGCGGCGCGGCGCGTGGAATCGCGCGAAATCAGCCGGTTCGGGAGGGCGCTGGGCGGACGCAAAAAAACGGGGCGCGGTGATTCACCCGGCCGCCCCGCCCCGGCCGCGCCTCCCGGCGCCCGGGGCCATCGGAGCGGGGGCTACTGCCGCGTCCCGCCACGCCGGGGGGTCTGCCACGGGCGCCCGACCGCCGCACCCGACGCGTTTCGCCTTCCGACGGAACGCACCCCCGGTTCCCCTCCCCACGTCCTGGACAACACCACCGCGGCCCCCCTGACAGCGGGGCCGCGGCACCCGAACGGTGGGGGCGCGGAGCTTCGGCCGCGATCACCGGCCGCCCCCAACGGTCGTACGCGCCACGACCTACTTCCCGCGTCCCCGGGGAGCGAATCGCGTGCGGGCGTCGGAGCCTTGGCCTATTGCCACAACGGGAAATCGTTGTTCCGGCCGCACCACGGTTCGTGCCCCAACCCTTGGGTACCGGGACTGTTCCCCACAGCCCGGGGGAAGCGTCAGCACCTGCCGTCCGGGAAAGGCGACTGTCGGCCGCCACGTCCGGACATCCCCAGGGAAACACCGGGGAAGAAGCGCCTCCCCCACGGGTCCTCTCGGCCCGCTTACCCTACCTATTTTATACCACTTTCCGGGGGGTGTGGAAAGGATTCAACGCATTGATATTTCGTTCTTTTTCGCCGATTTTTTCGGGTATGATATCGGGCATGTCGAAACTCGGAATATGAGATCGCAAGGGGGGTGGGGCCGCCGGAGACGGCTTGACGAAGGTCATTTCCCGGACGGATTGGGGGGCGTAGGATCGGGCTCCCGCCCCACCCGGGGGGCGGGAACCCGAGGGGCCGGCCGCAAGCAGGGGGGGCCGCCATGCGGATGCGCATCAACCTCAAGCCGCCCGGCCCGCCGGAGCCGCGCCGCTTCTGCCTGTTCGACATGGGCTTCCGCCCCTTCTTCCTGGGGGCGGCGGTGGTGGCCGTGGTGTGGATGGCGCTGTGGCTGCTGGCGATCCGGGGGCTGCCGGTGGACTCCTACTACGGCACCTTCCGCTGGCATGCCCACGAGATGCTGTTCGGCTACGCCGTGGCGGTGATCGCCGGGTTCCTGCTGACCGCCGTGGAGAACTGGACCGACGTGCCGACGCCGAAGGGGGCGGCCCTGGCGGGCCTGTTCCTGCTGTGGGCGGCGGCGCGGGTGACGGGGTTCCTGCCGGACCTGGTGCCGCCCCGGGTCAACGCGGTGCTGGACTTGACCTTCCTGCCGGCCCTGGGCGTGGCCCTGGCCCTGCCGGTCTTCAAGGGCGGGTCGCCCGGCAACGCGGTGTTCCTGGCGATCCTGGGGCTGCTGGCGGCGGCCAACCTGCTGGTCCACCTGGACATCCTGGGGGCCGGCTCCCACCTGGCCCCCCGGGGCACGGTGCTGGGGCTGGGCGTGATCGTGCTGGCCATCGCCATCATCGGGGGCCGGGTCTTCCCGCGCTTCACCGCCCGCATCCCGGGGGTGACGCCCAAGGTCCGGCCGTGGCTGGAGGCCGCCGCCCTGGGGACCCTGGTGCTGTTCCTGGCCGCCGCCCTTTCGGGACCGGCCTCGCGCCTGACCGGGGCTGCCGCCCTGGCGGCGGGCCTGTGCCACGCCGCCCGGCTGGCGGGGTGGTACGACCGGCGGGTGTGGGGCGAGCCCCTGGTGTGGGTGCTCCACACGGGCTACGCCTGGATGGCGGCGGGGCTGCTCCTGTGGGGGGCGGCCGCCTTCGGCGCGGTGCCCCACACCGTGGCGGTGCACGCGATGACCGCCGGGGGCATCGGGGTGCTCACCGTGGGCATGATGGCCCGGGTGGCCCTGGGCCACACCGACCGGCCCGTGACCGCCTCGGCCCCCGTGACGGCCGCCTTCGTGCTGCTCAACCTGGCGGCCCTCGTGCGGGTGGGCGGGCCCCTGGCGGTGCCGGGGCGCTACAACCAGGCGATGGCCACGGCGGGGGCCCTGTGGCTGATGGCCTTCGTGCTGTTCCTGGCGGTGTACGCCCCGATCCTGGTGGGGCCCGGCGCCGTTCCGGACGACGACGACGAGGACGAGGACGACCCCGTCAGCGGCGGACGTAGCGGCTGACCAGGCGGGTCACCACGTCGGTGACGGTGGTGCGGTCCTCCACCGCCTTCTTCTTGAGCTCCCAGTAAAGCGCCTCGTCCAGGTTCACGTTGAGCCGCACCTTGCGGGGGGGCCGGGGTGCGGCCCGGCCCCGGGCGCGGGGCGCGCGGCCGGCGGGAGCGCTCACGGCGCGGCCCGCCGGTCCGGGGGTGTGCTGGCCGTCTGCATGGGGGTGCCTCCCTCGCCGGTCGTCCGCCCCCACCCTGCCGGGAACCGGGGCCACGGGTCAAGACCCGCGCCCCCGGACGGCCCCCCGGGGCGGCGGGCGGCCACCCAACCCCTTGATCATTCCGGCTTCGCGCCCGAAGAGACGCGAAGGGGTACCGGTGCGCGCACCGGTGCGTTTCGATGGCGAACGGTGGCAAGGGGGGTTGCGTGGTCCAGCCCGCCCGCACAAGAAGGGGAGCCCCGGCGGGCGCGGCATGCCCCCGCGCCGCGCCCGTGCGCCCGGTACGGGCCGGGGCCGGCTTCACGCTCCTGGAGTTGCTGGTGGCGGTCGGGATCGTGGCGACCCTGGCCGGCATGGCGTTCCCGGCCTACCTGGAGTTCAGCTACAAGGCCCGGGTGGGGCGCGCGATCGCCGAGCTCGAAACCCTCCAGACCGAGATCGAGGGCTTCTACCTGGGTACCCACACCTATCCCGCCTCCCTGGCGGACATCGGGCGCGACACCTACCTGGACCCCTGGGGGCGGCCCTACCGCTACCTCAACATCGCCACCTCCGGGGCCGGCCTGGGGGCCCTGCGCAAGGACCGCAGCCTGGTGCCGGTGAACTCCGACTACGACCTTTACAGCGTCGGGCGCGACGGCCAGACGACTCCCGCCTTCACCGCCGCCAATAGCCAGGACGACGTGGTGCGCGCCAACAACGGCGGCTACCTGGGCCTGGTGCGGAACTACTAGCCGCCATGCCGAAGCCGCGCCCCCCCCATCGCCTCCGCTTCGTCCACCGGCTGATCCTGCTGTTCCTGCTGGCGGCGGTGCTGCCCCTGCTCGCGGTGGGGGCGCTGTCGTTCAACGAGGTCTCCCGCCACGTCCGGGACCGGGGCTTCGCCGAGCTGCACGAGTCCGCCAAATTGGCGGGCCTGGTGGTGTTCGGCGAGCTCGACGGCCTGGATCACCACCTGCGGGAGGCGGCCCGCTCGTTGCGTGCCGGCGCCGACCCCGCCGAGCCGGGCTGGGCCGCGGCCCTGGGCGACGGCTTCACGGCGGTGTCCCTGCTGTGGAACGGCGACGTGGTGGCGCTGCAGGGCCCGGCCGAGGCGGCCGTGACCCTGTCCCCCGACGAGGCGACGCGGGTTGACCTCGGCCAGACCGTGCTGCGCCCCGTGCCCGACGTGGGCACCCGCACCGGGCTGCTCCTGATCCGGGCCCTGGCCCCGCTGGAGCCCGACGCCGGGCTGCTGGTGGCCCGGGTGGCGGGCGACCAGCTGTGGGGCGTGCAGTCCATGCTGCCCACCGCCGACCGCCTGTGCGTGCTGCAGGACGACCTCCCGCTGTTCTGCACCCTGCCCGCTCCCCACCGCCTGGCCGCCACCCTGCACGGCACCGGCACCGACGTCGGGCGGTTCCGCTTCGTCAGCGGTCCGGACCGGTACCTGGTGAGCCACTGGACCCTGTTCCTCGACGCCCGCTTCGGAAACCCGCCCTGGACCGTGGCGGTGGGCAAGGCGGAGCCGCGCATCATGGCGCCCGCCCACCACCTGGCGTCGGTCTACGGCCCGGCCGTGCTGGCGGTGGTGCTGGTCGCCATCCTGGTGATGCTGGTGCGGGTGCGCACCCGCCTGGAGCCCCTGGAGGCCCTGCGGCAGGGCATCGCCCGCATCGGTGCCGGGGACTTCGCCTCGCGGGTCGGCATCGCCACCGGCGACGAGCTGGAGGAGCTGGCCTCCGGATTCAACCGCATGGCCGCGCGGCTCCAGCGCCAGTTCGACGGCCTGGCGGTGCGGGCCGAGATCGACCGCCTCATCCTGTCGTCTCCCGACGCCGACGCCATCGTGGACACCGTGCTGACCCGGCTGCCCCGGCTGGTGCCGTGCAACGCGGCGGCGGTGCTCACCCTGGGGCCGGAGGCGGCCGCCACGGCGCGGCTGGCGGTCCACCTGCCGGACAGCGGGCGCGGGCCCGACGAGCTGATCCGCCTGGACCCCGACGAGGCCGAGGCGCTCCGGTCCGCCCGGGACGGCCGCCTCCTGGCCGCCGGCGACCCCCAGGCCGGGTTCCTGGAGTCCCTGCGCCAGTTCGGCTGCCGCCACTTCCGCGTGTTCCCGGTGATGCACCAGGACCGCCTGGCGGGGGCCATCGCCCTGGGCCACCGGCACGCCCCCGACCCGGACCCGGACGACGCCCGCGAGATCAAGGAACTGGCCGACCGGGTGGCGGTGGCCCTCTCCAACGCCGCGTGGGAGGAGAAGCTCTACCGCCAGGCCCACTACGACGCCCTGACGGACCTGCCCAACCGGGCCCTCATGCACGACCGCCTGGAGCAGGCCCTGGTGCGGGCCCGCCGCGCCCGCGGCCAGGCGGCGCTCATGTTCCTGGACGTGGACCGGTTCAAGGCGGTCAACGACTCCCTCAGCCACGCGGCGGGCGACCGGCTTCTGGTCCACATCGCGGAGGCGGTCTCGGACTGCGTGCGGGAGATGGACACGGTGGCCCGCTTCGGCGGCGACGAGTTCGTCATCCTGCTGCCGGACCTGCCGGCCGGGGAGCACGGCGACCGGGTGGCCATCGACATCGTGAGCCGCATCCTCACCCGTCTGACCGAGCCGGTGGACCTGGAGGGCTACCGGGTGAACGTGGCCGCCAGCGTCGGAATCGCCATGTTCCCCCGGGACGCCGCCAACCGGGACGAGATGCTGCGCAACGCCGACGCCGCCATGTACCACGCCAAGGCCCGCGCCCGGGGCGGCTACGAGTTCTTCGCCCCGGAGCTGAACGTGGCGGCCCTGGAGCGGTTGGCCCTGGAGCAGGAGCTGCGGGCCGCCGTGGAGGCGGGGCAGTTCTGCGTCTACTACCAGCCCCAGGTCGAGGCCGACGGCGGCCGCATCGTGGGGGCCGAGGCCCTGGTGCGGTGGCTGCACCCGGAGCGGGGCATGATCTCCCCGGGGGTGTTCGTGCCCATCGCCGAGGAGACCGGCCTCATCAACGCCATCGGCGCGTGGGTGCTCCAGACCGCCGTGGCCCAGGCCCGGGCCTGGCAGGAGGCCGGCCTGGGGACCTTGCGCATGGGCGTCAACGTGGCGCCCCAGCAGCTGGCCCGGGACGACTTCCCCGACACCGTGCGGCGGGTCCTGGAGACCTCGGGCCTCGACCCCGGCCTGCTGGAGCTGGAGGTGACCGAGGGGGCCATCATGTCCAACACCGAGCGCAACGTGGCCATGCTCACGACCCTGCGGGACCTGGGGGTGCGCCTGAGCGTGGACGACTTCGGCACCGGCTACTCGTCGTTGAGCTACCTGCAGCGCTTCCCCTTGAACACCCTCAAGGTGGACCAGTCCTTCACCCACAACATGATGGAAAACGCCGACTCGGCCGCCATCGCCGCCGCCGTGGTGGCCCTGGGCCACAGCCTGGGCCTGAGCGTGATCGCCGAGGGGGTGGAGACCCGGGAGCAGCGGGCCCGCCTGCTGGCCCTGGGGTGCGAGGAGCTGCAGGGCTACCTGTTCGGCCGCCCCCTGCCCGCCGAGGAGTTCGCCCGGGTCCTGGTCGAGGGCCACGGGATCCCGGCCTGACCGCCCGGCGCCCTCAAGGTGCCTCCCCCGCCACGGCCCGACGGTAGCGGGCCAGCAGCTCCGGGTCGTCGATGGAGCCGTGGTGGTGGACCTGGGCCCAACGGGCCCCGCCGCCGCCCGGGCCGCGGGCGAACACCCGGGTGGTGCGGATGGCCAGGGGGATCACCCGGTCCCCGGTCCGGAACTCGCCCCGCTCGCGCCCGGCGAACACGGCCATGTCCCCGGCCTCGTAGGCCACGATGTCGTGGAACTCCACCCACACCCGGGCCGGCCCCGAGAACACGCGGTCGTACAGGGCCGCGATGTCGGCGATGCCCTCCACGATGCCCCCCAGGGGGTTGTTCAGCCGGATGAGGGGCCCTTCGGCCCACACGGCCTCGAGCAGCGCCGGATCGCGCCGGTTGAAGGCGGCGTAGAAGGTCTCGAGGGCCGCCACCGCGCCGTCCGGGCCGGGGTCGGCGGCCTCCGCCCGGCGGTCCCGGGCGTCGCGCCCGAACGCCTCGGCGAGGCGCCGGGCGCCGGGCGCCGGGGCGCTCACCGGCCCCCCGGGGCGGGCTCAGTAGCCCAAGAAGCGGGACAGCTCGCCAAAGCGCGTCTCGAAGGCCGCCTCCACGCCCTCCCCCAGGTGCGCGAGGGACTGGCCGCTGGCGCCCTCGCGCATGAAGGTCCGCCCCGTCGCCCGGGACTGCTCGTGGATCGCGAACACGGGGCTCTCGCGCCCCTGGTCCCGTTCCCGGCCCTCCAGGTCCCGCATGCGCTCGAAGGTGCTGCCGGCCACGGCGGCGGCCAGGCGGTCCGGGTCCGGCTCGGCCCCCAGCAGGCGCACCACCCGGGCCAGGGCCGCGGCGGGGTCCGCCTTCAGGTCCTCGTAGCGCAGCAGCACGTGGGGCAGGTGGGGGGCGCCGCCGAGCCAGCTCGCCACGTGCTCGGGCCAGGTGCCGAAGCCCCGCTCCCGCCAGCGCTCGTACCCCATGCCCCGGATGAAGCGGCGGGCGTAGTCGGCGTCCGACAGGGCCTCGCCCCCCTCCACGGTCATGCGGAAGTAGTTGAGGGCCGACAGCAGCACGTCGCGGGGGTTGCGCACCACGTAGACGAAGCCCGCGCTCTCCCCCAGCAGCGGGTGGCCGGGGGTGAGCATGAAGTGGGTCTTCACCGCCACCGGCCCTTCTCCCAAGGCCTTGACCGCCTCGGGGCCGGAGGTGTGGAGGTCGGGGATGGCCCGCTCCACGGCGGCGCTCTCGGTCACCTCCCCGTGCAGGTAGTGGTGCAGCAGGAAGCGCAGCCAGGTGTTGCCGCTCTTGGGGTAGGAGGCCAGCCAGACGATCCGCATGGGGTGTTCCGTGCCGCTTCGGGAGAGGTGGCGCGCCTTTAAGAATACACGGGCCCGCTCACGGCACCAGCACGGCGGCACCGGTCAGGCGCCCCTCCCGCAGGGCCGCCAGGGCCTCGCCCGCCTGCTCCAGGGGGTAGGAGACGGTCTCGGTGCGCACCGGCACCCGGGGGGCCAGGGCCAGGAAGGCCTCGCCGTCGGCCCGGGTCAGGTTGGCCACCGAGCGCACCACCCGCTCGCCCCACAGCAGGCGGTAGGGGAACGACGGGATGTCGCTCATGTGGATGCCGGCGCAGACGACCGTGCCCCCTTTTCGCACCGCCGCCAGGGCGGCGGGCACCAGGGCCCCCACCGGGGCGAACAGGATGGCGGCGTCCAGGGGCTTCGGGGGCGGCCGGTCGGAGTCCCCGGCCCACGCCGCCCCGAGCCCCAGGGCGAAGCCCCGGGCGGCGGCGTCGCCGGGGCGGGTGAAGGCGTACACCTCGCGCCCCTCCCAGGCCGCCACCTGGCACAGGATGTGGGCCGCCGCGCCGAAGCCGTAGAGCCCCAGGCGGGGGGCGTCGGGCACCATGGCGTAGGCGCGGTAGCCGATCAGCCCGGCGCACAAGAGGGGCGCCGCCGCCACGTCGTCCATGGGGCCGGGCAAAGGGAAGCAGTAGGCGGACTCGGCCACCGTGTGCTCGGCGTAGCCGCCGTCCAGGGTGTAGCCCGTGAAGCCCGGGTCGTCGCACAGGTTCTCGCGCCCGGTCTGGCAGAAGGGGCAGCGCCCGCATGTGCGGCCCAGCCACGGCACCCCCACCCGGTCGCCGGGGGCGAAGCCGGTCACCCCCGCCCCCAGGCGCTCCACCCGCCCGACGATCTCGTGGCCCGGCACCAGGGGCAGCTTGGGGTCCTTCAGGTCGCCGTCCACCACGTGCAGGTCGGTGCGGCACACCCCGCAGGCGGTCACCCGGATGCCGATCCGGCCCGGTCCGGGCTCCGGCACCGGCACGTCGGCCAGGCGCAGCGGCGTCCCCGGCGTGTCGAGCAGCATGGCGCGCATCGGTCCTGCCTTTCCTCCGAAAAGGGGGGCGAACGGGCGGGCGAACGGGCGGGCGGCTGGGCCGGAACCCTCCCCCTCGGCGCGGAATTCCGGCACAATTATCCCGACACGGCACGACCCTGGCCAGCCGGCCGGCGCCGGGCCCCCGACGCGACGCCGATCCACCGCGGGGGCTTGCGACCCCCACAGGCTGCGTTAAAGGGAGGGGCATGAAGGACATCATCGATCCCGAGGTGGTGGGGCGCGAGCCCGGCGGGGACGACGGCGAGGGCGCCTCCCAGGGCCCCGAGGCGCCCGGCGGGCCGGGCTCGGCCGTGGTCCTGGCGCGGGACGTCCTGCCCCGGGTCCTGCTGATCATGCCCCTCACGGCCCGGCCCATGTTCCCGGGCCTCATCGTGCCCCTGATGTACGAGAACCCGGCCCTCAAGGAGGCCGTCAGCGAGCTGGCCCGCAGCGGCCACCAGCACATCGGCCTGCTGATGGTGAAGGAGGAGGAGGGCTCGTTCGCCCCCGAGAACTTCCACACCGTGGGGGTGGCCGCCAAGATCCACAAGGCGGTGGAGGTGGCCGGCCACGGCCTGCACCTGGTGGTGGAGTGCCTGGAGCGGTTCCGGGTGGACCGCTTCCTGACCCGCGACGTCCCCCTGCGCGCCCAGGTGACCTACCACCTGGAGACCGCCTACCGCGACAACGTGGAGCTGCGCGCCTACACGGTCGCGATCATCAACACGATCAAGGACCTGCTCAAGCACAACCCCCTGCACGAGGAGGAGCTCAAGCTCTTCCTGTCGCGCTTCGGCCCCTCGGAGCCGGCCCGCCTGGCGGACTTCGCCGCCAGCCTCACCTCGGCCGACCGGGGCGAGCTGCAGGAGGTGCTGGAGACCTTCCCGATCTTCGAGCGCATGAAGCGGGTGCTCACCCTGCTCAAGCGCGAGCTGGACGTCTCCAAGCTCCAGACCCGCATCCGCAAGAACATCGACGAGCGGGTCAGCGACCAGGAGCGCACGTTCTTCCTCAAGCAGCAGCTCCACGAGATCCAGCGCGAGCTGGGCATGGAGGTGGACGAGAAGACCCAGGAGCTCGACCGCCTGCGCGCCAAGGCCGACAAGCTCAAGCTGAGCGCGGAGGCCCAGGAGCGCTTCGACGAGGAGATGCGCAAGCTCTCCATGCTCGAGCCCGCCTCCCCCGAGTACGGCGTGGCCCGCAACTACCTGGACTGGCTCGTGAGCCTGCCCTGGGGCGTCTACACCCGCGACCGCTACAACCTCAAGCGCGCCCGGCGCGAGCTGGACCGGGACCACGCCGGGCTGGAGGACGTCAAGGAGCGCATCCTCGAGTTCATCGCCGTGGGGGCCAAGAAGAAGGAGGTGGGCGGCTCCATCATCCTGTTCGTGGGCCCGCCGGGGGTGGGCAAGACCAGCGTGGGCCGGGCCATCGCGGAGGCCGTGGGGCGCCCGTTCTTCCGCTTCTCGGTGGGCGGCATGCGCGACGAGGCCGAGATCAAGGGCCACCGCCGCACCTACATCGGCGCCATGCCCGGCAAGATCATCCAGGCCCTCAAAGGCGTCAAGGCCGCCAACCCGGTCATCATGATCGACGAGGTGGACAAGATCGGCGCCGACTACCGGGGCGACCCCTCCGCAGCCCTGCTGGAGGTGCTGGACCCGGAGCAGAACCGGGACTTCCTGGACCACTACCTGGACGTGCGCTTCGACCTGTCCAGGGTGATGTTCCTGCTTACGGCGAACGTGCTCGACACGGTGCCGCCGCCCCTGTTGGACCGGGCCGAGATCATCCACCTGCCGGGCTACATCACCCCCGAGAAGTTCGCCATCGCCAAGCGCCACCTGTGGCCCCGCCAGCTCGAGGCCCACAGCCTGACCAAGGACGACGTGCGCATCACCGACGGCGCCATCCGCCGCCTGATCGACGACTACGCCCGCGAGCCCGGGGTGCGCCAGCTGGAGCAGCTGCTCAAGAAGATCCTGCGCAAGACCGCCCGGCACCTGGCGGAGCACCCGAAGGACGCCCCGGTGAAGGTGGGGGCCCGGACGGTGGAGGACTTCGTCGGCAAGCCCCGCTTCAAGCGCCAGCACCTCAAGACCGGCGTGGGGCTGGCCACGGGCTTGGCCTGGACCGCCCTGGGGGGCACCACCTTGAGCCTGGAGGGGGCCGTGGTGCACGAGGACGAGCGCGGCCTGAAGCTCACCGGCCAGCTGGGCAAGGTGATGCAGGAGTCGGCCGAGATCGCCCTCTCCTTCGTGTCCGCCAACCTGGACCGCTACGGCGGCCCCAAGGACTTCTACGACAAGCGCTACGTCCACCTGCACGTGCCCGAGGGGGCGGTGCCCAAGGACGGCCCCTCGGCGGGCGTGACCATGGCCACGGTGCTGCTCTCCCTGGCCCTGGGGCGGGCCCCCGAGCCCCTGGCGATGACCGGCGAGCTGACCCTCACCGGCGAGGTGCTGCCCATCGGCGGCGTGCGGGAGAAGCTCCTGGCCGCCAAGCGCCTGGGGATCCACGACGTGATCCTGCCCCAGGGCAACGTGCCGGACGTGGAGGAGCTGCCGGAGTCGGTCAAGGAGGGGCTGACCCTCCACACCGCCCGCACCTTCGACGACGTGGCCCGCCTCGCCTTCCGCATCCGGGTCCACGGCCACGCCCCGGCCCGGCCGCCCGAGCGGCGCCCGTCCAAGTGAGCCCGTCCAAGTGACCGCGCCCGGAAACGGGACCCCCCGGCTGGCGCGGGAACGCCTCACCCTGTCCACCGACCGACGCGAGGTGCTGGTGGACATCACCGAGCGGGTGCGCGAGGTGGTGGCGGGCAGCGGCGTGAAGGACGGCCTGTGCTCGGTCTACGCCCAGGGGTCCACCGCCGCCATCATGATCCAGGAGGGGTGGGACCCGTCGGTGCCCACCGACGTGGTGAACCTGCTTAAGGAGCTCATCCCCCAGGGCGAGTGGCTCCACGACCGCCAGGACGACAACGGCGATTCCCACCTGAAGGCCGGCCTCGTGGGCCCCTCCGAGACGATCCCGGTGATCGACGGCCGCCTCGCCCTGTCCCGCTGGCAGAACGTGTTCTTCTGCGAGTTCGACGGCCCTCGCCCCGACCGGCCCGTGGTGGTGACGGTGATGGGCGAGGTGGGGAAGGCCCCGGCATGACATCGGTCATTTGCCCGTCCCGGCGAAGGGTGGGATGATGAATTGATTGGGAGCCGGGCCTCCGGGGCCCGGCAGGACGAAACGGAAAACCCTCACGGAGACGAAATGGTTCAAGTCATCCGGCACCTCAACCTCTTCATGACCGGAATCGCCGCCGCCATCTTCAGCGGCTGGCTGATGCTCGCATAACGCCCGGGGGCCGCAAGGGGCCCCGGCCGCACAACCCGACCCCCTCCCCGACCCGCCGGCCCCGGCGGGTGCCGCGCACCGGCGCGGCGTGCCCTCCCGCCCGACCGTCCGACACATCCCGTCCCCGTCCCGCGGGCAACCGTGCCCCGTCCCTGCTACGTTTGGCGAGGGATGGGGAGCGCCTTCCGCATCGGCACCTCGGGCTACTACTACCGCCACTGGGCCGGGCCCTTCTACCCGGCGGACCTGAAGACCCACAAGTGGTTCGGCTTCTATGCCGAACGCTTCGACACGGTGGAACTGAACGCCAGCTTCTACCGCTTCCCCACCCGATCCGCCGTGACCCGCTGGAGGCGCCAGGCCCCGGCGGGCTTCACCTATGCCGTCAAGGCCAGCCGCATCATCACCCACCTGAAGCGCTTCCACGGCACGGAGCGCCTGGTGGGCGACCTGTACGCCGTCCTCGGCGAGCACCTGGGGGAGGCGTTGGGGCCGGTGCTGTTCCAGCTTCCGCCCAGCCTCCACCACGACCCGGACCGGCTGGAGGGGATGCTGGCCCAGCTGGACGGCGGCTTCGTCAACGCGATCGAGTTCCGCCACCCCTCCTGGTGGCGCGCCGACGTGCGGCGCCGGGTCGAGCGGGCCGGGGTGGTGTTCGTGTCGGTGAGCGCCCCGGGGCTGCCGGACGACCTGGTGGTCTCGGGGGGCCGCCTCTACCTGCGGATGCACGGCGTGCCCCTGTACCGGCAGGACTACGCGGACGCGGACCTCGCAGCCTGGGCGGAGCGCCTGAAGGAGTGCGGGGCCCGGGAGGCGTGGGTCTATTTCAACAACGATGCCGAGGGCCACGCGCCCAGGAACGCCCGTACCTTGAGGGGGCTGCTGAACCCCGCCTGACATGCGCCCTGCGGGCGGCGCTGCTATCATCGCAGGCATGGCCCGCACCGCACCGCCGCCCCGCCCCGCAAGGCGCCGGACCGCCCGCGCCGAGGGCCCCGGGCGCCGCCTGCGCCGGGAGCTGAAGGTGCTGGTGGCGGGGGCCCTCAAGGACCAGGGCCTCACCCTGCCGCCCCGCCCGCTGGCGGCCCTGGTGGCGGACGGCCGCCGGCTGCTGGCGGCGTCCGCCCGGGTGGGGGTGGCGTGGCGGGTGGTGTCGCGGGGCGACCTGCACCGCCACGTGCTCACCCTGCGCTGCCCGGACCAGGCGTTCTTCCTGGACGCGGTGAAGGTCTACCTGGCACGGCGCGGCATCGACCCCATCGCCCAAGTCGCCCTGGTCACCTGCGCCGAGCACGACCCGCGCGGCGCCGTCATTTCGGTGCGGCCCCCCCAGACCTGCGGCGCCGCCAACGAGATGCTGGTGGCCCTGCACGTGTCGGCCACCCTGGTGCCCGACGGACGCGCCTTGCGGGCGGACCTGGCGGCGATCCTGAAGGCCGTGGCCGCCTCGGTGCGGGACTTCGAGGCGATGCGCGCCCGGCTCGCCGGCGCGGCCCGCGCCCTGCGCCGGGACGACCGGGACGGGGCCCACCTGCTGGCCTGGATGGGGCAGGACCGCTATCTGCTGTTCGGCCTGGCCACGCTGGACGGCGGGAGCCGCGGGCTCGGGCGGCGCCTGGGAATCCTGTCGGACCGGCGCACCTGCGAGCGGGTGGCGACGGGGCTGCCCGAGGAGATCGCCGCCCTGGGGGCCCCGGCGGGCCCCGGGGTGGAGTGGCTGTTCCTGCCCTCGGCGCCCCACTTCCTGTACGGGGCCGCGCCCCTGGAGGTGGTGCGGATCGCCTGGCGGAGCCGGGGGCGCCTGAGCGCCGTGGTGGTGCTGGGCTACTTCGCCCGCTCGGCGCGCCACGCCAACGCCCACGAGGTGCCGGCCCTGGCCGCCGTGTGGGAGCGGGTGCGCCGGGTTCCCGCCCTGGGGCGCTCGTCGTACCTGGAGCGGGAGGTGCGCACGGTGTTCGACCGCACGCCCAAGCCCGCCCTGCTGGCGGTGCCGCCCGAGGAGCTGGCGGCGGGGCTGCTGGAGCTGGTGGAGCGCACCGGGCCGGGGCGCACCCGGGTGCTGGCCTGGAACCCCCGTCCGGGGCGGGTGCGGCTGATCGTGGCGGCCCTGCCGGTGAACCGCTTCTCGGCCGAGGTGCGGGACGAGGTGCTCAAGGCCGTGACGGACGCGGGGCTCGAGCCCCTCACCCACCAGAACGTGGCCGTGGGCCCCAGCCTGATGATGTTCATCAGCTGCCTGGACGGCCCGGCGCCCCTGCCCAAGGACCTGGACCCGTCGAGCCTGTCGAACCTGGCCCAGGCGGTGCAGGAGTGCGCCATCACCTGGCGCGACCGGGCCGTGGAGGCCCTGCGGGCGGGGCTGCCGCCGCGGGAGGTGCGGGAGGGCATCGCCCTCCTGTCGGAGCTGCCCCACCTCTACACCGACATGTTCCCCCCCGAGACCTTCGTGCGGGACCTCAAGGTGCTCAAGGCCGTCCGGGCCGACGCTACGCCCCACGTGCGCCTGGAGGCCGAGGAGGGGGGCGTGCGGATGTACATCTTCACCGCCCTGCCCGTGCCCCTGGGGCGCCTGGTGGAGATCGTCCAGGCCTTCGGGCTCGCCGCCCTGGAGGAGGCCGTGGTGGACCTGCCCGGCGACCCCACGGTGCACCTGACCTGCCTGCACTGCGCCCACCCCCTGCCCCTCCACGCCGACGCCCTGGCGCGCCTGAAGGGCGCCCTGGAGGGCGTGCTGGGCGATTCGGCCGACAACGACCCGGCCAACGCCCTGGTCCTGACGGCCGGGCTGGAGGCGAACGCGGTGGCGGTGCTCATCACCCTGCGCAGCCACCTGGTGCAGCTCGTGCCGGACGCCTCGCCCGGGGTGCTCACCCGGGTCCTGACGGGCCACCCCCAGGTGGCCGCCGAGGTGTTTCGCCTGTTCGCCGCCCGCCACCACCCGGACTGGCAGGGGGAGGAGGAGGCCGCCCGCCACGTCTTCAACGAGCTGCTCGCCGAGGAGGTGCAGAACCTGTCCGACGACCGCTGGTTCCGCGCCTTCGCCGAGCTGGTGGCGGCCTCGGTGCGCACCAACGCCTTCGTGCGCGCCCCCGGCGAGCCGATCGCCGTCAAGGTCTGCCCCGCCGACCTGTCCTTCGCCCCCGAGCCGGTGCCGTACCGGGAGATCTTCGTCCACGGCCGCCACGTGGAGGGGGTGCACCTGCGTGCCGGGCCCGTGGCCCGGGGCGGCCTGCGCCTGTCGGACCGGCCCGCCGACTTCCGCACCGAGGTGCTGGAGCTGATGGCCACCCAGGTGGCCAAGAACGGCCTCATCGTCCCCACCGGCGCCAAGGGCGGCTTCGTCCTCAAGGGCGGCTCGGGCGGCGCCTTCACCCGGGAGCAGTACCGGGCCTTCGTGCGGGCCCTTTTGTCGGTCACGGACAACCGGGTGCGGGGCGCCGTGGTGCCCCCGGCGGGCGTCCGGGTGGCCCCGACGGACGCCGACGACCCCTACCTGGTGGTGGCCGCAGACAAGGGCACCGCCACCTTCTCCGACCTGGCCAACGCCGAGGCCGGGGCGGCGGGCTTCTGGCTGGGGGACGCCTTCGCCAGCGGCGGCTCGGACGGCTACGACCACAAGCGCTACGGCATCACCGCGCGGGGGGCGTGGGCGTGCGTGCGCCACCACTTCGCCGCCTTCGGGCTGGACCCGGACCGGGACCCGGTCACCGCCGTGGGCATCGGCGACATGGGGGGCGACGTGTTCGGCAACGGCATGCTCCAGGGCACGGGCCTTCGGCTCCTGGGGGCCTTCAACCACCGCCACGTGTTCCTGGACCCCGACCCGGACCCCGGCACGGCCCTGGCCGAGCGCCGCCGCCTGTTCGACCTGGGGGCGGGCTGGGACGCCTACCGGCCGGAGGCGATCAGCAAGGGCGGCGGGGTGTTCGACCGCACCGCCAAGCGCATCCGGGTCGGCCCCGAGGCGGCCCGGGCGTTGGGCATCGAGCCCGGCGACCTGAGCGGCGAGGGCGTCATCCGGGCCCTGCTCGCCGCCCCGGTGGACCTGCTCTACAACGGCGGCATCGGCACCTACGTGCGGGCCGCCACGGAGCCCGACGAGGCGGCCCGCGACCCCGCCAACAAGGCGGTGCGGGTGACCGCCGAGGCCCTGCGCTGCCGGGTGGTGGCCGAAGGCGGCAACCTGGGCTTCACCCAGCGGGCCCGCATCGCCTTCGCCCGGCGGGGCGGGCGCATCCACACCGACGCGGTGGACAACTGCGCCGGCGTGAACATGTCGGACCACGAGGTGAATCTGAAGATCCTCATGGCCCACGCCCCCCATGCCCCCGCCGGGCGGCGCCGCAGCCGCCTGCTGAGGGAGCTGGGGGAGCCGGTGGCGGCCGCCTGCCTGGCCGACAGCCTGTCCCAGGCCCGGGCCCTGTCGGTGGCCGCCCACCGCGCCGCCGAGGTGCCCCCCAAGGCCCGCCGCCTGCGGGACCGGCTGGTGGCCGACGGCCGGGTGGAGGCGGACGCCCCCGGCATGGGGGAGGACGAGGCCGACACCCTGCTCACCCTGCCCCAGCTCGCCGTCCTGATGGGGCACGAGAAGAACCGCGTCAAGGCCCGCTTGGAGGAGAACGGCTTCGCGGCCCGCTCCGGCTTCGCCCCCGGGCTCCTGGAGCGCTACTTCCCGCGCCGGGCGGCGGAGCGCTTCAGGCGGGCCCTCGCCGCCCACCCCCTGAAGGACCGCATCGTCCACACGATGGCGGCCGGGCGGGTGGTGGACCGCTTCGGCCTGTTCGCCGCCAGCTACCTGGAGGACCTGACCGGGGCCCCCACCGGGGACGTGGTGCAGGCCCTGTTCATCGCCGAGTACCTGCTGGGGGCCGCCCCCCTGCGCGAGGCGGTGTGGCGCCGGGCGCCGCGCCTGGAGCCGGCCGTCCGGGTGCAGGGGACGCTCCAGGGCCACCTGCAGGACTTCGCCGAGGAGCTCCTTCGCCTGTGCCCGGTGGCGGAGCTGTCCACCGACTGGATGCGGAGCCAGCGGCCCCACTTCACCCGCTTCCGCCACGTGGTGGAGCGGGAGGGGCGGGCCGCCGGAGGGCACTTCTCCCAGCGGGCGGCCGAGGCCGCCGAGGCGGGCCTGGGGGACGTGCAGGCGGCCTGGGTGGCGGTCATGCCCACCATGGCCCGGTGCGGGGTGGCCCTGCACGCCAGCAGCCGGCTCGACCTGCCCCTCACCCGCTGCCTGTCGGCCAACCGGGCGGCCCTGGCCCTGCTGCCGTTCCTCACCGCCGAGGCCCAGCTGCGGCGCCCGGCCTGGGGCGCGGCCGAGCTGACCCATCAGCTCCGGGTGGAGTGGCTCCAGCGCCTGGCGGTGATGCGCGGCCGGGCCGTGGAGCGGCTGCTCGCCGAGGGGGCCCGCGACCCGGCCGCCGCCGGGCGCCGCCTGTGGCGCGCCGACCCCCACTGGTCCGCCGTGGCCGCCCTGGCCCGCGAGGTGGAGGAGGCCCCCGACGCCGACCCCATGCGCGTCGTGCTCCTGCTCACCCGCCTGGAATCCCTGATCGATGCCACAGCCTGAGGGGTCCCGGCCCCCGGGGGCGCCCGCCCCGGCCGGGACGCGGGACGAGGCCCCTTTCCACCACGTCCGCCCCGACGGCCACGTGCTGCGGGGGCGGCTGCGGCCCGGCGGCGGGGCCCTGGTGGTGTTCCTGCCGGGGTTCCGCTCGGTCCACGCCGGCGCCAAGGCCGAAGCCGTGGCGGCGTGGGCGGGGCGCCACGGCCACGCCTGCCTGCGGTTCGACTGGCTGGGGCACGGCGACTCGGACGGCGACTTCGCCGCCTTCCGGGTGTCGGAGGCGGTGCGGGACGCCGCCGAGGCGATCGCCGCCGCCCGCCGGCCGGGGCAGCCCCTCGTGCTCGTGGGCTCCAGCATGGGGGCCTGGATCGCCCTGGTGCTGGTCCAACGGGGCCTGGCCGACCCGGCGGCGATGGTCCTGGTGGCCCCGGCGGTGGACTTCGTCTCCCGCCGCCTGGGGGAATTGCCCCAGGCGATGCGGGCCCACCTGGAAACCCACGGCCGCGTGGCGGTGCCGGACGCCTACGCCCCCGGCGAGAGCTACGAGATCTCCCGCGCCTTCCTGGACGACGCCCTGGCCCTGGAGCCGGGGGACCGCCCCCTGGCGGTGGCGTGCCCCGTGTGGGTCCTGCACGGCACGGACGACGAGGCGGTGCCGGTGGAGACGGCCCGCCGCCTGGCGCGCCTGCTGCCGGACGCCCGCCTGACGGAGATCCCGGGGGGCGACCACCGCCTGACCGGGCACATGGACACGCTGCTCGACGCGCTGGACGGCCTGGCGCCGTAAGGGCGGGCGCTACACGGGGACGGCGGCGAGCCGCTCCCCGTCGTGGCCCGCCACCCGGGCCCGCACGAGGCTCCCCGGCGGGGGCACGGGGCCGCCGCCCACGGGGACGAGGCGCACGGCGAAGCCGGCCTCGGTGTGGCCGCGGCCGTCCTTCTCCACCAGCACCTCGGCCGGCGTGCCCACCCGGGCCGCCAGGGCGGCGGCCTTCTTGGCGTCGGAGAGGGCGATGAGGGCGTGGGCGCGCTCGCGCTTCACCTCCGGCGGGACGGGGTCGGCGAAGTCCGCCGCCGGGGTGCCGGCCCGGGGGGAATAGGGGAACACGTGCAGGTGGGCGAAGGGCAGGGCCTCGATGAAGGCCAGGCCCTCGGCGAACTCGGCGTCGGTCTCGCCGGGGAAGCCCGCCATCACGTCGGTGGAGAGGAACAGGCCCGGCTTCGCCGCCACGATCCGCTCCGCCTGCCGGCGGTAGAACTCCGGCGTGCACGGCCGCCGCATGCGCCTGAGCACCGAGGCGGAGCCCGACTGCAACGGCAGGTGCAGGAACGGCATCAGGCGCCGCTCGGCGGCAAATGATTCCACGAAGGCGTCCGTCACCCCCCACGGCTCCAGGGAGCCGAAGCGGATGCGGGGCACGCCCGTGCCGTCCAGCACCCGCCGCAGGAGCCCGGCGAAGTCCACGCCGCCGGCCAAGTCGCGACCATAGCCGCCCAGGTGAATGCCCGCCAGGACCACCTCGCGGTAGCCCGCCGCCTCGGCGCGGCGCACGGCGGCCACCACGTCGTCGGGCGGCAGGGAGCGGGCCCGGCCCCGGGCGGTGGGGATGATGCAGAAGGCGCACGGCTGGTCGCACCCCTCCTGCACCTTGAGGAAGAAGCGCGTGTCCCCCGCCGGCCGCGCCAGCAGCTCCGCCCCGGCGCCGAAGATGCGGTCCCGCCCCCAGTCGCGGCCCGCCTCCCGGGCGGCGACGGCGGGCGCCTCGCCCCGCGCCAGCGCGGCCAGTCGCGCGGCCAGCTCCGGCTTGTCGTGGTTGCCCGCCACCAGGTCCACCTCGGGCAGGGCCGACAGGGCGCCGGGATCAACTTGCGCGTAGCAGCCGGTCACGGCCACCCGGGCGTCCGGGCGGCGGCGCCGGGCGCGGCGCGCCAGGCGGCGGGCCTCGGCGTCGGCCTGGTGGGTGACGGTGCAGGTGTTGAGCACGAACAGGTCGAACGGCCCCTCCGGCCCCGTGATCTCGGCCCCCAGGGCCGCCACCTCGGCCCGCAGCAGGGCCGCGTCGTAGCGGTTCACCCGGCACCCCATGGTCTCCACGCACACGCGGGTGCCCGGCGGGAAGCCGGGGACGCGCGGCGCCGGCGCGGCGGCCTCCGGCGGTACCTCGGGCGCGGGGTGGACGACGGGCAGGGCGTGCATGGGATGGCCATTCTCACACCGGGGGGCGGGACGCCGCAACGGCGCGGCCCTTCCGGCGCCGCGGCCGGACCGGTATTATGGCGCCTCGCCCCCGGGGCCCACCCGGGGGCGCCGCAGGCAGGACGCACGCCCCTCATGACCGAATCCCTCTGGCTGGCCGGGGCCGGGCTCGCCCTCGGCCTGGTGCTGCTGGTGAAGGCCGCCGACGTGTTCGTGGACGGGGCCTCCGCCGTCGCCGGCAACCTGGGGGTGCGGCCGCTGGTGGTGGGGCTGCTGGTGGTGGGGTTCGGCACCTCGGCGCCGGAGCTGCTGGTGTCGGGCCTGGCGGCGTGGGACGGGCGGCCGGGACTGGCGGTGGGCAACGCGGTGGGCTCCAACATCGCCAACGTGGCCCTGATCCTGGGCGCCACCGCCCTGGTCGCGCCGCTGACGGTGCAGTCGGGGCTGCTCAAGCGCGAGATGCCGGTGCCCCTGGCGGCGATGCTCCTGGCCCTGGCCCTGCTGGCCGACGGGGTGCTGGGGCGGGGCGACGGCATCGTGATGCTGGCGGCGTTCGGGGGCGTGGTGGCCTGGACCCTGGTGCTGGCCCGGCGGGAGCGCGTCGGGGGCGGGGCCGACCCCATCACGGCGGAGTACGCCGCCCACATGCCCGCCGCCATCGGCACCGGCCGGGCATTGCTGCGCACGGCGGTGGGACTGGTGGTGCTGCTGGCCGGGGCGCGCCTGCTGGTGTGGTCCGCCGTGCAGATCGCCCGGGGGTGGGGCATGAGCGACCTGGTGATCGGCCTGACCGTCGTGGCGGTGGGCACCAGCCTGCCCGAGCTGGCCGCCGCCCTTGCCGCGGCCCGCAAGGGGAAGCACGACATCGCCGTGGGCAACGTGGTCGGCTCCAACACCTTCAACATCCTGGCCGCCGTGGGGGTGGCCGGGACCATCGGCCCGGGGGCGTTCGACCCCGAGGTGCTGACGCGGGACTTCCCCGTGATGATCGGCCTGACCGTCGCCCTGTTCGCGATGGCCTACGGGGTGCGCGGCCCGGGGCGCATCAACCGGGTCGAGGGGACCGTTCTGCTCCTGTGCTTCGCCGCCTACCTGGTCCTGCTCGCGCGGGAGGCGGGGGCGTTCTGAGAGGGCCGGAACATGCGCCGGAACATGCGCCGGATCAGGCGCCGATGAGGGTGCGGGTGACGGGGGCGGGCAGCACCTTGCGGGCCAGGGCCGCGACGGCAGTGAGGCCCGCCAGGATGGCCGCCACCGCCGCCAGGTGCCACGGCACCATGGGCACCCGGTGGGCGCGGAAGGCGGCGTCCAGGACCGCCACGGCGATGGGGTGCAGCAGGTAGACCGGGAAGGTGTAGACGCCCAGGGACGCCAGCCGCCGCAGCCACCCCGGCGGGTCCGGCGCCGCCGTCAGCAGGCCGTGGGCCGCCAGGATCAGCGCGCCCCCCAGCAGCACCATGAGGGGCGAGAAGTAGCCCAGCCACGGCCGCCCGTGGCTCACCAGCCACCACGTCTCGCCGACCTTGGCCGCCAGCAGCAGGCCGAACAGCCCCAGCAGCGCCCAGCGTCCCGAACGGGCCCGCGCCGCCAGCCCCCCGCCCGCCGCCAGCAGGCGCCCCAGGGCGTAGTAGACGTAGAAGTTGAGGGGGTTCAGGTTGAGCAGCAGCTGGCTGATGCCGGCGTAGAACCCGTTCGGGTTCGGGAGCACCCGGGTGGCGGCGTAGCTCGTGCTCCCCAGGGCCAGCAGCAGCGCGATGCCGAGCACGGCGGCCGGCGACGCCTCTCGCACCAGGCGGGTGAACACCTCGAACACCAGCAGCAGGGTCAGGAAGAAGTAGATGGACGGGTTGCCGATCAGCCAGTCCAGGTGGTTGACGGGCACGTAGGGCCAGCCGTGCTGGAAGATGATGAACAGGTAGCCCGCCGTGCCGCACACGAGCCAGGGCGCCAGGTAGCGCCGCCCCGCCACGTAGCGGAGGAGCCCCTGCTCCGGCCGGGGCCGGAACAGGTAGCCGCTCAAGGCGAAGAACAGCGGCACCCCCAGGTTGCCCAGGACCTCCATCAGGCTGGCGTAGGCGTTCATGGCCCCCCCCGTGGCCCACGGCTTGAAGTGGGCCAGGACGATGGAGGCCACCGCCAGCAGCCGCGCCACCTCGATGCCCGGGTTGGTGCGTCCGGAAGGGGCTGAGGGGGGGGCGGGGCCGGAAGGCGCGGCGGATTCGGCGGGGGGCGGGGTCACGGGGCGGCATTGTGGCGTTTGAAGGGGCCCCGGGGCAACGGGGCGGCCCGCCCTTGCGCATCCCCCGGAGGGGGGCGGACAATGCCCCATGGGGCCCCGGGACGCCGGGGCGAGGCAGCGCGCGGGCGCTTCGTCCCCACGCGCCCCGGGGCGCCATTCGCAAGGAGCACCGCACCCGGCATGATCCCCCCGGCCGAAATCGAGAAGCTCATCACCCACGCCCTGCCCGACGCCCGGGTGGCCATTACGGACCTGACCGGCACCATGGACCACTACTCGGTGGAGGTGGTCTCGGCCGGGTTCGATGGCCGGAACCCGCTCGACCGCCGCCGCCTGATGCACGCGGCCCTGAATGGCCCCATGGGGGACGGCCGCATCCACGCCCTGGAATTGAAGACCCGCACCCCCGCCGAGGCGGGCGAGGCCCCCTGACCCTCCGGGCCCGGCGCGGCCCGCGACAACCGAAGGAGCGCAACGGCATGACCCCACCCGACGCGGACGCCATCCAGGCCGAGATCGCCAAGGAGATCGCCGAGAACAAGATCGTCATCTACGGCAAGGGCACCCGCGAGGCGCCCATGTGCGGCTTCACCGTGGAGACGATCCAGTTCTTCCAGAAGTACGGCTATCCCTTCACCGTCATCAACGTGCTGGACAACCCCGCCAAGCGGGAGGCCCTGTCGCGCCTGACCGACTGGCCCACCCTGCCCAAGGTGTTCATCGGCGGCGAGTTCTACGCCGACACCGACGTGCTCGACGAGATGGAGGCCAAGGGCGAGGTCAAGCCCCTGCTCGACAAGGTCTTCGCCCCATCCTGAGTGGCCACGGGCCCGTGGACGACGGCCGGCGGCGCTGCGGCTGGGAGGTGGGGGCGCCGCGCATGACCGCCTACCACGACACCGAGTGGGGCACGCCGGTGCACGACGACGCCCGGCTGTTCGAGATGCTCGTGCTGGGGGGCGCCCAGGCGGGCCTGTCGTGGTCCACCATCCTGAACAAGCGGGCGGGCTACCGGGCCGCCTTCCAGGGCTTCGACCCGGAGCGGGTGGCGGCCTTCGGCCCGGACGACGTGGCGCGGCTGCTGGCCGACCCCGGCATCGTGCGCAACCGCCAGAAGGTGAACGCCGCCGTCCACAACGCCCGGGCGCTGCTCGAGGTGCGGCGGGAGCACGGCAGCTTCGACGCCTTCCTGTGGGGCTTCGTGGACGGCCGCCCGGTGGTGGCCGGGCGCCGCTCGGTGGCCGACATCCCGGACCGCACCGCGTTGTCGGACACCGTGAGCCGGGCCCTGGTGGCGCGGGGCTTCAAGTTCGCCGGCTCGGTGATCTGCTACGCCTTCTTGCAGACCGTGGGGGTGGTCAACGACCACACCGTGGACTGCTTCCGCTACGCCGAGCTGACGGGGGCCGCGGCCCGGTAGCCGGCCGGGCCGCCGCCGGAGCCCCGCGCGGTGGCCGCCTCCGCGGGCCATGTTCGGGAGACCCGCGCGGACACCCTCGGGGCCCGTCGACCCCCTAGGTCGCGCAGGCGGGGCCGCCCTCGGCCTCGAGGCGGCGGCCGATCTCGTCGAGGATCCCGGGGTCCAGGCTGTTCTGGATCGACTCGAACCACTCCCGCTCCTCGAACCGCACGTGGTCCGACAGGGCCTTGGCCCAGGCCGCCAGGCGGCCGTTCAGCGGCGCCGGGTCGGTCGCGTCGGTGAGGCGGGCGTTGAGCCGGCGCAGGGTGGCGTGCTCCTCCCGGGTGCGCTCCAGCAGCTCGTCGTCCTCGCCGAAGCGGGCGGCGTAGGCCGGGAACAGGTACGCCTCCTCCTTCTTGAAGTGGGGCTCCAGGTGCTCGGCGAAGAAAGCCGCGCAGGAGACCGCCAGGGCCCCCAGGTCGCGCTTCTGGGTGCCGTCCACCGCCAAGGTGGCCTCGCGGGCCCGGGCCAGGGCGGTGTGGTGCTCGTGGGACAGGGAGATCAGGCGGGGGTCGCGCTGGATGGGCATGGCGGGCGTGTCCTCCGGATGGGGGCGGCGGCTACGGCCCGTATCTACGGCCGGTAGCTGCGGCCTTCAGACAACGGCGGGGGCCCGGCGGGGACGTCCGCCGCCCCCGGGGCCCCCGCCCGGTTCCACGGCCGGACGCCACGGCGCCCGGCCACCCCGTCCCCGGCACTTTCCCCCCGGGCGTCCGCCCCCGTGCCGGCGGGCGATCCCGCTCCCCGGCGACCCGGGGCCGGTTGACACGTGGAGGGCGTGCCGCTAGGTTGCCAGATTACCACCGGGGGCGGCGCCCGGACAAACCGCCCTAAGCACCGGTCAAGGCGGGCCCCGGGGCGCCCGACAAGGGACCCGGAAGTCCCCTTTTTCGCGAAGAGGCGGGGCCACCCCGATCCGGCGCATGGAAGCACCCTGGCACGCACACTACGCCCCCGGCGTCCCCCCCACGGTGGAGGTGCCGGAGGTGCCGCTCACCCGCTTTCTGTCGGACGCGGCCCGGCGCTTCGGGGCGCGGCCGGCGATCCACTTCTACGGCCGGACGATCCCCTACGCCGAGCTGGACGCCCTGGCCAGCCGCTTCGCCGCCGCCCTGGCGGGCCTGGGGGTGGGCAAGGGGGACCGGGTGGCGATCATGCTGCCCAACGTGCCCCAATGCCCCATCACCTACTACGGCACCCTCAAGGCGGGGGCGGTGGTGGTGCAGACCAACCCCCTGTTCCAGACCGAGGAGCTGGCCCACCAGGTGGCCGACTCGGGGGCCACCGTGCTGGTGGCCCTGGACGTGTTCCGGGATCGCATCGACCCGATGTTCGAGGGGTCGGGCCTGAAGGCCGTGATCTACTGCGGCGTGCGGGACTTCCTGCCGCCCCTCAAGCGCCTGCTCTACCCCTTGAAGGCGCGCCGGGAGGGGATGTGGAAGCCGTTCGCCAAGCACCCCCCGGCCCATGACCTCATGGCCCTGCTCGAATCGGCCCCGGCCGCCCCGCCGCCGACGGGGGTGGCGGCGGACGACGTGGCGCTGCTCCAGTACACCGGCGGCACCACCGGCACGCCCAAGGGGGTGATCCTGACCCACCGCAACCTGGTGGCCAACACGGTCCAGTGCCGGGCGTGGATCCCCCAGATCCGGGAGGGCAAGGCGCGCTTTCTGGGGGTGATCCCGTTCTTCCACGTGTACGGGATGACCACCTGCATGAACCTGGCGGTGCTCACCGGGGGCGAGGTGATCCTGCTGCCCAAGTTCAGCACCCACGAGGTCCTGAAGACCATCGCCCGCACCCGGCCCACCCTGTTCCCGGGCATCCAGGCCATGTACCTGGCCATCTCCGGCCACCCCAAGGCCCACAAGTACAGGCTGGACTCCATCCAGGTGTGCGTCAGCGGCGCCGGGCCCCTCCAGGCCGACGTGCAGGAGCGTTTCGAGAAGCTCACGGGGGCCGTGGTGGTGGAGGGGTACGGCCTGTCGGAGGCCGCCCC
>Ga0210123_1000081_pt1 | contig 59246 bp, 65 predicted proteins | sample Muzzi_PWB_D2_FD_185535 | JGI IMG/M metagenome (GOLD analysis project Ga0210123, IMG submission 185535) | Wetland microbial communities from San Francisco Bay, California, USA, that impact long-term carbon sequestration - Muzzi_PWB_D2 (SPAdes) | ecosystem: Environmental > Aquatic > Marine >... | reverse complement strand
GCATATCGTACGGGCCGCCCGCCAGTGGATCGCCACGCGGCCTGAGCCGGCCGCCGAGTATCGATTCGACGTGGTCACCGTGCTACTGGACGCCGGCGGGCGGGTGTGCGTACGCCATCAGCGGGAGGCATTCACGGCCGACGACGGTTGATCCCGACGCTCGCGGGCCGGTGCGTTGCCCGCGGCCCCGCGGCCCTCTACCTTCACGCGCCCCAGGCCCGTGGGGCTGGAGCGTGCGAATCCCGTCAGGACCGTGAAGGTAGCAGCGGTAAGTTCGCAAAGGTCGCCACGGTTCGCCTGGGGTTTTTCGCCGCTTTCCACGCATCACCGTCCCCGGTAGCTTGACTGCATGTACCGCACCGCACTTGCTCGCAGTCATCGACCCCGCCGTTTCGCCGAACTCGTCGGCCAGGACCACGTAGCCTCGACGCTGCGTTCCGCCGTCGAATCGGAGCGCGTCGCTCATGCGTACCTGTTCTGTGGACCCCGCGGAATTGGGAAGACGACGGCCGCTCGCGTCCTCGCGATGGCGCTCAACTGCCCGAATCGCGAGGGCGGAGAACCGTGTGGCGTGTGCGACTCCTGCCAGAGCATCTGGTCCGGACGGACCGCGCTCGACGTGGTCGAAATCGACGCGGCGAGCAATCGCGGGGTTGACGACGCGCGCGACCTCCGGGAGCGCGCGATGTACGCGCCCTCCGATGAGTCGCGGTACAAGGTGTACATTGTCGACGAAGCGCACATGCTCACGCGCGAGGCGTGGAATGCACTGCTCAAGATCCTCGAGGAGCCGCCTCCGCGGGTGATCTTCGTGTTTGCGACGACCGAGCCCGAGAAGATCCGCCAGACCGCGGACCCTGTGTTGTCTCGCTGTCAGCGGTTCGACTTCCGCAGGGTGTCCGTGGCCGATCTCGTCGACCGCCTGCGCGAGGTGCTCGAGCGCGAGGGCGTGAGCGCCGACGAAGCGGCCCTCCTGCCGATCGCCCGTCGGGCCGAAGGCGGCGTCCGCGACGCCCTGTCGCTGCTCGACCAGGTGCTCTCGTTCTCGGGCAACGAGGTGGCGCCTGAAGACGTGCGACGGATGCTCGGGCTGGTGGCTGCGGAAAAGTACCTCGAGCTGGCCGATCTCGTGGCGTCCGGTGACCGCGCCGGCGTGTTTCCCTTCGTCCAACGGCTGCTCGACGAGGGATACGATCCAGGCGAGTTCGTCCGGGGTCTCGCCGAAGCCTGGCGGATGCTCCTGGCGCTGCGCATGGACCCCGAAGACGCTGCGACCGAACTGTCGGAGTCGGACAGGGCGTCATTCGCGGAAGCGGCGCGCAAATTCTCCGAAGAGGACCTCCTGCGTTACCTGGTGACCACGGTGGAGTTCGAGTCCTCCGGGCGGCTCCGTCGCAGCACACAGCCGCGGATCCAGCTCGAAGCGTTGCTCTTGCGTCTCGTCAGCATGACGTCCTACGTGGAGTTCGCGGAGCTCGTGGAGGCCGTCGAATCGGGTGTCCCTCCCTCCGCACGTCCGCCGGAGCCAACCCGGCCCGACCGGACGTCGCGTCCAAGAACCGCGGGCGGCGGTGGCAAACGTACGCCGACTGATGGGGAGAAGGGTGCAGGGAGCGGCGCCGAGTCGCGACCGCCGGCCGCGACGAAGCGCGCGAAGCCGCCCGCCGGTGGCGGCATGCCGCAGCCCCTGGCGACGGGTTGGCAGGAGACGCTAGCTGAGCTGCGGGGGAAGGGCGGTCTCGGGGCCGAGGGACTCGCGCTCACCGGAGCCCGCGTGTCCAGGGCCGACGACGGCGCGATCGTGGTCTCCGTCGTGTCCGGACTCGCCGACGATCTGAGGTCCTTTCTTCAGGACCGGCTTCGCTCCAGAGCGTTGCGGCGGGAACTCGCCCGTCGCCTCGACGGCGACCCGGCGGATCTCGATCTTCGCGTGGAGGCCTCGGGGCGGCCCGAGCGCCTGACGGCGGCGGCCGCGCAGCGTCAGCGACTAGACCGTCTGATGGAGGCGGACCCGAACCTGCGCGATGCGGTACAAACACTCGACCTACGCTTGAAGGAATAGGAGACCTGTGGACTTGAAGAATATGCAGCAGCTGATGCAGCTCTCCACGCAGCTCCAGACTCGCATGTCGGAGATGCAGGAGAAGCTCGCGAAGCAGACGCACGCGGAGACGAGCGGCGGCGGCCTCGTGGAGGCGACCGTCGACGGAAAGGGCTCGCTCGTCGGCCTGCGGATCGATCCGTCGGCCGTCGATGCTGATGACGTAGAGATGCTCGAGGATCTCGTGCTGGCAGCCGTCAGTCAGGCGCAGAAGCGCGCCCGCGAGGCCATGGAAGCCGAGATGAAGCAGGCGACCGGGGGCCTGGGGATGCCCGGCCTCGGCCCGCTGCTGGGTCGCTGACGGACGCACCGGGAACTCCGGAAGATGTCAGCGATCGACGGGCTGGTGCAGGAGTTCAGCCGGCTCCCGGGAGTGGGCCGCAAGACGGCGCAACGTCTGACGTACCATCTGTTGAAGCGGCCGCCCGAAGAGGCACGTCGGCTGGCCGAGGCGATCGGGCGAGTCGTCGACGAGGTGAAAGCCTGCTCGAGGTGCGGGAACCTGAGCTCCGAGGATCCGTGCGAGTTCTGTCACAATAGCCGGCGGGACGCGACCGCGCTCTGCGTGGTCGAGGAAGCCTCGGATATCAAGGCGATCGAAGGGTCGGGGCGCTTCCGGGGCTTGTATCACGTGCTCGGCGGCCACCTGTCCCCGCTCGACGGGATTGGTCCCGATGAGCTGAACATGGCGGGGTTGATGCGCCGGCTGGAACAGGATGTACGCGAACTGATCATTGCAACCAATCCCAGCGTGGAAGGCGAGGCGACGGCCGCCTACATCCACCGCCTGGCTTCGGGACTGCCCGAACTGCGGGTCACACGACTCGCACGCGGCCTCCCGGTCGGCGGAGATCTGGAGTACGCGGACGGCGTCACGATCGCAGAAGCGTTTTCGGGACGCAGGGAGATGTAAATGCCAGACAGAGTTGTGGTCCTTCGGGACGAGTCGAACGAGTGGATCGGCCGGCTCGCCAAGATTGGTCTCGGTATCCTCGTGGGCGCCGCCGCCCTGGGGGTGGCCGGCGTCTGGCTGGCCCACGACCAGATGGCCCGCCATCAGCGCGAGCTGTTCAGCACCCAGCCGCTGCGACGTCTCGCCGCGCTCGGCTATTTGAAGGGGCAGCCGGCAGTCGACAACGTCCTGCTGCTGCGCGATTATCTGGCATGGGAGGAGAGGCCGCTGCTTCGTAAGCGGGCGGCCGGCATCCTCGCCGCCATGGAGGCCGAGCTGGCCTCGGAGAATTCGGAAGAGGTCTGAACCGATGAGCCGACCGGGCCGCGCGGTTCGCGAGATCGCCACGCGCATCGTCTACTGGGGTCCGCGGGGCAGCGGCAAGACCCAGACACTGCGCGCCCTGGCGGACCGCTTCGAACCCGGCACCTGTGGGCCCCTCCTCACGCCGTCCGACGAGGGAGGGAGAACCGTCCTGATGGACTTCCTCAGCGTGGAGCTGGGCGCCCTCGACGGCATTCCGCTCCGCCTCCATCTCGTGGGATTGCCGGGCGACGAAAGACTGGGCGAGAACACGCTGGCCCTCCTTCGCGGTGCCGACGGATTCGTGTTCGTCGCCGACAGCGCCCCCGACCGACGGGCCTCCAACCGATCGTCCCTCGAATCCCTACGCCGTCACCTGGTCGCCATCGGCGAGCCGGATCTGCCGGTCGTGCTGCAATTCAACCGACGGGACGTGTCCGGCGCCGTTCCCGCCGAGCGACTCGTGTCCGACCTCGCGCCTGGCGAAGCCGGGGATCCATGGTTCGAGACCGTGGCGACCGAGGGAACTGGAGTGATCGAGGTACTCGCGGCCGTGGCGGCGCGGGTCGTCGACCGCCTCTCGGCTGCGGCGGAGGAAAGATCCGGAGCGTGAACCTGCCGAACGCGATCACTACGCTGCGGATCGTGCTCGCGCCCGTCACCGCCATTTTACTCATGCAGCCGAGCTCGAGCAGTCGGTTGCTCGCCATGGGCGTGTTCCTCGTCGCGGCCGTGTCCGACCTCGTCGATGGTGCGCTGGCCCGTCAGCGAGGCGAAATCACCGACTTCGGGAAGCTCGTTGATCCGATCGCCGACAAGCTGCTTCTCGTCGCCACGCTCGTGCCGTTCTATCTACTGACCAGCGCCGATCCGGAGTTGGGCCACATCCCGCTGTTCGGTGCGATCGGTCTCTGGGTGCTGGCCGTGTTCTTTGGTCGCGAGATCGTCGTCACCTGGCTGCGCACCCGGGCGGCACGGCGAGGCACGATCGTGGCGGCCCGACAGTCTGGGAAGTACAAGGCATTCGCGCAGAACGTCTTCATCGGTTCGATGATTCTATGGCTGGCGTATCGCACCGACGTGGAGGCCAGCGGCGGCGTACTGTCGTTCGGGACCGCCTGGGACACTTTTCACGGCTGGTTCACGGCGATCAGCCTCACGGTCGCCATCGGTCTGACCGTCTACTCGTTCTTCGTCTACGTGCAGGCGTTTCGCGCCCCCCCATCCGGAGCGGACGCATGACAGAGTCGGGGCCGGAAGCCGGGCGTCTCGCCACCGCGGCTGCCACGGTCGCGCGGTCTTTGCATGAGCGAGAGCAGACGGTCGCCGTGGCGGAGAGCTGCACGGGGGGGTGGCTGGGTCGTGAGCTGACGGCGGAGGCCGGTGCTTCGGACGTATTCTGGGGGGGCGTGATCGTCTACGCCGATGCCGCGAAGCAGGAGCTGGCGGGCGTGCCGGGTGAGTTGATCGCCGCCTATGGTGCCGTGTCGGAGCCCGTCGCCGTCTCGCTGGCCGAGGGCATTCGCGGCCGGGCCGGCACGGACTGGTCGGTGGCCATCACGGGGATCGCAGGACCGGCCGGGGGAAGCGAGACAAAGCCCGTCGGTACGGTGTGGATCGCGGTTGCCGGCCCGGACGGCACGACGGTCCTGCAGCGTCAGCTCGCGGGAGATCGCACCGAGGTGCGTGCCGGATCCGTGGAAGCCGCCCTCCGCGACCTGCTCGGTCGGATCGACCGCCGGGCCTGACGACGTGTCCGATCGACCGCCTCTCCATCGGCGGTACTGGCCGGCGGTCGACGGCGACCCCGTCGGCACGCTCCTCGTCGTGCATGGACTGTCGGAACACTCGGGGCGCTACGGGGCACTCGCCGCCGCGGTGGGTGCCGCCGGATATGCTGTGGGCGCCGTCGATCTTTACGGCCACGGCGAGTCCCCGGGTCGGCGGGGCCACATCCGGAGCTTCGAAGCGGACCACCTCGCAGCGGTCGACGAGCTGATTCGCCGCGTTGAGCGCGCAACGCCCGACATGCCCCTGTGGCTTGTGGGCCACTCGCTTGGCGGCCTGATCGCCGCCCGCTGGGCCCAGTCGCGGGTGTTCGCGAGCCGCCTGCGGGGGCTCGTGCTCATCTCACCGTTCATCGAGCCCCGGATGCGCATTCCCGGCTGGAAGCGGGCGGCGGCCGGGCTGCTGTCCCGGATCGCCCCGGCCGCGACCCTGCCGACCGGCATTCGCGACGAGGATCTGTTCCGCGATCCGGCCGAGCGCGAGGCGTACGCCGCCGATCCGCTCGTCCAGCGCCGGATCAGCGCGGGCCATTGGGCCGCTTTGACCCGGGAGCGCGCCCGTCTCCAGGCCGGCGCAGCGGACCTGACGACCCCGACGCTGCTCCAACTACCGGGCAACGACCGCGTCGTGGACACGGCGGCAAGCCGAGCATTCGGCCAGCAACTACCGAACGCCCGGATCATCGAGTATCCGGGCGCGTATCATGCCCTGCATCACGATCCGGCGACTCCTCAGGTCCTGCATGATCTGCTGGCCTGGGCCGAGGGACGCCGGGCCGCCTAGCAACTTGTCGCAATCGCGCCGAATCCCGACATTCTCCGCCCGTGACCGAAGCTCCACGGCAAACCGAATCACCTGGAGGCCCAGTGCTGAACCGCTGGAAAGACCGCAAGTCCGACGGTACCGACACCGAGACGGAGTCCGCCGAGCCGATGGAAGAATCGCCGGCCTCGGAGGACGAGGCTCCGCCCGCGGACGGCCCGGCCGACCAGCCCAACGAGGCTGACATGTCCGATGCGCCCGAGGGCTCCGATGGGCCCGCGGACGAAGCGTCGTCACTCGAGAGCGAGCTTGCGGAGCTGCAGGACCGGCACCTGCGACTCGCAGCGGAGTTCGAGAACTTCCGGAAGCGGACGCGGAAAGAAGCCGGCGTCGGTCGTACGATGGCGCAGGCCGATCTCGTCCAGCAGATCCTTCCCACGCTGGACGACCTCGCACGCGTTGCCGATACGCCGCATGAGACGACGACGGTGCAGGCGCTGGACGAGGGGATCGAGCTGATCCTGCGCAACCTCCGTAAGCAACTTGGTGACGCTGGACTACAGCGGATCGAGGCGCTCGACCATCCGTTCAACCCGGAGCGGCACCAGGCGATCATGACGACGCCGGTCGACGATCCGGAGCTGGACGAGACCGTGTCGCGTGTGTTCCAGGAGGGCTACGAGTTGCTTGGCCGGCTCGTCCGACCGGCGCAGGTCGAGGTTCGCCGCTACGAAGAGCCCACGGACGAGGAAAGCGCCGAGTAGCGCATGGCGACACGCGCGAAGGACTACTACGCCACGCTGGGTGTCGGGGAGAAGGCGAGTCAGGACGAGATTAAAAAGTCCTACCGCCAGCTCGCCAAGAAGTATCATCCCGACGCGAACCCCGACGACCCGTCGGCCGGGGAGCGGTTCAAGGAGATTTCGGAGGCGTACGGCGTGCTGTCCGACCCCGAGAGCCGCCGGAAGTACGACCAGGTGAAGAAGTATGGGGGGCTCGGGGACTTCAGCCGGCAGGCCGGGCGAACCCGCCGCGGACCGTCGGGGACGGCCGGCCAGAGCGGCGGCGGCTTCCGGTTCGAAGACCTCGGTGGCATCGGCGACATCTTCAGCTCGATCTTCGATTTCGGAGGTCGCCGCTCGGGAGGTGCCCAGCAGGGGCCGACGCGGGGCCGCGACGTGGAGTACATGGTCGAAATCGGCTTTCGCAAGGCGGTCCGAGGCGGCAAAGTCACGGTGACCGTGCCAATCCGCGAGGAGTGCGCGAACTGCGATGGCAGCGGGGCGGCGCCCGGCACGGAGGTCGATGCATGCACGGAATGCAACGGACGCGGAACCGTCACGTTCGGACAGGGCTCCTTCTCCGTTCCGCGTCCCTGTCCCGCGTGCTACGGCCGCGGCACCGTGCCCCGTAAGCCGTGTAGCGCCTGCCAGGGGCGGGGCGAGGTCACCACCCGGCGAAAGATCAGCATCAAGGTGCCGCCCGGCACCGAAGACGGTTCGCGTCTTCGGGTCAGCGGGCAGGGCGAGCGGGGCCCAGGCGGCGGCCGGGCGGGCGACCTCATCGTCCGCTTCCGCGTAAGGGAAGATCGCTTCTTCGAACGCGACGGGCTGGATCTGATCTGCGAGGTGCCGATCAATCTCGCTCAGGCGACGCTCGGCTCGAAGATCCGGGTCCGCACGGTCGACAACAAGAAGATCGTCCTGAAGATTCCGCCGGGAACGCAGAGCGGTACGGCATTTCGGATCAAGGGACAGGGGGTCAGCCGCCGCGACGCCGTCGGCGATCAGCTCGTGCGCGTAGTGATCCGCGTCCCGAAAGACCTCTCGGAGGAGGGGCGCGACGCGTTAGAGCGCCTTGCGGAGGCCGAAGGGCTCAGGCACTGACCGGGCGCGCCGGCTTCGTGGATCACACCACCCCCGAGCACGACTTCGTCCCGGTACAGCACGGCGCTCTGACCCGGCGTAACCGCATTCTGCGGTAGCGCGAGCTCGAGCGCGAAGCCATCCTGGTCCACCGCGACCACCTCGGCCGGCACGACGGCCGCTCCATGACGGATGCGGACCCCGACCTCTTCGCCCGGTTCCGGTCGCTCCGCGAGCCAGTTCGCGCCGCTCGCCCGCAGCGACGAGGCGACGAGCGAGGCACGCGGTCCGATGACGACTTCGCGAGTCGCCGGCCGGATCTCCAGCACGAACATCGCCTCGGGGAAACCACCGGGCAGTCCTCTGCGCTGGCCGACCGTGAAACGCGCGTAGCCGTCGTGCTGGCCGACCGCCCGCCCGTCTTCCATCACGAAGGCACCAGGCGACAGGGCCGGGTGATCATTCCCCAGGTACCGGCGGAGCACTCCTGCGTAGTCGTTGTCGGGGACGAAGCAGATTTCGAACGACTCCGGCTTGTCGGCGGTCCGCAGGTCCAGCGTCCGGGCGGCGGCCCGCACGTCAGGCTTGCGCAGATCGCCCACCGGCAGGTGCAGGCGTGCCAGGACGTCGCGGGGGATGCCCCACAGGAAGTACGTCTGGTCCTTCCCATCGTCCTCCGCCCTGGCGAGATGGGCGACACCCTCCCGCCGCACGATCCGGGCGTAGTGACCGGTGGCAATGCCGTCGCAGTCGAGCGCGTCGGCCCGGCGCACGAGGTCGCGGAACTTCGTGAAGCTGTTGCACCGCACACAGGGGATGGGCGTGCGCCCCGCCGCGTATTCCGCCACGAAGTCGTCGATGACGTCGTCCGTGAACGCCCTTTCAACGTCGAACACGACGTGCGCGATGCCCAGGCGGGCGGCGACCGAACGGGCGTCGGCGATGCCTTCGAGGCCGCAGCAGGTCTTCGCCGGCCCGTCGATCTCGGAGTAGCAGAAGGTCTTAAGCGTCGCGCCGACGACCGTGTGACCCTGCTCGACGAGGAATGCCGCTGCCACGCTCGAGTCCACGCCCCCCGACATGGCCACGAGGATCTTGCCAACCGACATGGTCAGCTCGCCGCGGCGACCCGGGCGCCGACCACGGCCTCGATCACCGCGGCCGCCCCGGCGCGTACGTCCTGTTCCGAGGTGCCGGGGCCGAAGCTGAACCGGACGACCGAGTAGTCCTCACCGCCCGCGCCCATGGCGTCGAGCACGTGCGATCCGGTGCTGGACCCGCTGCTGCAGGCCGAGCCGCTGGAGACCGCGATGCCCGCGAGGTCGATCGCCACGAGCAGCGTGCCCTGATCGGTTCCCGGAATGCCGACGCTGAGCAGATTCGGGAGTCTCTCCTCCGCGCCCTCGGCGTGCACCACGAGGTTGGGGATGGCGGTCCGGAGCTCGGCGGCCAGCAGTTCGCGCAGGGCGCGATAGTTCGGCAGGTGCGACTCCCGCTCGTCGAGGCAGAGGCGCACGGCGGCAGCGAAGCCCACCGCGCCGATCGGGTTCTGGGTGCCCGGCCAGATACCGCGCTCCTGCGCCCCGCCGAACACGAGAGGCTCGAGGCAGGTACCGCGGCGGCAGACGAGCGCTCCGATGCCGACCGGTCCGCCCAGCTTGTGGGCCGTCGCGGTGAGAAGGTCCACCGGGGCCCGCTCGCTCCGCATGTCGAGCTTGCCGAAGCCCTGAACCGCGTCGGAGTGGAACAGGGCGCCGTGACGGTGCGCGACCTCGACCAGCGCCGGGATCGGCTGGATCGTCCCCACCTCGTTATTCGCCCACATGACGGACACGAGGGTGGGACGGTCGTCGCCGTCGGCCAGCGCCCGGTCCAGGTCGTCCGGGTCGACCTGGCCGTGCCGGTCGACCGGGAGAAAGACGACGTCGGCGCCCTCGCGGGCCGCCTGTTTCGCCGCTTGCAGCACCGCCTTGTGCTCGATCGCGGAGGTGACGACACGCGGCCGCTCGCCTAGTCGGCGGCGCACGAACCCGAGCACGGCCACGTTGTCGGAGGCCGTGCCGCCCGCCGTGAAGAACATCTCGCCGCGCGACGCGCCGACGGCGGAGGCGATCTTCGCCCGCGCCTCGTCGAGCGCGTCCTGTGCCTGCCGGCCGCAGGCGTGGGTCGAGGCGGGGTTGAAGTCGGCCGTGCCCAACCGGCTTCTCATCGCCTCCCACACTTCGGGTCGAAGCGGCGAGGAGGCCGCATGGTCCAGGTAGATCATGGCGGGAATATAGGCACGGGAGCCCGCGCCGGCAGGCTCCGGCGACCGTGCGTCAGAAGGAGGCTACGTCCAGGGCCACGACGTCGCCCACCGCCATGGTCTCCTCGGTGACGAAAGGTTCTCCGTACGGACGGCGGATCAGCGACCCGTAATGCCGGTTCTGCGTCGCGACGAGCTCATAGAACGGCTGCCCGGTGGGGAACGCCTCGCCGGCCTGCGTCACCTCGTCGAACTGCGATCCGTAGCAGCGGATCGCCGCGAGCTTGCGATCGAACTGCTCGGTGATGTCCACGACGAAGGTCGGTTTGCCGATGTCCTCGCGGAAGCTGGCGGCGTACAGGAGCTTGCGCGGCCGATGAGCTGCTCCTTCGCCATACTTCTTCAACCCGGCCAGGAAACAGGCGTCGCGCACGACCTCGGAGCCGATGCGATGATCGGGGTGGCGGCCCCGGAAGTAGGGGAGGATGACGACGGAGGGGCGCAGCCGGCGTAGCACGTGGACGACGCGGACGCGCGCTTCTTCGTTGTTCGACAGGTGCGCATCGGGAAGTCCGACATTTTCTCGAACCGCGACGCCCAGGATGTCCCCGGCGCGGGCCGCTTCGGCCGCCCGCGCCTCGGGGGTGCCGCGCGAGCCCATCTCGCCCCGCGTCAGGTCGAGAATGCCCGTGCGGTGCCCTTGGTCGGCGGCGCGGCGCAGCGTACCTCCGCAGGTGAGCTCAACGTCGTCGGGGTGGCAGCCGACGGCGAGCAGGTCGAGAGCGGGTTTCGTCATCGCGGACTTTCCCTCATGGCGTGGCGTCGCCGGTCATTCGTAGCGCAGCGCGTCGACCGGGTCGAGCGTCGCGCCGCGCGCCGCCGGATAGAGGCCGAAACCGACGCCCGTGGCGACGGAAGCGAGCAGGGCCGCGACGATCGACCAGATGGGGATCTGGGCGGGAATCGGGGTGAGGCTCTGGACGAGCCAGGCGAAACCGCCGCCGAGAGCCAGGCCGACCGAACCGCCCACGAGTGTCAGGGTGGCGGCCTCCACCAGAAACTGCAGCAAGAGATCTCGTCGGCGCGCTCCAAGGGCCTTCCGAATACCGATTTCGCGGGTGCGCTCGGTCACCGAGATCATCATGATCCCGACGACGCCGATGCCGCCGACCATCAGACCCACGCCCGAGAGGGCGATGGCCACCATGAACAGCATGCCCGTGAGCTTATTCCACAGGTCGAGCACTTCGGTCTGCGTTAGCAGCGCGAAATCGTCCTCTTCGCCCGGAGCCAGGCTCCGCAGCTGTCGCATTCGACCACGAACGGCGTCCTGGGCGACCTCGAGCGGTACGCCGTCCGCCGGGAGGATCACGAAGCTGACCATCCGGTCCCACACGTTCAGGTACTTGTCGGCCGCGGGGAAGGGGACCAGCGCGTAGTGCGTCGCCAGACCCGCGAACAGGTTGTCGATCGGCTTGTAGACGCCGATCACGCGAAACACCGACTTACGGCGATTGCCACGTCCGATGTTGATCGTGCGGCCGATGGGATCGCGACCCTGCCACAGATCTTCCACCACCGCCGAATCCACGAGGGCGACCGGCGTGCGCCGGTCGTTTTCGACGTCCGAGAAGTAGCGGCCGTACGTGACGTCGCCGCCCGAGATCTCGAGATACCGGGGGCCGACGGCCGCCAGAGACAGGGTAACCTCTTCGCCGCCCGACGTGGCCACGTAGCCGTTCTGCGACAGGTCGGCCACCGGCTCGACGTAGCGGATCTCCGGCAGACGCTCCAGGAGCGGCGCATAGGCCGGGTCCAGGGGCTCGTTCGCCCAGAATGGGTCCCGTTCCCCGTCGTCGGAGTTCGTCTGGAAGTTTGCCTCGAAGGGAGCGTGCATCGCGTAGAACGTGTTCGGCTCCGAGCCCAGGGCGGCCCTGAAGCTCGCGTTGATGCCTTCGATCACCGCGGCCATGACCACCACGACCAGCACGCCGATGGCGATACCGAGCACCGTCAGGAAGCTCCGCACTTTGTTCGCGAACAGCGAGTCGAACGCGATTCGCACGCCCTCTCGCAGCGTCGGGATCAGCCCCATGCCGTGCGATCGTCGGCTCATCGTCTCTCACTCACTGCGCAGCGCCACGATGGGATCCTGGGCCGCCGCCTTCCAGGCGGGATAGATGCCGGAGGCGACGCCGACGAGGAGGCCCAGCGTCAGGGCGACGGCCAGGGCCCACGCCGGCACGGCGGCCGGCACGGGAAAGATCGCGTCGGCCAGGTAGCCGAGCCCGATTCCGAGCAGGATCCCAATGGCCGCCCCGAGAAGCGACAGGGTCGACGCTTCGGCCAGGAACTGCAGCAGGATGTCTCGCTTGCGCGCCCCGATCGCCTTGCGGATGCCGATCTCCTTCACACGGCCCGCCACGGACATGAGCATGATGTTCATGATCACGATGCCGCCGACGACGAGCGAGATCGCTACCAGTCCGGGGACGGCCATGAACAGGATGCGCGAGATGCTGCGCCATGTGTCGAGGATGTCGTCGGAGGTCTCGAAGTGGAACGTGTTCGGTTCGCCGGGGCGCAGGGCGCGGTCAGTGCGCAGGGCGGCCTCGACGGACAACCGCGCCGCCTCGAATTCCTCCTCGGTCCGCATCTTCACGCTGATTGCGTCCACGTCGTTGCGGCTTTGCGAGAAGTTCTGCCGGTATGTCGAGAAGGGAACCAGGACGGCGGCGTCCCGGATGCTGCCGAACAGTCCGCCCTGTTCCTCGAACACGCCGATCACCCGAAAGCGGTGCGGACCGAGTCGGATCTCGCCGCCTACGGGGTCTCCGTCCGGGAACAGGCGCTCGGCGACCGAGGAGCCGATCACCGCGTTGCGCAATCCGCGATTCTCGTCGAGCGTCGTCAGCCCTCGCCCCCGTTCGATGTCCCAGCCCTGCAGCTCGGAGTGATCGGGCGAGCCACCGATCAGTCGCACGCGGCGGTAGCGGTTGTCGCCACGCCGCGCCTCGAGCCCGTACCGGTCCTGGTAGTAGGACAACAGCCAGTAGTCGGGCACCGCCTCGCGGACGATCTCCACTTCGTGCAGCGTGAGGTCGGGGTTGCGGGCGGCGCGTCGGCGCTCCTGCACGGACTGGGTCCCCGTCTGGACCCGGTTGCGCCGCACGACCGTGAACGTGTTCACGCCGAACAGCGAGCCCGCCACGTCCTCCTTCACGTAGCGGTTCATCCCCTCGACGATCGTGATCACCGCGATAAGAAACGTGACGCCGATCACGACTCCCAGCAGGGTGAACGCGGACTTCAGCTTGTGCGCCCATACTTGTTGCAGGGCGAGCACCACGCCTTCGAGCGGCTTCACGTGGACCGTCTCATCGTCACCGCGGTCTAACTAGACGCCGACCGGACGCTGCTCGCGGTGGGCGTCGTAAGACTCGATCATCCCGTCGCGCAGCGTGATGGTGCGCAGGGCGTGCTCGGAAATCTCGAGCTCGTGGGTGACCATGATGATCGTCTGCCCGGCCTCGTGCAGCGACTCGAACACGTCCATGATGTCGGCCGAGGTCACGGAGTCGAGGTTTCCCGTGGGCTCGTCGGCCAGCAGGATCGAAGGCTCGTTCACGAGCGCCCGGGCGATCGCCACCCTCTGCCGCTGTCCCCCGGACAGCTCGTTGGGTTTGTGTTCCATGCGATCCCCCAGGCCCGTCCGCTCGAGCGCCGCCTTCGCGCGTTCCGATCGTTCCTTCGACGAGACGCCGGCGTAGATCAGGGGCAATTCGACGTTGTGGAGGGCGCTCGCGCGCGGCAGCAGGTTGAACGTCTGGAACACGAAACCGATCTCGCGATTGCGAATCCTCGCCAGCTCGTCGTCCTCGAGGCCCTGGACGGCCACACTGTTGAGGATGTATTCGCCGCCCGTGGGCGTATCCAGGCAGCCGATCAGGTTCATGAGCGTCGACTTGCCGGACCCGGAGGGGCCCATGACGGCGACGTACTCGTTCCGCTGAATCTCCAGGTCGACGCCCCGGAGGGCGTAGATGGTCTCCGAGCCCATCTGGTACTCTTTCGTGAGTCCACGGGTCTCGATGATGATGTCGTTGTCGTTCATGGCTCCTTGTTTGCCTCCGTCACCGCCGCCGCCCGTGCCGCGCCGGAACCCTCACCACCGTCCTCCACGCGGATCAGGCTCCCGTCGGAAAGCTCGCGGATCGCCTGGAAGGTCCCGGCGACGATCGTCGTCCCTTCGTCGAGTCCACTGAGCACTTCGAAATAACTGTCCCCCGCGATCCCGACCTCGACGGGCCGGAAGCGGGCAACCTCTCCGTTCACCACGAACACGCCTTCGATTCCCTCACGCTTGGAGCGCTCCCGGGAGGTCGGGTCGGCTCCTCCCGAATTCTCGTTCGGCATCGCCTCGAACTCATCCGGATCCATGAGCGTGAGCGCGATGATCGGGATCGACAGGGCGTCCTCGCGCACGTCGGTGATCACGTCCGCCGTGGCCGACAGGTCCGTTCGCAGGTCCACGTCCACGTCCTCCAGTGTGACCCGCACCTCGAAGTCGATCGCCTGGTCGGACGAGAGCTGGCTTCTCGGTGTGAGCGAGCTGTTGCCGATCGTCGTCACGCGTCCCGCGAACTCCCGCTCCCCGAACGCGTCGATCCGCACGGCCACTGAATCGCCGACCGAGATCTCCGGCACGTCGGTTTCGTCCACCTCGATCACCGCTTCCATCACGGACAGGTCGGAGACGGTGAGCAGGAGGCTGCCGGGATTGTTCATCGTCCCCACCACGGCGGTCTCACCGCGCTCGACGTTGAGCCGCGTCACGCGACCGGACATCGGCGCGCGGATGACCGTCTTCGCGAGCTGATCCTGCGCCTCTTTGACCCCGGCCCGCGCGATGTCCACGCCGTGCTCGGCCGACTCGAGAAGTGCGGCGCGAACCTCCGACTGCGTCCGCGACGTCTCGAACTCGGACTCGGTCACCATCCCCGGCAGGCTCTCCCGGAGATCTCGGATCCGCTCGAAGTCCCGACGGGCCTGATCGGACTCTCCCCGGGCCTGAGCGGCACGCGCTCGGGCGTCCGCCAGCGACGCCTGCGCCCGCTGGAGGGCCGCCTGGAAGCGCTCGTCGTCGATGACCAACAGCAACTGGCCCTCCTCGACGTCGTCGCCCTCCTCCACGGTCAGCTCCACGATGCGGCCCGACACGTCGGCGCTGATGTCGACGGATGTCTTCGGCTCGATGTGTCCGGTAGCCGAGACACGGGCCACCAGGTCACGCCGTTGGATCTTCTCGGTGCGCACGGAGACCACGTCGTCGCCGCGTGCGCTCGCCAGGCCGATGCCCAGAACGGCCAGCACCACGACGATCCCGGTCCCTATGAACCACTTCTTCTTTCGTGACATCGCTCTCTAATATGTCAGCTGCGGATGCGATTCGGCGCCTCGCCGGCTCCGACGGCTCTTCCTACGAAGCCCGCAGTGAAGTTGTTTCGCTTGCTCGACCGCATGAACACTCGACGGGGCGTACACGTTGGGGGGTCATTTCTTCAGCCAGTTGCCCGACGGGGCGTCTACTCTTCGTCGGCCCGCCGGATGCTGCGCCACTGGCGGTTGGGGATTTCCACCCGGAGGATCCGGCCGTCCGCCGGGTCCGACCACACGACGTGGCTGGTGCCGTCGATCTCCAGCTCCCACCGTCGGGCCGGCACGGAGGCGCCGCCGAGCTCGACCGTCGTTTCGGTGTCACCGACGACGCGGATCGGCGCCGCACGGCCCTCACGGGGCAACAGCGCAGTGAGGGACCGGGCCCCGGCCGACAACCGTCGAACGAGGAAGTAGTAGTGCTGAGCGATGCCCGGTCCGAGCAAGACCTGCTTCGGGTTGGCGAGGAGCTCGGTCATCCGCTCCCCCTCGGCGCTGCTTGTGGAGACGCGCAGACGGGTTCCCGCCCGGGTCAGGTCGACGATGCGGCCTTCACCTTCGGTCCGGCTCTCGTAGCGGTAGCGGACGGGCGCGTACGTGCCGTCGGTCCGCAGCATCACTTCAGCGGACCGGAGCCACGCCCCGGTTCCTTCGAGCTGGAGGCGGCCCACGGCCATGTATCCCTCGCCCTGGCGCCGGATGGCGAACGTCTCTGTGCCCGTGGTTCGGTCGCCCACCCGGATGTCGTATCGGCCCTGGTCCACGAGGTTCGGATCCTGGGCGAACGACCTGCCGGGCGCCGCCAGGACGCCCAGGGCGGCGATCCCGGCTGCCAGGCGGCGAGCCGCCGGTCTAGACATCCAGTGCCCCGAGGCGTCCGACGATACTCTCGACGAGATATTCATACAGTTCATGTCCCTTCGTCGCCGTTGCCGCCGTTGGAAGTTCCGTCGCTCGCCCCCCGTCGCGCACCAGCTCTGGCGCCAGATAGAGCATGAGCGACGTCTCGAACGTCCCGGCTCGATCGTCCGCGCCAATGACGTGCGACACGTCGATCGCCCGCGTGTCGATCGAGCGCACTCGCGTAGTCTCGGCGACGACCATGGCCAGCGCCTGAATGTTGCGCGGGCTTCCGTTGGTCGTCAGCAGCGTGACCTCCGCCAGCCCCTGCCGCTCCCAGGACTGCACCAACTCGTTCAATACCCGGTGCAGCGTCTTCCGCTCCAGTCCCGCCGTACCGGCGTAGCCCAGGTCGTCGCTCGACACGACGCCGAAGGGCAGGAGCGGCGCCAGCAGGATGCCGGTGCGCCGGCAAACCGCCCGCGCCAGCGCCTCCGTCAGCCGGCTGTCGGTCCCCAGGGGCAGGTGCAGACCGTGCTGCATGCAGCTGCCCACGGGGAGGAGCAGGCGCGGATCACGACGGAACCACGCTGCGAGCTCGTTCCAGCTGAGATCGTCGAGGCAGTTGACCGTCTCGTCCCGGGCGTCGGACTCCGCGTGCACGGAGGAGAAACTACGCCGGGCCGGGGCCGCTGACACGTCCGCGGCTCACCGTGCGGCCGTGCGGGGGTCGTCCGGCGGCGTCGACCGCCGTCCGTCCCGCCTCCCCTCGGTCAGGTAGCCCGTGGCCACGCTGGCCACGACGAGCGCCAGCCCGAGCCATCCGGGGACGCTCAGCGTCTGCCCGAGAAGAACCAGCGCGAGCACGGCGCCCGCCACGGGCTCGATGGTCGCCGCCACGGACACGGGCGCGGCCTCGACGCGGCGCAGGGCACCGAAGAACAGCACGTTCGCGCCGATCACTGTGGCGCCCGCGAGCAGGGCGATGTAGAGCCAGGCGCCGGCGCCGGAGGGAGCGACGGGGGGGCGGCCGAACAGCGGCAGCAACACGCCGAGCAGGAGTGTGCCCCCGGCGATCTCGAACCACAGCACCTTGAGTGCGCCGTAGCGGGGCACGGCCCAGCGGCCGAGCAGGGTGGTGCCCGCGTAGGAGACTGCCGCGATCAGGCCACCGACCACCCCGAGCAGCATGCCCTGCTCGCGTGACGCGAACAGCCCGTCCACCCCTGCGCCGCCGCGGACCGTGAGCGTCGCCCCGACCATCACTCCGACCGCCAGGAGGAGGCGGAGGGGAGTCAAGGCCTCGTCCAGCACGAGTCGGGCGGCGATCGCCACGAGCACGGGCGCCGTGTAGAGCAGGGCGGCGGCGCCGGCCACGCCCACGCCGGCGATCGCGAACTGATAGGCGACCTCGAAGCCGGCCACGCAGGCTCCTCCCACGAGTCCGACGAGGAGCAGGCCGCGGCGGTCGATGCGGAACAGGTGTGGGCGCGACAGGCCCCAGGCGGCGAGCACCAGTCCGCCCAGCGCGATCCGCCAGAAGCCGATCGACGTGAGGGCCGCGCCTTCGGCGTACAGCGCGGTGCTCAGCGGGCCCGTCGTTCCCCAGCAGATCCCGGCGCCGATCGCCATCGCGAATCCGAGACGTCGCTGGCTGAAGTTCTGGACACCGGCTTCCGGCATGGCGATCCTCTCGTGGCGGAATAACGAATCGAAGCAGGCGGGCCGAGGTTAGAGCCACTCCCTCGGGGCCGTCAAGCCAGGAGGAGAACGAGTGACGGATCGAGAGCAGGACGCTGCGGGGAGAACCCCGCGTTTCGTGCCGCTGTCCAGCTGGGTGGAACGGCCGCCGGAGGAGATGCGCGAGCGGGCACGGTCGTTCTACGAAGAAGTGCGGCGCCGCCGGACCGTGAGAGAGTTCTCCGACCGACCGATTCCGGCGGACGTCGTCGAGGACTGTCTGCGGGCCGCGGGTACGGCGCCCAGCGGCGCCCACATGCAACCCTGGCACTTCGCGGTGGTTCGCGACCCGGAACTCAAGCGCCGCATCCGCGTGGCGGCGGAAGCCGAGGAGCGGGAGTTCTACGAGCACCGGGCCCCGGAGGAGTGGCTGGCGGCCCTCGAGCGTCTGGGCACCAACGCCAGCAAGCCGTTTCTGGAGGAAGCGCCCTGTCTGATCGCGATTTTCGCCCGGAGCTTCGGGGTCGGCGAGGCCGGAGAGCGGCACAAGCACTACTACGTGCAGGAATCGGTCGGGATCGCGACCGGGCTGCTGATCACGGCGCTCCACCATGCCGGTCTGGTCACGCTCACGCACACGCCGAGCCCGATGGGCTTCCTGGCCTCCCTCCTGGAGCGCCCGGAGAACGAGCGGCCCTTCCTGCTGCTCGTGGTGGGCTATCCGGCGCCCGGGGCCCGGGTCCCCGATCTGATCCGCCGCCCGCTCGAAGAGATCGCGACGTTTCGCGGGGCGGAAGGCCGGGAGACGGATTGACGTCCGGTTGACGACACATCCGACAACAGGGGTGTGTACCAATCCATCATGACCTACGCGCTGGTCGGACTGCAGCCCGTCCGCATCCGGGTGGAAGTCTCGATCCGGCGCGGCACGCCCATGCTGCTGATCGTCGGGCTCGCCGCCGGGGCCGCCCGGGAGTGCCGCGAACGGATTCGTGCGGCTGCCGGCCGGTCCGGGCTGCGGCTCCCCGGCTTACGGATCACCGTGAACCTGGCGCCCGCGGACCTCCCGAAGTCCGGGGCGTCCTTCGACCTTCCGATTCTGCTCGCGGTGCTCGCCGCCGCCGGACATGTGCCGGGCGAGGCGTTGGACGGGCTGGCCGCTCTCGGCGAGGTCGGGCTCGACGGAAGCGTCCGCCCGGTGCGGGGCGTTCTCCCCGTCTGCATGGTCAGCCGCCGGGACGACGCAGTCCGACGGCTCCTGGTGCCCGCCGGCAATCTGGCCGAGGCGGGAGCGGCGGGGCGTAAGGGGGTTGCGGGCGCCACCACTCTCGCCGACGTGGTGGCCCATCTGCGTGGGGAAGGGGGGTTGCCCGGCGTTTCGTCTCCCACCGACGTGCGCCTGCGGAGCGCCGGAGGACCCGACCTGGCTGACGTCCGCGGACAGCCCGTGGCCCGCCGCGTCCTCGAGATCGCAGCGGCCGGCTGTCACCACCTGCTTCTGCTCGGCGAGCCTGGTGCGGGAAAGACGATGCTGGCAAGCCGGCTCCCCGGGTTGTTGCCGCCGCTGGAGCCTGAGGAGGCGATCGAGGTCAGCACGATACACAGCGTGGCCGGGCTGCTCGACCCGGCCGCCGGGCTGCTGCGTGAGCGGCCTTTCCGCGCCCCGCATCACACGGCTACCGCGGCGGGCCTGGTGGGTGGTGGCGCCCGGCTTCGACCCGGCGAGGTTTCGCTCGCCCATCACGGCGTCCTGTTCCTGGACGAGCTGGGCGAGTTCCGCGGTGGCGTGCTCGACGCGCTCCGCCAGCCGCTCGAGACAGGAGAGGTACGTCTCGTGCGAGCCGCGGGCACGGTCCGGATTCCGTCGCGGTTCCAGCTCGTCGCGGCGATGAATGGCTGTCCGTGCGGATATGTGACCGCGGGGGATGGCCGGTGCCTCTGCGACGACTGGCTGATCCGGCGGTACCTGTCCCGTGTGAGTGGCCCGCTTCTCGATCGCATCGACCTGACCCTTGAAATGGCCTCCGCGGGTTGGCAGCCGGCCGACGCGGACGAGGATGCCTCCGAGACCAGCCACAGGGTCGCCCGGCGCGTCGCCGCCGCCCGCAAGGTCGCCCGAGAGCGCGGTCAGAGGGTCCCGAATGCAGCGCTCGACCTGCGCGGACTCCGCCGGCACTGCCGCGTGGACGACGAGGGAGGGGCCTTGCTGTCAGCGGCCGCGCGGCGCGCTCGCCTCAGTACACGCGCGTGTCATCGGGTGCTCCGGGTAGCGCGAACCATCGCCGACCTGGCCGGGTGCCCGGGCATCCGGGCGGAGCACGTCGCCGAGGCGCTCGGCTATCGGCGCCGCGTCGGACGGCCGGCGATGGTCGGTGGATGAATTTCAGGAACACCGTGCCAATCGGACGCGGGCAGGTTGGCCGCCACGCCCGAAGGACGGTGGCCTCGGGCGAGGGCGAGGAAGTTGGCCAGGATCGCGTGCCCGTGCTCGGTAAGAAGCGCCTCGGGATGGAACTGGACCCCCCACACCGGTCGCTTTCGCAGGCGCAGCGCCATCAGGACCCCGTCCTCGGACCACGCGAGCGGTCGCACGCAGGCCGGCAGGTCGTCGTCGGCGACCACCAGCGAATGGTAGCGGGTGGCCAGGAAGGGCGTGGGGATCCCGGTGAACAGGTCGTTCTCCTCGTGGCTGACCGTGGTTCGCTTCCCGTGCACGGGGCGTCCGCGGACGACGCTCCCGCCGGCCGCCACGCCGATGCACTGCTGGCCCAGGCAGACCCCGAGGATCGGCAGCTCGGCGGGTGCGCGGCGGACGAGCTCAGGCGAGATCCCGGCATCCAAGGGCCGTCCGGGTCCCGGCGAGATGACGACGGCCTCGGCCGCGAGACCGAGGGCCGCATCGACGGTCAGGGCGTCGTTGCGCACCACGCGCACGACTTCGTCCAGCTCCGCCAGGTAGCGGGCCAGGTTGTGCGAGAACGAGTCGTAGTTGTCCACCAGCAGGATCATCGGGAGACCGTTTCCCCACCGAGCGCCTCGATGATCGCCCGTGCCTTGTCCACGGTCTCGAGATACTCCTCGCCCGGATCCGAATCGGCCACAATCCCGCCCCCGGCGTGGAACGCGGCTCGCCCGTTTTCGAGGACTACGATGCGGATCGCCACCGAGAGGTCGACGTCACCGCCGAATCCGAAATAGCCGATCGCACCGCAGTATGGCCCGCGTGCCACGTGCTCGAGCTCCCCGATCATCTCCATCGCCCGGATCTTCGGGGCTCCGGTCACGGAGCCGCACGGGAATGTGGCCGCGAGCAGCTCGTCGATTTCGATCCCCTGGCGAAGTCGTCCCTGCACGACGGAGACGAGATGATGGACCGTCGCCCAGGATTCCAGGCGAAACAGCTCGGGCACGCGAATCGTCCCGGCCTCGCAGATCCTCGAAAGATCGTTCCGCAGCAGATCGACGATCATCAGGTTCTCCGCCCGGTCCTTCTCGCTCGCCAGCAGCTCCCGGGCGAGGCGGGAGTCGGCTTCGGCATCGCTTCCCCGTGGCCGAGTGCCCTTGATCGGTCGGGTCTCGATCGAGCCGTCGGGCCGGATGCGCAGGAATCGCTCGGGCGACGTGCTGAGGACGGAGGCCCCGCCCGCCCGGACGAAGGCGCCATAGGGCGCGGGACTGCGCCGCCGCAGCTCCTGGTATAGCGCGCACGGCTCCGCCGCGGTGCGGGCCGTGAAGCGCTGGGAGAGGTTCACCTGGTAGACCTCTCCCTCCTCGATGGCCGCGATCACGCGGGCCACGACCTCCCGATACTCGGATTCCGTCGTCGTCGACAGGAGCCGGGGATGACCGGACACCGGACGTGCCGGCACGAGGGCGTCCGGGCCCCCACCGAGCCCGGCGCCGGGTCCGCTCCCCCCGTCCAATCCCGGGCCGGGCGAGGGTGGGCTCGCACCGGCCAACCAGCCGAGGGCGGCCTTCAACCGCGCGCGCGCACGAATATCGGCTGCGGCACCCTGTTCCGGGTGCCCGGTCGAAACGACCAGACACTCACCCGTCCGGTGGTTCCATCCAGCCACCACGTCGTAGAAGGCCAGCTGGAGGTCGGGCAGGCCGTGGTCGCGGGGAGGTGGCGTGGGGAGCCGCTCGATGTCCCTCGCCGTTTCGTACCCGATGAACCCCGCCGCGCCGCCTCCGAAAGGAAGCGGTCCCGGGTCGACGCGATAGGCAGCCAGTTTGCGGGCGAAGGCAGGCAGCGGCGCGTCCGCCAGGGCCGCGACGCCTTTCGCCGTGATCCAGGAGGCCCGTCCGCTGCGTCCGCGCAGGATCGCGAAGGGGTCGGCAGCGATGAACGACCAGGTGCCGGTGCCCGCCGCGTCGGCGGAGGAGTCGAGCCACAGGGCGTGGGGAAGGTGTGCCAGCCGCGCGAAGACCGCCTCGGGCGCTGGCGCATCGACGACAGTGGCGACGGCTGCAGGACTCGAGGGACTGGTCAGGGCAACTCACGCCGGATGATGGCCGATTGGCCGGTTGTCTCCTCCAGCTCGACTTCGAGGCACAGCAGGGGTCGGGCGGCGTCGCCGAGGCGATCGAGGAGCCGGTCGGCGATCCACTCCGCGATCAACTCGGCCGTCGTATTCGGGATGTCCAGCACGAGGACGTGTCCCTCAGGAAATACATAGCGGCCGGATCGGCTGCGTACGACGACCTCTCCATCAGATCGTTCCAGTGGCAGGGTCGGGTTGCCGGCCGCGAGGAGAACCCGGTGATCGAGGGGAGCCACGACGGCGGCGAGCTCGCGCTTCAGGCGAAGGAAATCGATCACGAGGTGGTGCTCGTCGAGCGCTCCGGTGACTTCGGCGCCAACGCGGTAATTGTGTCCGTGCAGTGGCTCACCGTCGCCGTCACCGCATGTGATGAAGTGCGCCGCGGCGAACACATGCCCGTCCTTGCTGACCTTGACTCGAAACTGATCCATGGTGTCCGGGGTTGGAGTTACGGAGCTAACGCGGCCGGTTGCCGCTCTCATGGTAGTCAGACGATGGAAACCGGGCGAGCCACGGCCTCCGCTTGCCACGCATCGAGCCGCGGGAGCACGTTTCGAGCGTGGCCGCCGGGTCCCGCCACCGGCGACGGCATCGCGCTCTCGGGCGGAGCTGACAGCGAGAGGAGGAGCCGTGCGTCTGTTCGTCGCCGTGAATTTCTCGGCGTCGGTGCGAAAGGCGCTCGCGGGCGTGGTCTCGGAGCTCTCGGGGGTCGGGCTGCCCGTGCGATGGACGCCCGAGGCGAACTTCCACCTCACGTTGCGTTGGCTCGGAAGCCACGACCCGCCCGTCGCCGACATAGTCGCGGATATCCTCAGGGAGAGCGCTGCGGACGCGGAGCCGTTCGAAGCGGGCTTCGGCGCAGTGGGGGCGTTTCCGTCGCCGCGCCGCCCGCGCGTGATATGGATCGCCGTCGAAGCGGGGCCCCGGCTGCGACTGCTTCGCGACCAGCTCGAGCGCAGGTTCGCCGGCGAGGGCTTCGGGCGCGACGATCGCTCGTTCCGTCCCCACGTGACCCTCGGGCGGGCTCGACGCGGCGCGCGGCCAGGGGAGTTCCGACCGTTCGTGGCGCTGGCCGCAGACCTCGGCATCGAGAGGTCCGTACCCGTAACGTCGATCGACCTGATGCGAAGTCACACGGAGCCCGCGGGCGCCCGGTACGAGCGACTGGCGCGTGCCTCTCTCGGCGCCGCCCTACCCGGCGAAGGGGCGGCGGAGTAGTCTGCGGCCGATGAACGTGAATGAGAACCGGGACGGATAGATGCGCAGCGGTGAAGGAAGCGGAAGAAGGGCCGGCTGCCTGGCGGTATGGCTGCTCCTGGCGTTGCTGGCGGCTGCCGCGTGGATCGGGCGAGACGCGCTCGGCGACTGGGTGGGCCGCATGGAGCTCGGAGGTCCGGCCGAGGTCAGCGAGCAGCTGGCGCGGCGCGCCGAGGAGAAGCTCAATCGCGTGGCGCGAGGGGGACTCCGCGAGGAGACCCGACTCAGCGAGGCCGAACTGCAGAGCCTTCTCACCTACCGGGGCGGCGCAGCCCTGCCCGCCGGCGTGGAGGACCCCCGTGTAGACGTTCAGGACTCGCTCATCGTGCTCTCGGCGCGCCTGCGGCTCGACGAACTCGAGGGATACACGCCCCCGGACGCTCTGAGCTCGGCCCTCTCGGACACGTCACGCGTGATCGCCGGACTCGCCCCGTCGGTCGAGCGACCAGGCGAGCTTCTCCTGCGTGTCCGCAGCCTGCAGATCGGGGCCTTCGTGATCCCGCCACTCATGCTTCCGGCGGTCGTCGGCGGCCTGAAGGCTCGGGGCGTGGGCACCTCCGGGGGCGCCGTCGTGCTTAACCTGACGCCCGACGTGGGGGACGTGCGCATCGAGGGAGATGAAGTCGTTCTAGTCCCCGCGTCCGCCGATCCACCATGAGGCCGGACGCCGCGGACGTCGGAGCGTTTGACGAGTCGTTGAGGCCGTTCGCGATGTTTATCTCCCCGGGGAACGCGGGCGCGACCGATCGGGTAGTCTCACTCCGCGCCGCGACGATATCGGAATGCGAGGAATCGGAGCCATGACAGCAAGCAAGAAACCAGTGGAAGCGACGGAAGCAAAGATCCGTGCGCCGAGGAGCGAGGCGGAGGCGTCGGTCGGCCGTTGGATGTGGGAATGGACGAAGTCGATTGCGGTCGCCTTCGCGCTGTTTCTGCTCGTGAGGACGTTCGTGGTCGAGGCCTTCCAGATTCCCACCGGGTCGATGGAAAACACCCTGCTCGTGGGCGACTTCCTGCTCGTGAACAAGATGGTCTACGGCGCCGAGATCCCGGGTACCGACGTCCGGCTGCCGTCGTTCGGACCGCCGGAGCACGGCGACATCGTCGTGTTCGAGCCGCCCCCTCGGGCGCACCAGGCGGCGCACACCAACTACGTAAAGCGAGTGGTCGGCCTGCCGGAAGACACGCTGCTGATGGTCGACGGCTTCCTCTACCGGAACGGCTCTGAGGTCGTGGAGCCGTACGTGAAGCACACCCGCCCATACGAAGATCCGCGGAGCCCTCAGTTCGACTGGCAGCGCGCCCACCTGATCGAAAACGGACGAGCCGTGCGTGAGTACCGGCCGACCCGGGACAACTGGGGGCCGATCACCGTGCCACCCGACAGCTACTTCGTGATGGGCGACAACCGCGACAACTCGGAGGATTCCCGTTACTGGGGCTTCGTGCCGTCCGAGGCCGTCAAGGGACAGCCGCTCGTCATCTACTTCTCGTACAACCGCGACAAGCTCGTTCCGTTTCCCTGGCTGACGGAAATTCGCTGGGGTCGACTCCTCGATCCGATTCGGTGAGCGACGCGGGCGCGCTGGATCGGTATCTGTCGGAAATTCGAGAGCACGCCCTGCTCGACCGCGACGAGGAAGCCGGACTCGCGCGACGCGCTCGGGACGGGGACGACGCGGCGCTCGACCGCCTCGTCAACGCGAATCTGCGCTTCGTGGTCTCTGTAGCGCGACGGTACGCGCACCGGGGTGTGCCGCTCGACGAGTTGATCAACGAGGGCAACCTGGGCCTGATTCGAGCGGCGCGCCGGTTCGATGAGTCGCACGGCGTGCGTTTCATTTCCTACGCCGTCTGGTGGATTCGCCAGGCGATTCTCGGCGCGCTGTCGCGCGAAGCGAGCGTAGTCCGGGTTCCCGCCGGTCGACTCGACGAGGCGCGCCGCGTCGCGGCGACCGCTCGCCGCCTGAGCCAGCGTTTGGGACGACGGGCACGTCCAGAGGAAGTAGCGGGCGAGCTGGGGACGAGCGCACGCGCCGTTCGGCGGGCGCTCGCGATCCGGGGGCGGGACGTATCGCTCGACGCTCCGGTCGGCCCCGGTGACGGCGCCTCGCTGCTGGAAGTGCTGCCCGACGAGGCGGCGTTCGATCCCGCGGGCCGAGTGCAGCACCGTGCGCTGGCGGACGCGTTGGGCCGCGGATTGCGGCGACTTTCCGAGCGTGAAGCCGAGGTCCTGCGGAGCTACTACGGACTGGATGGCCGCGAGCCCATGACCCTCGGCGAGATCGCCGCCATGCAGGGGGTGAGCCGGGAGCGCGTGGGGTCCATCAGGGATCGGGCGCTGACGCGCCTGCGGATGGGCCCGGTGCGTCGCAGCCTGGAGGCGTTTCGTACGCACTGAGGGAGCCGGCGGCGAGCCCCCGTCCTTCCTTGACATGGCCAAATTGCATACGTAGCTTGCTTGGCTGCGGGTATCATGGGTACTGGCCGTCCCGACGAGTGCGGGGCGGCTCGCTTTTTCTCCCCACTGGCGGATACTGATGGTGGGGTTCGAACAACCGGCAGGCAGCGGAATGAAGACGTATACAGTCAAGGCCGGCGAGATCGAGCGCGAGTGGCTCCTCGTCGATGCGCGGGATCAGGTGCTGGGGCGACTCGCCACGCGGGTGGCCAGTCTGCTTCGTGGCAAGCACAAGCCCACGTTCAGCCCTCATCTGGACGTCGGCGATTATGTTATCGTCGTGAATGCCGCGAATGTGCGGCTTACGGGCCGGAAGGCGGACCAGAAGGAGTACTTCCGCCATTCGGGCTACATGGGTGGCGAGCGGTTCATCCCGTTCAAGACGATGCTGGCGAAGCGGCCCGAGCGCGTGATCGAGCTGGCGGTGAAGGGCATGCTGCCGAAGAACGCGCTGGGACGGCAAATGCGCGGCAAGCTTCGGGTGTATGCGGGTGCCGAGCATCCACACGCTCCCCAGCAGCCGCGCGAGATCGAGCTGTAGCAGTCGTACCCGAGAGACGAAACCTCACGGAGGAAGCTTGGCGGACAAGACAATTTCTCAAGCAGTAGGTCGCCGCAAGTCGGCCGTGGCCCGTGTGTGGCTACGCCCGGGCACCGGCGACTGGCAGATCAACGGCCGGACCCTCGAAGATCACTTCCCGCAGTTGCGGCACCAGGAAGCCATCGGACGCCCGTTCGCGGCGACCGAGACCGAGGGCCGCTACGCCGTCCACGTGCGAGTGCGCGGCGGCGGTCTCAGCGGCCAGGCGGGAGCGATTCAGCTCGCCGTGGCCCGAGCCCTTCTCGACGAGGACGAGGACATGCGCGGACCGCTTCGCGCGCAGGGACTGTTGACGCGCGACGCCCGTGTCGTTGAGCGCAAGAAGCCGGGGCGGCCGAAGGCCCGCAAGCGCTTCCAGTTCTCGAAGCGCTGATCCCAGCAATCGATTCACGACCAGAGTACGGATAGTTATGGCTGACGTCGGAATGAAGGACCTCCTCCAGGCAGGGGTACACTTCGGGCACCAGACGCACCGGTGGAATCCGAAGATGCGCAAGTACATCTTCGCCGAGCGCGGCGGAATCTACCTGATCGACCTGAAGAAGACGCTGCGCGAGCTGAAGAACGCCCGCGAGCTTCTGCATCAGACGGTTCGCGATGGAGGGAACGTGCTCTTCGTCTGCACGAAGCCGCAGCTGGCGGAGATCGTGCGGACCGAAGCCGAGCGTTGCGGAGCCTTCTACGTCACCGAGCGCTGGCTGGGCGGCATGCTCACGAACTTCCAGACGATCAAGAAGCAGATCCGTCGTTTGAAAGAACTCGAGCGAGGCATGGAAGAGGGCGCGTTCGAGTTCTACACGAAGAAGGAACAACTCCTTATGGACCGGGAGCTCACGAAGCTGAACCGGTACCTGTCCGGCATCAAGGACATGAACCGGCTTCCCAGCCTCGTCTACGTCGTCGACGCGAACAAGGAAGAGATCGCCGTGCGCGAGGCAAACCGCCTCGACATCCCGGTCGTCGCCATCGCCGACACGAACGCGGATCCGGATTATCTGACGGTACCGATCGCGGGGAACGATGACGCGATCCGCTCCGTTCAGCTGATCACGCGGGTCGTTGCCGACGAGATCGAACGGGCGCGCCGCGAGCGTCCCGAGGGCAAGGAGACGGCGGGCGAGCAGGGCGCATACACGTACTCATCCGATGTGGGTGAGGCCGAGGCGGCCACTGGTTCGCGGAAGAAGCGGCCCAAGCGCCGTCCGCGGCCGGACGTGATCCGTCGTCGCCGCCATGCGTCCGATGAGGAGGGTGAGGCCGAGGACGGTGACGAGGATGTCGCGGACGCCGAGGCGTCCGAGGATGCACCCGAGGCCGAAGAGGCGGAGACCGGTTCCGGCGACGAGGTGGAAGAGAAGCAGGCGGCCGCGGTCGCCGCAGAAGCCGATTCGGGAGACGGCGGTGGCACCGACGACGCAGGGGAGGACGAGAGCTCACCCTGAGCCGGTCGATCGTGGGCCACCTCCGGGTGGCCCTTTTTTTTCGGATGTAGCGAGAAGTAGGGAGGCCGTGCGGCCTCCCCGTATGACGAAAGAGAGACGCGAAATGGCGAATATCACGGCACAATCGGTGAAGTCCTTGCGGGACCGCACGGGCGCGGGAATGATGGACTGCAAGAAGGCTCTGCAGGAGGTCGGCGGGGACGAAGAGCAGGCGATCGATCTTCTCCGCAAGTGGGGCGCGGCCAAGGCGGCCAAGCGCTCCGAGCGCGATACGACCGAAGGCCTCGTCCACGTAGAGGAGGCGGACGGGACGTATGCGATGGTGGCCGTCTCCAGTGAGACGGACTTCGTGGCGCGCAACGACGAGTTTCAGGATTTCACCGAGCGGCTGACACGCCAGGTACTGGCGGCGGATCTGCCCGACGGCGAGGTGCTGGAGGGCGATGACCTGCTGGAGCGCGAGGGCTTCGAGCCATTCGCGAAGGAGCTGACCGAGTTGCGCGCGAAGATCGGCGAGAACATCACGATCTGCCGTGCCGTTCGGATGCAGGCGGCCGAGGGCGCGACTGCCGCGTCCTACGTCCACTTCGGTGGCAAGATCGGCGTCCTCGTGGAGCTTGTCGGCGGCACGGGGTACGACGAGGCAGCACGCGATGTCGCGATGCACGTCGCGGCGACCGATCCGGTGGGCGTGTCGCCGGACGACATTCCGTCCGAGGAACGGGAGCGAGAACGCCAGGTGCTGATCGAGCAGGCCCGGAGTGAGGGCAAGCCCGAGGGCATCGTCGAGAAAATGGTCGAAGGCCGCATGCGGAAATTCTACGAGCAGAATGCGCTGCTGCTGCAGCCGTTCGTGAAGGACCACGATCTCACGATCCAGGAACGCCTGAATGGAGAGGCCGATGGCCTGACCGTCCGGCGGTTCGTCCGATTCCAGATCGGCGACTGAAGCCTACAGCGGAAGGCGGAGCAGGCATGGCCGACCTGAAGTACCCCCGGGCCCTCGTGAAGCTATCCGGCGAATCACTGGCCGGAGAGCGCGGGTTCGGCATCGAGCCCGGCGTCGTCGAGAAGCTCACGGAGGAGATCGGCGAGGTTCACACGGCCGGCGTGGACCTCGGTCTCGTGGTCGGCGGCGGGAATATTGTGCGCGGCACCGTCGCCAGCCAGCAGGGCATGGACCGGGTGTCGGCCGACTACATGGGCATGCTGGCCACGGTCATCAACGCGCTGGCCCTCCAGGACGCGCTCGAGCGCTCCGGCGTCGAGACTCGCGTCATGACCGCGATCCGCATGGAACAGCTCGCCGAGCCCTACATCCGGCGCCGGGCATTGCGCCACATTGAGAAGGGCCGCGTCGTCCTCTTCGCGGGCGGGACCGGCAATCCCTATTTTTCCACCGACACGGCCGCGGTCCTCCGTGCCATCGAGATGGACGCCGACGTGATCCTGAAGGCCACACGGGTCGACGGTGTGTACTCCGCCGATCCGGAGCTCGACCCGGACGCCGAGTTGCTGACGGACCTGACGTATCGCGACGTGCTGAATCGGGACCTGAAGGTGATGGACGCGGCGGCGATTTCGCTGTGCCGTGAAAACGACCTGCCCGTGATCGTTTTGAACATCCGGGAGAAGGGCGCGATTCTCGCCGCGCTGCGCGGTGAACGGATCGGGACGCTCGTAACCTGAGAGGGGAACATGAGCAGCGGTATCCTCAAGGAAGCGTCGACGCAGATGGACAAGAACCTCGAGGCGGTGAGCCGCGAATTCTCCGGCGTTCGAACCGGAAAGGCCAGCCCCGCCTTACTCGAGTCCGTCCAGGTCTCGGCCTACGGCTCGCTGATGCCCCTGAAGCAGACCGCGACGATCACGGCGCCTGAACCGGCGATGCTCGTCGTACAGCCGTGGGACACGACCCTCACTAACGCGATCGCCAAGGGAATCATGACGGCCGACCTCGGGCTGAATCCGAGCGTCGACGGCAACCTGATCCGCGTGTCCATCCCGGCGCTCAACGAGGAGCGGCGCAAAGAAATGGTCAAGCTTCTGCACCGAATGGCGGAGGAGGGCCGCATCGCCGTCCGGCATGCCCGGCAGAAGGCAAAGTCGGACCTCGAGCAGGATAAGAAGGACGGCGAGATCTCCGAGGACCAGATGCACCGCCAGCTCGACCAGCTGCAAAAGTTGACAGACGATCACATCGACCGGATCGACAAGCTGTTGGCGAAGAAGGAAGCGGAGGTGATGGAGGTATGACCGGGCCGACGCCGAGGGAACCCCATGGACGGCGTCCGTTGCCGATGCGCTCCGACTGGCGCAAAGCGCTCGACATCTATGTGGCCGCCCGCAGCCGCGTGCTGGACGCCGACGAGAAGCGGCACCTGGCCAAACAGACGCCGCATGCCCGCGGGGGCGCGCGCCGCACCGGCGACGCTCGGCCGAGCGCGACGCCGAGCCGCGTGAAGGTGCCCGAGACGCTTGAATACTTCCGCAATGCCGGCACCTGGCGGAACCGCCTCCCGGCAGGAGATTCCCGCGGCAACGCTGCGTCTAACGGCTGAAGATCGGGCCGTGGCGCCCGCCGCTACGCCGGACGGAGCCGGCACCGCGCTGCCGGAGCGCGTCGCCAGCCATCTGCGTCGAAACCCCGATCTCCTCCCGGAAGGCTCAAGCGTCCTCCTTGCTCTATCGGGCGGCCCCGATTCGACAACACTACTGTTGGTTCTCCACGAGTTGGCACCCGAGTTTGGATGGACGCTCGTCGCCGCGCACTACGATCACGGCGTCCGGTCCGGCGGCCGCGAGCGCGAGACCCGGCTCCGGATGCGGCTCGAGCCGTTGGGCGTTCCGCTGCGAGTCGGTCGCCCGGATCGAATGCTCTCCTGTGACCACGCGGCCCTGCGCCGGGCGCGCTACGCCTGGTTGCACGCCGAAGCCCGGCGAGGCAGCGCGGACCGAATCGCCACCGGGCATCAGCGCGACGATCAGGCGGAGACCGTTCTGTTCAGAATCCTACGCGGAACGGGGAATCGCGGCCTGGCCGGCATTCCCGTGCGGCGTGGCCACCTCGTCCGGCCGCTCCTTCCCTTCGGACGCGAGGAACTGGACGCCTGGCTTGCGGGGCAGGGCGCCGACCCGTTCGACGATCCGTCGAACCGGGATCTTCGGTACGCCCGGAGCCGCCTTCGGCACGTTCTACTCCCGGCGCTCGAGGCAGCCGCCGGCCCGGGTGTGGCCGACGGCCTGATCCGAATCGGCACAGCGGCCGCCGGCGTCCGGCAGGCCAGCGATCGAGTGGCCGAGCGTGTGCTGGCCGCCTTCCCGGGCGGGACGGCTGCGGAGTGGCCGACGGACCTGCGAGTTGAGGCCCTGCGCCTCGCCGCGCGTCGGCAGGGCGTCCGCCTGCGGGGATCGGCCGCGCGCCGAGCCGCCGAGACGATGCTCGACCTCACTAGCGGCCACGGGCTCGACCTCGGCGGCGGCCTGCGCCTCGAGCGCACGTTCGACTCGTGGGCGGTTCGGCATGGCACGTCCGAGTCCGAGCCCGATCGACCGCTGTGCATCGACGCACCGATGGGAGGCGAGGGCGAAGTGCGGCTCGCCGGGCGTCGGTGGCGTGTTCGCTGGGGGAGCGCGGCGGCGGAACGGCCGGCCGGCACGCGCGTTGCTCTGCGTGTACCCGGGGACCATTATCCCCTCTCGATTCGCGCTCGCATGCCCGGAGACAGGATTCGCCTGGCGGGCGGGACGCGGAAGCTCGGCGCGTTGATGCGCGAGGCGCGAGTGCCCGCGCAGGAGCGGGCCACGGTGCCGCTGGTCGCGGACCGGAGCGGGAGACTGCTGGCGGTGCTCCGGAAGGAGCTCGTCCATCGCGTCGCCCGAGCGGTGCACGAGGGAACGAAACCCACGAACCTGGTAATTGAGGTAGAGGATGGCTGACGCAGCGCAGCGGAGACCGGAGGTCGAGACCGTTCCGGACGGGCACTGGCTTTCCCGCACGGCGGATCGGGGTCCGGCCCGCATCATCTTCAATGAGGCGCAGATTCAGCGTCGGGTCGAAGAGATGGCGGCCGAGATCACCCGCTTCTATCCGGAGGGCGAGGAGTTGCTGGTGTTGGGACTTCTGAAGGGGTCGTTCATCTTTCTCGCCGATCTCGTCCGGGCCATCGACCGTCCGCTGCACGTCGATTTCATCGTGGCGTCGAGCTACGGATCGGGAACAACTTCGTCCGGAAATGTTAGACTCCTGTACGACCCGATGGCGCCGATCGCCGGCCGTCACGTTCTCCTAGTCGAGGATATCGTCGACAGCGGCAACACGATCAACCGCCTCAGCGAGGCGCTGCAACAGAGGGAACCGGAGTCGCTTGAGTTGTGCGCGCTCCTGCACAAGCACCTGGCCGAGAACCTGGCGCTCGAGCCCCGCTGGACGGGATTCGACGCATCGCCGGAGTTCCTGGTGGGGTATGGACTGGATCATGCGGAGGACTTCCGCCACCTGCCGTTCGTGGCGGGTCTCTGACACATACGGCACTTGAATGACACCCTCTGACGACGACAAGGGACAGAACCAGAGCCAGAACCTGGGCCGCTACCTGCGGGCCGCCTCGTTCTGGGTGCTGATCTTCCTCATCCCGCTCGCCATCTACGAGCTCATGGGAACGACCCGCGAGGCGGACAAGGAGCTCACGTACACCGAGTTCAGCGAGCAACTCGCCGCAGACAACATCAACAAGGTCACGATCGTCGAGGGGCGCCGGATCGAAGGTGTCCTGAAGACTCCGCTTCAGGAGCAGGGACAGGCGGCCTCGAACTTCCATACGCTGCTTCCCACCGAGGCGACCGAAGGGTTGCTGCAGCGATTCGAGGACGCGGATGTCCAGGTGAACGCCGAGGAGTCGGGTCCCGACTGGGTGAGTTACCTGGGAGCCCTGCTGCCGTGGCTGCTGATCATCGGACTCTGGATTTTCCTGTTCCGCCAGATGCAGTCGGGCGGTTCCCGGGCGTTTAGCTTCGGGAAGTCGAAGGCGAAGCTGCTCACCGGGGACACCCCGAAGGTCACCTTCGCCGACGTGGCGGGCGCCGACGAGGCGAAAGAAGACCTGAAGGAGATCATCGATTTCCTCAAGGACCCGGCGAAGTTCCGCCGGCTCGGCGGCCGGCTGCCTAAGGGGGCACTGCTCGTCGGCCCGCCGGGCACGGGGAAGACTCTGCTGGCACGCGCCGTGGCGGGTGAGGCCGGCCGACCGTTTTTCTCGATGAGTGGCTCGGACTTCGTCGAGATGTTCGTGGGAGTCGGTGCCAGCCGCGTTCGCGATCTGTTCGAGCAGGGCAAGGCGCACGCTCCATGCATCATCTTCATCGACGAGATCGATGCCGTCGGACGTCACCGCGGTGCCGGGCTCGGGGGCGGCCATGACGAGCGCGAGCAGACCCTCAACCAGCTACTGGTGGAGATGGATGGGTTCGAGTCGAACGAGGGTGTGATCTTGCTCGCCGCGACGAACCGGCCAGACGTGCTCGACCCCGCGCTGCTTCGGCCTGGTCGTTTCGACCGGCAGATCGTGGTGGGCAGTCCTGACATCAATGGCCGCGAAGGGATCCTACGCGTTCACACGAAGGGGATTCCGCTGGCCGAAGACGTCGACCTGCGCGTGCTCGCTAAGGGTACGCCGGGACTCTCGGGCGCCGACCTCGCGAACATCGTCAATGAGGCGGCCCTGTTAGCAGCGCGAAAGGACAAAGACCGCGTCTACATGGTCGACCTCGAGGAGGCGAAGGACAAGATCATGCTGGGGGCCGAGCGCCGCAGTCTCGTCATCAGTGACGAGGAACGGAAGGTCACGGCGTTCCACGAGGCCGGCCACGCCGTGATCGCCCTGCGGGCGCCGGGACTCGACCCGCTGCACAAGGTGACGATCGTCCCGCGCGGGCGCGCCCTCGGAATCACGGCTTCGCTGCCGGAGGAGGATCGTCATAACTACACGAAGGAATGGCTCGAGGGACAGCTCATGATGCTGTTCGGCGGCCGCGTGGCGGAGGAGACGGTGTTCGGCCGCAGCAAGATCACCACCGGGGCGGGCAACGACATCGAGCGCGCGACGGACATCGCCCGCCGAATGGTCACACAGTTCGGGATGTCCGACGCGCTCGGACCGATCGCCGTCGGGGAGGCGGAGCACGAGGTCTTCCTCGGCCGCGAACTGAGCCAGCGGCGAGAGGTCAGCGATCGGACGGCCCAGACGGTCGATAGCGAGATCAAGCGCATCCTCGATGAGGCGTACGAAGGAGCGGCACAGGTCCTCACCGAGAACCGCGACCTCCTCGACGAGATCGCCGAAGCTCTCCTGGAGCGCGAGACGCTCGATGCCGACGAGATCAAGCTGCTCGACGCCGGGAAAGACCTTCCGCCCTACGAGCCCACGCCGGAAGAGCAGGCCTCCACGGATGACCGGGCCGCCAATCGGGCGCGCGACAAGTCGGCCGGAGAATCGCCGCTGGAAGGTGCGGGCGGCGAGCCGTCGCCGGTGCCGGCCTGACCCGGCCGATCGCGGTAATGGTCCGCTGCACCGAGTGGCAGGTCCGGGGCGGCGTCGTATCGCTCGAGCACCCGGTGGTGCTCGGGATCCTCAACGTCACGCCGGATTCCTTTTCGGATGGGGCCCGGTACACGGAGCCGGAGACGGCGGTCGAGTACGCGCTCGCCCTCGTGGAGGCGGGGGCGGACGTGATCGACGTGGGCGGGGAATCGACCCGCCCCGGCGCGGCCCCCGTCGGCCCCGAAGAGGAGTGGGCACGTCTCTCGGGTGTGGTCGAGCCTCTGGCGCGCCGTGGGGTCACCGTCTCCATTGATACGACGAAGCTCGAGGTCGCGGAGCGGGCGATCGATGCCGGCGCCGCCATCGTAAACGACGTCTCGGGTCTGCGGGCTTCGCCGGCCATCGCGGAGCTGTGCGCCCGAACGGGCACTGGACTCGTGATCATGCACATGCGCGGCGAGCCGCGGACGATGCAGAACGACACCCGGTACGATGACATCGCCGGAGAGGTGGTCGGGTGGTTGCGCGAGCGTGCGGAGTTCGCCCGGCAGGCCGGTTGCGAGACCGCCCAGCTCGTCATCGACCCGGGGCTCGGCTTCGGCAAGTCGGCGGACGGCAATCTCGAGCTGCTGGCGCGTACGGGGGAGATCGCGGCGCTGGGCTATCCGGTGCTCGTGGGCCCGTCGCGCAAGTCGTTCATCGGGTCGATCGCCGGGGCGCCGGCCAACGAACGTCTCGGGGGCACGCTGGCCGCCTGTGTGGCCGCCCTGGAGCGCGGAGCGCGCCTGTTCCGCGTGCACGATGTCGGTCCGGCGCGGCAGGCCCTCGACGTGGCCGACGCTATCCGGCGCGCCGGTTGACCGGCTGACCGCCAGACGAGGAGACGATGCTGCACGGAATTCTCGACTATCTGAGCTTCCTCAGGCTCGACTTGAAGGACGTCGTCGAGATCGTCGTCGTCTCCTACCTGGTCTACCGGCTGCTCGTCGCCTATGCCGGCAGCCGGGCGTTCCAGGTGCTGGTCGGATTCGTCGTGCTGGTCAGCGTCTACGCGATCTCGCAGGCCCTGCAGCTCCGGCTCGTGCCGTATCTCCTCTCCCAGGTGTTCACGTACGGCGCCTTCGCGCTGATCGTTATCTTCCAACAGGAGTTGCGCACAGGGCTTGCCCGACTCGGCCGCACCCGCTGGTTCCAGCTGTTCGCCGTGCAGGAGCGGGAAGAGGTGTTCGACGCGATTGTCGACGCAGCGGACCGCCTCGCGAAGGCGAAAATCGGGGGGATCATCGCGCTGCAGCGTGAGGTCGATCTGACCGCGCACGTCGACGACGGCACGCAACTCGACGCCCAGATCTCGCCGGAGCTACTGGCGACGATATTTTCGCCGTATTCGCCATTGCACGACGGCGCGGTGATCATCCGCCAGGATCGTATCGCCTCGGCTGCCGCCGTGATCGTGCGCCTGTCTCAGTCGCCGCTGATCGACCGCACCATGGGAACGCGGCATCGTGCGGCGATCGGGCTCTCCGAGGAAACCGACGCGCTCGTCGTCGTGATCTCCGAGGAGACCGGCCAGATTTCCCTCGCGCACCGCGGCCTGTTGATCCGGGATCTGCGGCCCGACGAGTTGCGCCGGCGCCTCCAGGCGGAGGACCCCGGCCGCCCCTCGGCGGCGCGCGTTCGAGTGGAGCCGGTGGGCGCGGACGCACATTCGCCGCCGCACTCCGCGGAGCAGGAGACCGCGTCCTGATGCGGTTTGACGGGCCTGCAGGCCACGACTAAACTACGTTTCTTGGCCCGAAGGTGAAGCCGCTTTCACGCCGAACGGAGACAACCGAGTGAACGATACCAGTTACGAGCTGCTGACGATCTTCGTGGACGGCGGCTTCATGATGTATCCCCTCATCCTGTGCTCACTCGTGGCGCTGGGGGTTATCATCGCCAAGGCGTGGACGCTCTCCGTCGCCCACCGCGATTCGCAGGGACTCCTTGACGATATCGAGGCGCTGGGCACTACCGGTCAGCTCGACAAGGCCATCGAACGGGCCCACGAGACGCGAGGTCCCGTAGCCGCGATCCTGTTGACCGGCCTGAGACGCCTCAAGGAAAACGAGCGGGGCAAGGACATCAGCAAGGCGATCTCCACCACCGGGACGCTGGAGCTCGATTTCCTCGAGCGCGGCCTGACGGTGCTGGCCACGATCGCCAACGTGGCGCCAATGCTCGGCTTCCTCGGTACCGTGATCGGCATGATCGCGGCCTTCGATGCGATCGAAGCGGCCGGACAGGTGGAGCCCGCGCTCGTCGCTTCGGGCATCAAGATCGCCCTGATCACTACGGCGGCCGGCCTCACGATCGCCATCCCGGTGAACATTGCGTACAACTTCTTTGTAACACGTATAGACAGGCTCATCGCGGACATGGAGAAGGGCACCCAGGCGGTGCTCGATATGATCTGGCGGGCGCAGGACGAACGAACCGGCGCGAACGCGCGGAGGTCGTGAGACAGAGATGGCCATTCTAAACCGAAAAGAACGGGTGTCCGACGAGATTCCGACCGCGTCGATGGCGGATATCGCTTTCCTGCTGCTGGTCTTCTTCCTCACCACCACGGTGTTCAACGAGGAGAAGGGTCTGCCGATCGTGCTTCCCGAGGCCGAGCAGGAAGAGGTCGACGTCTCGGCGAAGAACCTGATCTTCTTCCTCGTTCAGCCCGACGGCTCGGTCGTTGTGCGGCGCGGAGAGAGCGAGCAGGAACAGGTCGTCGCCTACAACCAGATCGAGAGTCTCCTGCGGGCCGAACTCGCGGCAAACGAGAACCTGATTGCCGCGATCAAGACCGATCCGCGAGCTCCATACAAGAACATGATCAACGTGCTCGACGAGGTGAAGCTCGCCGGCGCCGAGCGGATCTCTCTCCAGATGCTCGAGGAGTAGCCCAGGATGGCGAAGCGTGGTGGATTCAAGCGGAAGTCGAGTGCGAGCGAGGAGATCCCGTCGTCGTCGATGGCGGACATCGCCTTCCTGCTGCTGATCTTCTTCATGGTCTCGACCGTGTTCCGGAAGGAAAAGGACGTCAACATCGATTGGGCGAATGCCGAGGCCACCGAGAAGATCGATGAGAAGCGGAAGAACATCCTGCACCTCTGGGTGGACGCGGAGGGCCAGGTGTTCATCAACGATCAGCTCGTCACTCACTCGAGCATCGCCGGCGTGGTCCGGCCGATCTACTCCGAGAACCGGAACCTCGTCGTCGCCATCCGTGGCGACCGAGACGTTCCGTATCGGCAGATCAACGAGATCACCGAGCAACTGAAGCAGTCCGGTGCCGTGCGCGTGACATTCGCGACGCGTATCGAGCAGAGGGTCCAGAGGGCCAGGAGGTAGCGCCATGGCAAGAAACGACAAATCAGCGGCGCTGTGGGTCACAGCCAACGAGCGGTTCAAGAAGAAGAACGGCGACTGGATGGCGATCGGGGTGATTGCCGCCGTGCTCGCACACGGGGCGCTGTTTGCCTTCTTCCCGGAGATGAATGCCGCGGACATGGACTTCACGGGTGACGAGGCGACGGTCGTAGACCTCCCGCCCGAGGTGGAGATCCCGCCGCCGCCCGAGCAGATCTCGCGTCCCGCCACGCCGCGTGTGGCCGCGGCGTCACTCGACGAGGACATCACGATTGCCCGGACCGACTTCGAGTCGAACCCGGTCGAAAACCTGCCGCCGCCCCCCGCGGGCGCCCGGCCGTCGGAAGTACCCTCGTACATTCCGCGTGACGTCGAGCCGGTGCTGAAGAACCGGGCCCAGCTCATTCGACTCGCGCAGCAGCGGTATCCGTCGATGCTTCGCGAGGCGGGAATCAGCGGCACGGTCGGCGTCTACTTCTTCGTCGCGGCAAGCGGTGAGGTGACGAACGCGGCCGTACAGAGTCCGAGCGGATACCCGCAGTTCGACCAGGTCGCGCTCGAGATCGCCCAGCAGGGTGAGTTCCAGCCGGCCATGAACCGCGACAAGCCGGTCGGGGTGTGGATTGTCCTACCCGTGACGTTCAACATCACACGCTGACGGCAGCCGCATCGCGCGACGCACGGGGCCGCGGGCATTGCGCCGGCGGCCCCGTTTTCATTGAGGGGCGGGTCAGGCCGTCGGCCGTTTCGCGTTGCCGCCCGGCAGCGCGGCCGGTAGACTCCGCGCCGTGATTCCATCTGAATTGCAGGATCGCGTGGACGCTACCCGCACCGCCGTGGCCGAGGCCGCCCGTGGTGTGGGCCGGGCGCCGGGCGACGTAGAGATTCTCCCCGTCACCAAGGGGTTCCCCGCCGAGGTGATACGATACGTCGTGGCGGCCGGTTTCCGCGCGGTCGGCGAGAACCGAGTCGGCGAAGCGGCGGCCAAGCAGGCTGAGTTGACGGACCTGGCGGAATCGGGGCTCGCCTGGCACCTGATCGGGCACCTGCAGCGAAACAAGGCGGCGCGGGCGATCGAGTTATTCGACCAGATCGACGCCGTGGATTCGCTGCGCCTGGCCCGGCGCCTCGACGCGGTTGCAGAGTCGGCCGACCGGTCGGAGCTTCCGGTGCTGGTCCAGGTCAACGCGTCTGGGGAGGCGTCGAAGGGTGGCTTCCCGGTGGACGAGGCCGTGGAGGCCGTACGGAAGATCGCTGCGCTTGCGCGCCTGCGAGTGAATGGGCTGATGACAATGGCGCCGTTCGAGGCTTCGGAGGTCGAGCTGCACGAAGTGTTCAGCCGCACACGTCGAGCCCTGGACGCGTGCCGGGATCAGATCCCGGGACTCGCGGCGTTCGAGCTGTCGATGGGGATGAGCGGCGATTTCGAGATCGCCGTGGAAGAGGGAGCGACGCAGGTCCGGCTCGGAACGGCCCTGCTGGGAGAGAGGCCATGATGGAGCTCACACCGCTGGACGTGCGGAAGAAGAAGGACGACTTCAAGCGCGCGGTCCGCGGGTATGAACCCGCCCAGGTCGAGGCGTTTCTGGAGATGTGCGCCGAGCGTCTGGATCAGCTGGTCCAGCGTGAGAAGCGTCTCGAGGGTGAGGTGGCGGGCATGCGCGAGCGACTGGCGGCGTTCCAGGAGCGCGAGCGAGCGCTCAATGAAGCGCTCGTGAGCGCGCAGGAGCTGCGCGAGGAGGCTCGTTCCCAGGCCGAGCGGGGCGCCGAGCTGAAGCTCCGCGAGGCCGAGCAGGAGGCCGCCGCCATCCGCCAGCGCGCCGAATCGGCCACCGAAGCGTCCCGGCAGGCCCTCGAAGACCTCAAGGTGCGTCGCGCCGGTTTCCTCCGCTCGCTACGGTGGTCGCTCCAGCGCTTCCTCGGGGAGATCGAGGAGGAAGAGCGCCGTGTCGTGGCCGAGGAGGGAGGTGCCATGTCCGCAGGGCACCCGTACGCGGCCGCACCCGACGGAACGGCAGGCGAGGATGACGCGACCGGTGCAAGCGACGGTGAGGTCCCCGCGTCCGAGCCCGACTCCGAGACGCCCGAGCCGAGGGGTGCGACTACGTGAGCGTTGCCGTCGTTCTGGCCCCGTCCCTTGCGTCGCTCGCCGACGCCGTCTCGGCGGCCGGCGCCGACGTGCGAGTGCGAGCGACCGGCCGGAACGCCGCCGACCGGGCGACCGCGCTCCGAAATCTGCTGGGGAAGGGAGCCGACCGGGTACTGCTCGTCGAGCGCGCCCTGCCGGTGCGGTCCGACTGGGCCAGGTCGGGCGCCCTGCTCGCCCTCGTAGCGGACCACATCAACCTGACGGGCGACAACCCGCTCGTCGGCCCCAACGCCGATGAATGGGGCCCGCGGTTTCCGGATCTGACCGACGCCTGGGATCCGGCGTTGCGTCGGGGACTGCGGGACGCCGGGCTCGCCGAGGGCATCGAGCTGCGCGAGGGCGTCGTCGCGGGCGTGGCCGGCGAGAGCCGGACGGCGGCTGAGCTGGAGATGCTCCGCATGGTCGGCGCCGACATGGCTAGCCAGGGGTTCGTCGACGAGGCGATCGTGGCTCGCCACGCTGGCCGTCGCGTCGCGGGCCTGGCGGTGCTGTCGACCGGTACCGGACTGCCGGACGAGTCGGAGGCCGTGACCTCGATGGTGATCGTCGCGGTGAAGGCGCTCGGCGCATGACATCCTACCGCCCGCTTCCGGAGACGATCGGCGAGCTGGAAGATGCCGTGCTCGAGTTGTGGCACGTCGAGGATACGTTCGGCCGCAGCATGGCCGCCCGCGAAGGACAGCCCGAGTTCGTATTCTACGAGGGGCCGCCCACGGCGAACGGCCGGCCCGGCGTTCATCACGTGATGGCCCGCACGTTGAAGGACACAATCGTGCGCTTCCATGCGATGACCGGGCGCCACGTGACGCGCAAAGCCGGGTGGGATACGCACGGACTGCCCGTCGAGCTCGAGGTGGAGAAGCTGCTCGGAATCTCGGGCAAGCCCGACATCGAGAAGCTGGGAATCGGCGAGTTCAACCGCGTCTGCCGCGAGAACCTGTTCACGTACAAGGAAGAGTGGGAGCGGCTCTCGCAGCGGATCGGATACTGGCTCGACTACGACGATCCCTACATCACCTGCTCCCCCGAGTACATCGAGTCGGTGTGGTGGGCCCTGGCGGAGATCGACCGGAAAGGCCTCCTGTACCTGGGCTACAAGGTGTTGCCGTACTGCCCGCGCTGCGGCACCGGACTGTCGAGCCACGAGGTGGCCCAGGGGTACCAGGATCGTTCGGACCCGTCGATTACGGTGCGCTTCCCGGTCGCCGGCGAACCCGGCCGGTCTTTGCTCGTGTGGACGACCACGCCCTGGACGCTGGTGTCCAACGTGGCCGTCGCCTTCGGCCCGGATGTCGGTTACGTGGAGGTCGAGCACCAGGGCGAGCGATACGTGCTCGCCGCCTCCCGGGTCGAGCACTACTTCGGCGAGGACGCCGACGTGAGGCGCGATGTGCCACCGTCCGAGTTCGAGGGGCTCGAGTACGAGCGTCCCTTCCGCCTCGACCCGAGTTACGACGTGGAGACGGGAAGAGTGCTGCCGGCCAACTTCGTCAGCGACGAAGACGGGACGGGGCTCGTGCATACGGCCCCGGCGTTCGGCGCGGACGACTTCGCGTTCGGTCGCGAGTTCGATCTTCCGATCGTCCGACCCGTCGACGACGCAGGCCGCTTCGAGCCCGAGGTCGCCGAGGTCGGCGGCGAGCGGGTGAAGGACGCCGACCCGCGATTGCAGGATCTGCTGGAGGACCGAGGCCTCCTGTTCCGTCGGGAGACCTTCCGCCACAGCTATCCGCACTGCTGGCGCTGCGACACGCCGCTCATCTATATGGCGCGCGATTCGTGGTACGTCCGCACGACGGACGTCAAGCAGGCGATGATGGAGGAGAACGCGGCCGTCGGCTGGCATCCGCCGGAGATCGGCGCGGGACGCATGGGCGAGTGGCTGGCGAACAACATCGACTGGGCGATCTCGCGAGACCGATACTGGGGCACACCACTCCCGATCTGGGTGTGCGGTGAGTGCGAGACCCGCGCCGTGGTGGGCTCGTTGGCGGAGCTGGCGGAGCGGGTGGGCGGGCTGTCCGACGACTTCGACCCGCACCGTCCCGAGATCGACGTGCCGACCTGGCCGTGCCGCGCCGAGGGCTGCCGCGGAACCATGACCCGCGTCCCCCAGGTGCTCGACGCCTGGTTTGACTCAGGCTCGATGCCGTTCGCCCAGTGGCACTATCCGTTCGAGAACGAGGGGCAGTTCGGCACACACTTCCCGGCGGACGCGATCGCCGAGGGCGTCGATCAGACGCGGGGCTGGTTCTATTCTCTGCTCGCCCTCTCGACGATCCTGTTCGGCCGCAGCGCCTACCGGAATGTCCTGGTCAACGACCTCATCCTCGACGACAGCGGCCAGAAGATGTCGAAGTCCCGGGGCAACGTGGTCGATCCGTGGGAGACGATCGCCGGGCATGGCGCCGACGTTCTTCGCTTCTACCTGCTCGCATCCAGCAATCCTTGGCTTCCGAAACGCTGGGACGGTGAGGCGCTGCAGGAGACGAACCGAAAGATGTTCGACACACTGCGCAGCACGTATCGCTTCTTCGTCATGTACGCCGAGCTGGAGGGCTGGCGTCACGAGACGAGTGACGCGCATCCGGAGGCCGAGCGCCCGCTCGTCGACCGCTGGCTGCTCGGCCGCACCGATCGGACCGCGGCCGACGTGCGGCGGGCGCTGGCCGACTATGATCTCACCCGGGCGGCCCGCCTGATCTCGTCGTTCGTGCAGGACGACCTGTCGAACTGGTACGTGCGCCTTACGCGGGACCGGTTCTGGGGGACGCGGGGCGGGGCAGGGGCCGCGCTGGACTCGTCCGACGCCTTCGCGACGCTCCACCATACGCTCGTGACCGTATGTCGCCTGCTGGCCCCAATCGCGCCGTTCCTCTCCGACTGGATGCATCGCGAGTTGACCGAAGCGTCCGTTCACCTGGCCGACTATCCCGGCCAGGAGCCGCGCGTCGTCGAGGCCCTGGAGCAGGGGATGGAGGACGTGCGGCGCCTGGCGACGCTCGGGCGAGCGGCGCGAGAGGAGGCGGGAATCCGGGTGCGTCAGCCCCTCGGCGAGCTGCACGCCGTGCTGCCGAACGGGCGGAGACTCAGCGAAGAGCTGGTGGCGTTGCTGCGAGCCGAGCTCAACGTGCGAAGCGTTGTTTTCCCCGCGGGCGACGCCGATATTGTTCGGTTGTCCGCAAAGCCTGACTTCGGAGCGCTGGGTCCGCGCTTCGGCGCGGATACGCCCGCGGTGGCGCGGGCCGTGAGCGAGCTGCAGGGTGACGATGTGCGCCGCCTTCGAGACGGCGCGACGCTGTCGATCGCGGTTGCGGATCGGACCGCGGAGATCGAGCCGGGCGACGCACAGATCCTGGAGGAGGCAGCCGGCGACCTGCTCGTGCAGGCCGAGGACGGTTGGCTCGTGGGCCTCGACGCGACCCTCGACGAGGACTTGCGCGCCGAGGGGCGTGCTCGAGAGATCGTCAATCGCGTGCAACGCCTGCGCCGAAAGGCCGATCTCCAGGTCAGTGATCGGATCCGGCTGGCGGTGGCGGGGTCGCCAGACATCGAGCAGGCAGTCGAGACGCACGCGGCGTATATCGGCGGGGAGACGCTCGCCGTGTCCCTCGATCACGGGACGGAGGCCGTCGAGCGACTGGCGGTCGTACGCGCCGTCGATATCGACGACGAGACGGTACGGATAGGACTCGAGGTGGTCACCGACGACGCCGGCGTCGTCGGATGATCCGGCCGATGGATTCAGACACAACGAAGCAAGGCATACGATGAAGAAGAAGGACCTGGAGTACTTCGAGGAGCGACTGCTCTCGATGCGGGCCCGCGCTCTCAAGGACCTCGGCGCGTACGATGAGGCCTTGAGCAAGGTGACCCCGGGCGCCGAGGGTGAGACCTCGGCCTACAGCTTCCACATGGCGGACCAGGGGACCGACGCGATGGAGCGCGAGAAGGCCTTCCTGTTCGCGAGCAAGGAAGGTCGCTATCTGTACCACCTCGATCAGGCGCTGCGGCGAATCTACAGGAATCCGCCCACGTACGGGACCTGCGAGGAGTGCGGCAACGAGATCGCGTTCGAGCGGCTCGACGCCCTGCCGCACACTCGTCTGTGCATCAGCTGCAAGGAGCGCGAGGAGAACGGGTGACCGGCGAGTGGCCGGTCAAATCGACGGCTATGACCTCCGCGCCCCCCGTGCCCGGCGACCGGAGCAAAGCGTGGTTGATGCTGGGCGTGGCGGGCGTCGTGGTCCTGATCGACTTCCTGACCAAGCAGTGGGTCGTCTCGAGTCTGACGCTCCACTATCCGCAGTCTATCCTGGGCGACGTGCTCCGCTTGACCTATACGCACAACCCGGGGGCCGCGTTCGGGATCAACGTTGGAGAGCACTCGCGGCTGTTCTTTCTCGGGCTGTCCCTGGTCGCCCTGAGCGCCCTCGGATGGATGTACGCGGTCACGCCGCGCGCCGACCTTCTGCGTCTCCTGGCGCTCGCCATGGTGTGCGGGGGCGCGGTCGGCAACATCATCGATCGCCTGCGCTACGACGCGGGCGTCGTCGACTTCATCGACATTGGGATCCGGGCGCACCGCTTCTGGATTTTCAACGTCGCCGACTCCGCTGTGAGTGTCGGGGCGGTGCTTCTGTTGATCTCCTTCTACCTGGAAGAGAGGCGTGAACCCGGAGGCGCCGGCGCCTGAGGTTGTCCGCTTCCACCTGGACGATCACGTCGATGAACGCCTCGACGCGTGGCTCGCCGGTCGGTTGCGCCTCAGCCGATCGCAGATTGCCTCGCTGATCACCGACGGTAAGGTGCAGGTCGACGGCGCCGCCGTGAACAAGAGCTACCGGCCCCGCGCCGGCGACGACATCAGGGTCTCGATCCCGCCTCCGCCTCCGGTAGACCTCCTGGCCGAGGACATCCCCATCGACGTCGTGTATGAGGACGAGCACCTGCTCGTGGTCGACAAGCCCCATGGCATGGTCGTGCATCCCGCGCCCGGGCATCCCGCGGGGACACTCGTGAACGCGCTCCTCGGACGGTACGGAACGCTGTCGCCCATCGGTCTGCCGCACCGGCCGGGGATCGTGCATCGGCTCGACCGGGACACCAGTGGGCTGATGATCGTCGCGCGGGAGGCAGAAGCGCACCGGGCGCTGGCAGCAGCGCTCGCCCGACGCGAGGTGGGCCGCGGCTACCTCGCCGTCGTCTGGGGCCGTTTCGAGCCGGAGCAGACGACGATCGACCGGCCAATCGGCCGGCACCCGAAGGACCGGAAGCGCATGGCCGTCGTGGAGGGCGGACGTCGGGCGGTCACCCACGTACGGCGTCTCGAGCGCTGGCCGGCCGCCGACCTGCTGGCCGTCCGGCTGCAGACGGGACGCACGCATCAGATCCGAGTGCACGTCGCCGAGCTCGGGCATCCCGTCGTGTGCGACCCGATCTATGGAGCGGGCTGGGAACGGGGCATGACCGGGGCAGGTGGACAGTGGGCCGCCCGCTTCGCCCGGCGCGTCGGGCGACTGTTTCTTCACGCCGCCCGGGTGTCCTTCGTGCATCCGGTGAGCGGCGAGGACATGACGTTCAGCTCGGAGCTGCCGGAGCCGCTTTCCGATGCGCTGGACTGGGCGCGCGAGACGGCGTCCTGAGGCCGATGTCCCGCCTCCGGTCGGCGATCAAGGCGTCGGTCGCCCTGCTCGCCGGAGTTCTGGCGATCGGCTGCGGTGCGGACGGGCGTCGGGTAGATGACGAGCCACGGACCGCATCGGCCGCCGCCGGTCCGAGCGTCACGGTGCGCGCCGTGGCGGGGCTCGAACAGCTCGCTGCGGAGGTGGGGTCGGACCCGCGGTTGTGGGCTGCGTTCCCGGGCATCCCAGACTCGGTGCTCGCCGCTCGTTCGGTCACCGTCTGGTTCGTGCGCGAGGCGGCGACGCTGGATTCGCTCGGCCTCGGGCCACAGGAGCGCTGGGTCGCCGGCGTCGCCGACCCGGTGCGCGGTCTCGTGGCACTCCGCGTCGATGGTCCGCAGCGAAATCTCGGCCCGCTCCGTTCTGTCTATCGTCACGAGGCAGCCCACGTGGCCCTGCATGCCGCGACCGGCGGCAACACATCCCGCTGGATGCAGGAGGGCTACGCCCAGATGGCGAGCGGCACGTGGGACTGGCACCAGGGCTGGCGCCTCCAGTTCCTGCTGATGCGCGGCGGGCATGCCGTGCTGTCGGACCTGGATCGACGCTTCCGCGCGGGGCTCGATCCGGAGGGCGCGTACATCCTCGCCTACACGGCGGTCGACGCGCTGCGGGACATCGGGGGAGAGCCCGGCCTCCGGGGGCTGTTCACGCGGCTCCGAGCCGGCGAGTCGTTCGACGGCGCCCTCCGCGAGGTCTACGGTATCACGAGTCTCCAGTTCGAAGAGCGCTGGCGCGATCGGGTTCTGGACCACTATGGCTGGCTGTACCTGCTCAGCCGCACGGCCGTGGTCTGGCTGGCGGTCACCCTGCTGATCATCGGGCTGGGCATCGCCCGCGTGCGGCGCGACCACCGCCGGCTCGCGGAGATGAAAGAGCGCGAGCGTCGGGAGTCCGAAGCGCTCGAACGCGCGCTGCGCCGCTTCTATTCCCGGCGCGTTGAGGAGGCCGACGGCGTTGACGGCTTCCCGGACGTGACCTAGTCTCTGCGGATGATTCGGAGTCGGCCTCACGCCCCGGAAGACCGGTCGCGGCCTCCCGTGTTCGGTCTGCGGAAGGTCAATCTGGCACTGCTCGCCCTGGCGGTCGTGACGATCGCCGCGGGCTACGTCCTGCTCGGTCGTGGCTCCACGGTCGCCGCGCCTCTGCTGCTCGTCCTTGGCTACGGCGGGTTCGTGCCGGCCGGCCTGCTTGTCGGCTTCCGCCGCACGGGCGAGTCAGACTCCGAGCGGGGCGAATAGCTCAGCTGGTCCAGAGCGCCTGCCTTACAAGCAGGAGGTCGCTGGTTCGAATCCAGCTTCGCCCATATTCCGCACCGCTTTTCACGGGGATCGCCGTGCTCGGTGCGGAACCTGCATGTGGCCCGGAGTGTCGTAAGGAGTTGGATCCCGTGATCGAGAGCGTGGGTGAATGGCGAGAACGCGCGTAACGAGGAACGAAATGAAGCGACTGGAAGCCTTTCGTGCCGGTTGGATGAAGACGGGAGCGGCGCTGTCCGCCGCGCTCCTATTCACCTTGCCGGCAGTGGCAACGGCGCAACAGAGCAGCGGTCGCGCCAAGGTGCTCGTGGTCCCGATCACTGCGGAGAACGGAGTGAAGGGCAGCTTCGGACGCAAAGTGTCCGAAGAGGTTCGTGACCGTCTCAAGGACGTCACCACGCTCGCGCCCATCGGCGAGGACGCCGTCGACGACGAGCTCGATCGGTTGAAGCTCGACGAAGACGATCTGGGCCTCGTTCAGTGGCGCCAACTGGCCGGGCGGCTCGATGCGGACCTGCTCCTGCACGGCACGATCACCAAGGTCTCGCGCGGCAATGCGTTCCACGTCTCGTTCGTCGACGCGCGTACCGGTGATGCGACGCCCATCCCCGAGTTCATCGTCCAGGACGACGGTGGCAGGGGGGAGAAGGAGGCGGCCGACAAGATCATGGAGGCCGTCCAGGACCAGGTGGAATACCAGCGGAGCGTTCTGTTCTGTGCCGACTATCTGGGCAGCGAGCAGTACGAGGATGCGATGCGGAACTGCGATCAGGCGCTTGAGATGAACCCCAACAGCACGACCGCGCATTATCTGAGGGGCCGCGTCCACATGGGTCTCGAAGACTGGCAGGCGGCGAAGGAGGATCTCGATGTGGTCGTCGACGCGAACCCGGCGGAGGTCGACGCCCTGAATTCGCTGGCCTACACCGAGGCCAAGCTCGGGAACACGGCGCGCGCCCGGGAGCTGTACAACGAGTACCTCGGCTTCAACCCGGACGACGCCAGCGTCCGTATGCAGATTTCCTACGACCTGGCCCAGGCCGGCGACTACGACGGTGCCATCGGGTTGCTCGAGAACGGGATCGCCCGCGACTCGACGAACGCCGACATGTGGAAGTTCCTCGGCGACGTTCTGCTCAACAAGGGGACGAGCGACGACATGTCGTCGGATTCGACCGGAACTGAAATTGCGCCGGCCTCGGACGTTTCTGCTTCCAGCGTGCAGAACACAGACGCGATCCGTCGGGCCGTGCAGGCCTATGAGAAGGTCCTGGACATTCGTGGCGCCGAGACCGATCCACAGATCCTGAAAAACGTCATCGCCGCATACCTGCAGCTGGGCGACGTTCAGGAGGCGACGCGGTTCACGCAGCGCGCCGAGGAGCAGCTGCCAGAGGACGCCTCGCTGCGCTCCCTGAAGGCCGACATCCTGGCACGCAACGAGGACTTTCAGGGGGCCGTGCAGGCGATGAATGAGGCCCTGCGTCTCAATCCCGATCTTCCGCGTGGCCTGACGAAGCAGGGATTTTTCAAGCTGAGCGCCGGCGACGAGCAGGGAGCGCTCCAGGACCTGCGGGCCGCCGTCGAAGGCGGCGAGGATCCTGAGGTCGTGGCCGGCCAGCTGCTGAGCCGTGGCTACAACGACTTCTACAAGAGCGGCGAGTACGGTCGAGCCGTGAAGCTGTTCGAGGTCGCGACCGAGTTCTCCAAGCCCGGTTCCACCCGCGAACAGCTCTACTTCTTCATGGGGGCGAGCCACTACCAAATCGGCGCGCAGATCGACACCAGTAACCAGAACGAGGCCTGCCAGCCTGCGCGGCGTGCGCTGAACAGCTTTCGGCAGGTCTTGCCGAACCTGAACAAGGCGGGGTCGCAACAGCCCGAAATCCAGGGGCAGCTGCGTGAGAGCACGGACATATACCTCTACCGGCAGCAGGCGATCCTCAAGAAGCCGGCCTGCAATTGATGCCATGAAGCGACCCTGAATCCGGGCGGCGAGAGCCGCCCGTGATCGATGGCCGAGCCCGGCGGAACCTCACGTTCCGCCGGGCTTTTTGCGTGTCCAGGCGCGATGGAGGAAAGGGGGTTGCGTCGGTCGGATCGTGCGGGTAGAATGGGGTCCAGTGGGGAAAAGTGGGAAACAGTGGGGATTTCTCACAACCTTCCAACCCGCGCTAACGGGGTACAGTGGGCGGATACCTGGGAAGCCATCTCAATCAGATGGACGAGAAGGGGCGTGTCACGCTCCCGGCGACCTTCCGAAAGAGCTCAGAGGGCACGTCGTTCGTGCTCATCCAGGTCCACCCCGACGCCCTGACGCTATATCCGAGTGCGACCTGGGAAGATGTCGAGAAGCGAATGCGAGATCATCTGCGCCGGGCGCCTCAGCGCCGTCTCGAGTTCCTCGCGCTCACGGCCAACGCCCAGGAAGTGACTCCCGACAAGCAGGGCAGGATCCTGATCCCGGAGCGACTTCGGGCCACGACCGGCCTCGAAGGCGAGGCGCTGCTGATCGGTGCGCTGGACAAGATCGAGATCTGGAACCCCGATCGGTTCGAGTCCTCGGTCGGCGATACGCCAGGCGATTTGGGCGACGTGCTCGGTCGCCTGTTCGCCTGATCGAGAGTTTGGACCGGGGAGAGCCCGTGGCGGCGTCGTTCGAGCACGAACCTGTTCTCGCTGCCGAGGCGATCGAGTGGTTGCGGCCGGAGGGGCGCGGCTTGTGGATCGACGGGACGCTCGGGGGTGGCGGGCACGCCGAGGCGCTGCTGCGCGCGAACCCCGATGCGCGGGTGATTGGGATCGATCGGGACCCGGAGGCGCTGGCCGCAGCGCGGCGACGGCTCGTCGGGTGGTCCGATCGGACGAAGCTGGTGAACGGAGACTTTCGGGACGCCGCGACGATTGCGGCGTCGGAAACGGAGACCATGCCCGTGAGAGGTGCGCTGCTCGATCTGGGCGTCTCGTCGTATCAACTGGATGAAGTCGGTCGCGGTTTCTCCTTCCGTCGGAGCACACCGTTGGACATGCGGATGGGCGGGACAGCCGGCGGGAGGAGAACCGCGGCCGACATTCTGAACGAGACGCCGGAAGACGAGTTGGGCAGGATCTTCCGGGAGTACGGCGAAGAGCGCCGCTGGCACTCGCTGGCGCACGAGATCGTGAAGCGGCGGTCGACCGAACCGTTTGAGACGGCCGACGAATTCGTGGCGGCCTGCACGGTGGTCCTCGGTGGGGGCCTCAGCGCCGCCACGAAGGCCCGCTTGTTTCAGGCGCTGCGCATCGCGGTGAACGACGAGCTCGGTGCCCTCGAGGACGCGCTGCCGGCGATGCGCGACGTACTGGCCCCCGGGGGGCGTCTCGTGGTGATCGCGTATCACTCGCTGGAGGACCGGATCGTCAAGCATGCGTTCCGGGAGTGGAGCCGGGACTGCGTGTGTCCACCGAAGCTGCCGGTCTGTCGTTGCCGCGGGGAGGCGCTCGGCACCGTGTTGACCCGGAAGCCCGTGCGACCTGGGGCGGACGAGTTGAATCGAAATCCGCGGTCGCGGAGCGCCCGCCTGCGGGCCTGGGAGCGGGCCTGATGGCGCGGAGCGGAAAGGGTGGCAAGGGCCGCCGGAGTGGCCGCCGGCCCTCGGGACGCAAACGCTCGGACCGCAAACGGGTCGGGACGGCGCGACGGCGGATGATGATCGTCGCGGCCGTACTGACGATCCCGGCGGGTTTGGTGATCTCGGTTCGGCGCACCGCCGAGGGCACGCGGCTGGCCGAGCAGCTCGAAGACCTGCACCGCGAGACGCGGCTCCTCGAGGAAGTGCTGAGCGAGGAAGTGGTGCGTGTCGATTCGCTCAGCTCGATGGACCGGATCGTTCGGGTGGCGCCTGGCCTGGGGTTGCGACAGGCCCACGAGGACGAGGTGGTCGTTCTGGGAGATGTGACATCGGCGGGAGACACCGAAGTCGAGGGATCATGAAGAAGCGCGGACGGGGACGGAAGAAAAGTACGGCGCGGGCACTGTCGCGCACCCATGCGTTTCGTTGCGCCACGCTGTCCTGCGCGGTGCTCGCGGCCGGCGGACTGACGATGGCCCGCGCCTTTCAGCTTCAGGTCGTCGAGGGCCAGCAGTGGGGCGAGCTGGCGACGTCTCAGACGACCGAAACGCGGGAGCTGCCGGCGGCCCGCGGCGGTATCTTCGATCGCAACGGCCGCCCGCTCGCGGTTTCCCGTGAGAACCACGCCGCCTTCTATGCGCCCGCCGAAGTGCGGGACCGGAACGCGGCGATCGGAGCGATCGAAGAGATCCTGTCTCCGGGCCGGCGAAAGCTCGACCGCTTGCATCGGGGTACGAATGGCTGGATCGCTCTCGGCAGCGTGGACGGCCGCACGCGTGAGATGCTGGAACAGGCCGTGCCCCGGGGGCTACATTTCGAGCCCGTGCCGGCCCGAAGCTATCCGGAGGGCCGCCTGGCCTCGGCCCTGCTCGGTTCGCTCGATGCCCAGGGGCACGGTCGGTCGGGTCTCGAGCTCGTGTTCGACAGCCTGCTCACCGGTATACCCGGCGAGATGGTCAGTCGTCGCGACGCCCATGGGGCGACGTACCCGCTGCGCCACGCGGGAGGCATCGCCCCCCAGCCCGGGCGCAACGTCTATCTCACCATCGATGCACAGCTGCAGGAGATCGCTGAGTCGGCGCTGGAGCGTGCGCTGGCGGAGACCGGCGCCACGGGCGGCGACGTCGTCCTGACCGATCCCCGGACGGGCGAGATCCTCGCCCTGGCGAGCTACGTCGCGGGTGCGGAACAACGGATCCCGGCCTTTACGGACGCCTACGAGCCGGGGTCCACGAGCAAGCCATTCCTGCTGGCCACCCTCCTCGACCAGGATCTCGTCGATCTCGATGAGAAGATCGACGTGGAGCGCGGTTCCTACACGACGCCCTATCGGACGATCACCGACGTTCACGCCTACGATACGCTGACCGTCGAAGAGGTCATCAAGTACTCGAGCAACATCGGCGCCGCCAAGCTGGCGGATCGAATCGGCGACTGGGGCCTGCAGTATTCCTACCTCCGCGACTTCGGCTTCGGCACACCGACCGGAATCGAAACGGCCTCGGAGTCCGCCGGACTCCTTCGCCGCCCGGATCGATGGTCGCCGCTCAGCCCGCACTCGCTGGCGTATGGCTACGAGATGACGGTCACGTCGATCCAACTCGTTGCCGCGTACGGGGCGCTCGCCAACGGCGGTACGATGCTGCAACCCACCCTGATCCGCCGGGTGCGCGACGCCGACGGTCACACCGTATCGGAGCATGAGCCCCGGGTGCTTCGCCACCTCCTCAACCGTGACGTTACGTCCCGGATCACGGATGTGCTCAAGGGGGTGGTTCGTTCCGGCACGGGAGACGAAGCGGCCTTGCGTACGATCGATATCGCGGGCAAGACGGGGACGTCGCGCATCTCCGAGGACGGCCGCTATGCCTCTGGCCGCTACGTGGCGTCGTTCGTCGGCTACGTTCCCGCGGACGACCCGCAGCTGGTCGTGCTCGCCAAGCTCACCGACCCGAAGTCGTCCATTTACGGAGGGGGCGCGGCCGCCCCCGTAAGCCGGACGGTCGTCCAGGCGATTCTCTCCGCCGCGGAAGCAGGCCTGGTAACCGGGCGCGTCGCCGCGCCGACGAGGCGGCCGTTCGACTGGGACGCGAAGCCCGAAGCCGGCGAGAGCCATCAGGATGGGAACGGCATCCAGTATCGATTCGCCGCGACCACGCTATCGGGGAATCCGGGTGCCGATGACGAAGCGCCGGCGGCACGGAGCTCGAGCGGAGACATCGTGCTGCCCGATCTGTCGGGACTCGGACTCCGGGCGGCGGCGGCCCGGCTCCATGCCCTCAAGCTGCATGTCGAGAACGAGGCGGCGGGACGCATCACCAGCACCCGTCCGGCACCCGGCACGCGCGTCGTGCCCGGGGCCACCGTGCTGCTTCGCTAGTGCCGGTGGACCCGGCTGCGCTCGCGACGGCGAGGCCGGAGTCCGCCCGGCAGGTCGGTAACCACGACGGAGGAAGTGCGGATCCATTGCTCGCAACGCACAGCGTCGAATCACGACTCCGGGCCCGGGGCTTCCGGTTTACCTGGACGGATCACCCTCCCGATGGCTTCGGCGTGTTGCGTATGGACTCCCGCAAGGTGACCCCCGGCGACCTGTTTGTCGCGATCACCGGGACGGCCGTCGACGGCCACGACTTCGTGCCGGCGGCTGCCGCGGCCGGTGCGGCGGCCGCTGTGGTCGAGCGCGACGTCGAAGCCGACATCCCTCTCTTGATCGTCGAAGACGCGCGCGCCGTTGCGGCCCACCTGGCCGCGCTCGCCGCTGGCGACCCGGCGACGCGACTCGGCATCGTCGGCGTCACCGGGACCAACGGAAAAACGACGACCACCCTCGTCCTTCGCCACCTTCTCGGAGTCCTCGGTCCGACGGCGGCACTTGGAACGCTGGGCCTGGTGCTTCCCGACGGCACGACGTCGGCGCGCGGACGCATGACGACGCCCGGTCCGATGCAGCTGAACGCCGATTTGACGGAGGCCGAATCCGCCGGGGCCCGCTGGTTCGCGATGGAGGTCTCCTCCCATGCGCTCGACCAGCACCGCGTGGACGGTGTCGAGTTCGCCGCCGCGGTGTTCACGAACTTCAGCCGCGAGCACCTCGACTACCATTCCGACATGGCGGCCTATCGGGCGGCGAAGCTCCGCTTCCTCCAGTATCTGGCCGACGATGGGATCGCCATCGTGAATGCGGACGATCCGGCGTGGGCCGCAGCGGAGTTCGACGCGGTGCGGAGGCTGAGCTTCGGCCTCGTCGCCGACGCGGACGTCCGCGCCGTCGACGTGCGCCATTCCGCGACCGGCAGCCGGTGGCGTCTGGCGGCTCCCGACGGTGAAGTCGACGTGCAGCTGCCCCTGATCGGGGACTTCAACGTGTCCAACGCGCTGGCGGCTGCGAGCGCGGCGTACGCCCTCGGGGTTCCGCTCGAACAGCTGGCGTTCCGCCTGGCGGACGCCCCGCAGGTGCCCGGCCGCATGGAGACCCTCGCTGGACCGCCCGGGCCGCTCGTCGTGCGAGACTACGCCCATACGCCCGACGGCCTAGCGCGAGCGCTCGCGGCGCTTCGCGCCCTGACGGCCGGCCGGCTCACCGTGGTGTTCGGATGCGGCGGCGACCGGGATCGGGGCAAGCGTCCCCTCATGGGCGAGGCGGCGGCGCAAGGCGCTGATCGCGTGATCGTGACGACCGACAATCCCCGCACCGAGCCGGTCGAGCAGATCATCGCCGACATCCTCGCTCCGTTGCCCGCAGGCGCGGCCGAGGTTGTCGAAGACCGGGCGTCGGCGATCGAGGTGGCGCTCGCCGAGGCCGGCCCGGGTGACGTCGTCCTCCTGGCCGGGAAGGGCCACGAGACCTACCAGGACATGCGCGGCGAGAAGCTGCCGTTCGACGAAGCGGCCATCGTGTCGGCGTTCCGTGACGCAGGTGCCGCATGAGCGCAGCCTTCGAGAGCCATGAAGTGCGCCGGGCCCTCGGGCTGCCGCGCGGCGATTCGTCGCGACGCTTCACGTCGGTGTCGATCGACTCGCGGGACGTCGAGCGCGGGGGGCTGTTCGTGGCGCTACCGGGCGAGCGGGTGGACGGGGCGGACTATGTTCCGCAGGCGGCGCGGCGCGGCGCGGCGGGCGCCGTGGTTCCCGCCAACCGGGAGTTCGACGTGGAGGGCCTGGAACTGTTCCCGGTGCCGGACACCCTGCGGGCGCTCGGCGACCTGGCGCGCTTCGCTCGCCGCCGCAGCGGCGCCCGGGTCGTGGGCGTCACCGGAAGCTCGGGCAAGACGACGGTCAAGGAGATGATCGCTCTAGCCCTCGGCGAGGCCGACGATACCTGGGCGACGCCCGGCAATCTGAACAGCCTGACGGGCCTGCCGCTCACGATCCTCCGCGCCGCGCCCGGCGCTCGCTACTGGGTGCTAGAGATGGGCAGCAGCGCCCCCGGCGAGATCGCCCGATTGACGGCGATTGCCGAGCCCGACGACGCCGTGGTCACCACGGTGGGCCCCGCCCACCTGGAGGGCTTGGGCGACCTGGACGGTGTGTTGCGTGAGAAGCTGTCGCTCGTCCGGGGATCGCAGGCGGCCGGAGAAGTGATCGTGGGCGATGTACCGCCTGAGCTACCGGCGGCGGCCCGGCGCATGCGGGATGACGTGGTCGTGGCGGGTCTGGGCGAGACGGCCGACTTTCGTCCCGATCGCTACGAGACCGGGGCGGAGAGCGCCCGGTTCGATCGGGACGGCGTCACGTATGCCCTCCAGGTGGGCGGGGAACACCACGTGCGGGACGCCGTGATCGCGGCGGCCCTGGCGGACGCGCTCGGTATCCCGGGCGAGACGTCCGCGCGGGGACTGTCGCGCTATCGGCCGGTCGGCATGCGCGGCGCCATCGTGCGGACGGGAAGTCTGACGCTGGTGGCGGACTGCTACAACGCGAATCCCGAGTCCTTCGAGGCCGCCATCCGCTTCTGCGAGTCCTCCTTCGCGGGCCGGCCGCGCAGCGCCGTGGTCAGCACCATGCTGGAGCTTGGCCGGGACGCCGAGGCCGCGCACCGGCGAGTGGCCGAGCGGCTTCTCGGCGCGGGATTCCAGCGCATCTTCGGGCTGGGTGAGTTCCGCGCCGCCTTCGAGGCATTGGAGGCCGGGGGCGCCGTCCCCGAGGCGTACGTATCATCTGCCGCCTCGATCGACGAGGTGATCGATGAGCTGGTCGGCGATGCCGCCGACGGCGAGGTCGTCCTCGTGAAGGCGTCCAGGGGGGAACGACTGGAGCGAGTCGTGGAAGGGCTCGTGTCGCGTCTGGACGGGGAGGCGGCCTGATGCTCTATCACCTCCTGTTCCCGCTGGCCGACAAGCATATCATTTTCAACGTCTTCCAGTACATCTCGTTTCGGGCGGCCGGCGCGATGGTGACCGCGCTCCTCGTGTCGTTCGTCTCCGGTCCCCCGGTGATCCGGCGCCTCGAGGCATACAACATCGGCCAGGTAGTGCGGATGGAAGGACCGCGCACGCACCGCCACAAGGCAGGGACGCCGACGATGGGCGGGATCATCATTCTGGTCTCGATCGTCGTGTCGACCCTGCTGTGGGCGCCGCTCGATCGATGGTACATCCATGCCGCCCTGGCGATGACGATCGTGACCGGGCTGATCGGCTTCACCGACGACTACCTGAAGGTCGTGCGGCACGAGTCCCGGGGCCTGATCGCACGCCACAAGTTGATCTGGCAGTTCGTCGCCGGTCTGTCCTTCGGAACGCTTCTACTCTTCCTGCCCCTGCCGGGCGGCGAGGTCACCCACCGCATGGTGCCGTTCCTGAAGAACGTCGAGCTCGTGCTCGTGCCCCTGTTCTTCCCACTGTTCGTCGCCACGGTCGTGGCCGGATTCTCCAACGCCGTGAACCTTACCGATGGGCTGGACGGACTCGCCGCCGGGCTCTCGGCGATCGCGGCGCTGGCGATGGCCCTGTTCGCGTACGTCATGGGTCGCGTCGACACCTCGTACTATCTGGGCCTCCCTTACCTGCCGGGTGCGGGGGAGCTCACCGTGTTCTGTGTCTCCGTCGCCGGCGCGGCGATCGGATTCCTGTGGTTCAATGCCCCCCCCGCCAGTGTCTTCATGGGCGACACCGGCTCACTAGGCCTCGGGGGCGCGATCGGGACGGTTGCCGTGCTGCTCAAGTCCGAGCTGCTGCTGGTGGTCGTCGGAGGGATGTTCGTCCTGGAGGCTCTCTCGGTGCTGATTCAGACCTCGGCGTTCAAGTTCACCCGCAAACGCACTGGCACCGGTCGCCGCGTGTTTCGCATGGCTCCGCTGCATCACCACTTCGAGCAGCTCGGCTGGCCGGAGACGCGCGTCGTCATCCGGTTCTACATCCTCGGGATCATGTTCGCGCTCGTCGCCCTCGCGACGTTGAAGGTCCGATGAGCCAGCGCGAGATGCCGTTTCAGCGGGGCGCCCGCGTGAGCGTTCTCGGACTCGGAGTGTCGGGCACGGCCGCGGCGCTCCTCGCCGCGCGGCGCGGCGGTGACGTGTATGCGAGCGATGCGTCAGCAGGACGCGAGCAGAGCGCGGCCGCCAATGCGCTGCGCGAGAAGGGCATCGACGCGGAGGCCGGCCGACACGACATGAGCCGCATCCTCGAGTCGGATCTCGTGGTCGTAAGCCCCGGTATCAGTCCGTTCTCCGACGTTCGCCAGCAAATTTCGGCGGCCGGCATCCGAACGATTGCCGAGGTGGAGCTCGCGTACGGCGCCCTGAGCAGCCGCGTCATCGGTATCACCGGTACCAACGGGAAAACCACGACCACACAGATCGCGGCCGACGTGCTCGAGGCCAGCGGCACCTCGGCAGTGGCCGGGGGGAACATCGGCCGGCCCCTGTCGTGGACGGCTATCGAAGACGACCAGCCGGATTGGGTGGTCGTCGAGCTGAGCAGCTTTCAGCTGGCGGATCTCGAGAGTTTTCGCATGGAGATCGGCGTGATGCTGAATCTCGCGCCGGATCACCTCGACCGGTATCGCGACCTCCAGGCCTACTACGCCGACAAGCAGCGCCTCTTCTTCGCCGGAGGCCCTGACACGAGCTGGATTCTCAACGACGACGATCCGAGCGTGCTCGACCTGGCGAGCGCGGCGTCGGGAGGTGAGCGCTACCTGTTCTCCGTGGAGCACGAAGTGGAGCGCGGCGCGTGGCTCGGCGAGGACGGCGTGCTGCGCGGTCGGCTCGCGGCGGGCACCGTCGAGGACTGGCTGCCGGCTTCGGAGTTTCCCCTCGTAGGCCGTCACAACGTAGCGAACGCCCTGGCCGCCGCCCTGGCCGCCCGGCTCGCTGGGTGTCCAGCCGACGCCGTGGGCACGGGGCTTCGCCACGGACGCGGGCTTCCCCACCGCCTGGAGGAGGTCGGGGAGTTCGATGGCGTGCTGTGGGTGAACGACTCGAAGGCCACGAACGTTTCGGCGGCGACCGCAGCCGTCCGCGCGTTCGATCGGCCGATCGTCCTGATGCTCGGCGGACGACACAAGGGGGAGCCGTATTCCTCCATCGCGGCGGCGGCCGGCGATCGACTGCGCGCCATCGTCGCGTTCGGCGAAGCGGCTCCGAAGATCGTGGGCGAGCTCGAGCACGCAGCGCCCCAGGTCTCCGTCGAGAACGGCATGGAGGCGGCGGTGCGCGCGGCCGCCCGCCATGCGCAGCCCGGAGACGTCGTGCTGTTTTCCCCGGCCTGCTCCAGCTTCGACATGTATCCGAACTACGAGGTCCGCGGCGAGACGTTCGCGCGCACCGTTCGCACCCTGCACGATGGGGAGAGCGCGTGAGTCGGGCGGCGAGCACTCGCGGTTCGGTTCTCGGCCTTCGCGGCTTTCCCGTCAGGCCCAGTTCCGGCGCCTCGATGCCGGGGCGGGCTCTGTTCGCCCTCACGGTGCTGTTCGTCCTGTTCGGGCTCCTGTCGGTCTACAGTGCCGGGTCCTACGTGGCGCACGCCCAGGGACTCGACGACGGGCACTTCGTGTTCGGCCAGGCCAGCCGGGCCGCGATCGGGCTCCTGGCGCTGACCGTGGCGAGCGTGGTCGATTACCGCATCTACCAGAAACTGGCATGGCCGATTCTCGGACTCGCCGTGCTGCTGCTGATTCCGCTGATCCTGCCGGGAACGGAGGCGATCGCGCCAGAATGGAACGGTGCGCGGCGCTGGCTGCGTCTCGGCGTGACCGTACAGCCCTCGGAGCTCGCGAAGCTCGCCGTCGTCGCATGGACGGCGGCGATTGCCGTGAAGAAGCAGGACATGCTGCACGACTTCCGTGAGGGCATCCTTCCGATCGCGCTCGTCGTGGCGGGGG
>Ga0210123_1000079_pt1 | contig 59420 bp, 53 predicted proteins | sample Muzzi_PWB_D2_FD_185535 | JGI IMG/M metagenome (GOLD analysis project Ga0210123, IMG submission 185535) | Wetland microbial communities from San Francisco Bay, California, USA, that impact long-term carbon sequestration - Muzzi_PWB_D2 (SPAdes) | ecosystem: Environmental > Aquatic > Marine >... | reverse complement strand
CCCAGCTCCCGCCGTTCAAGGAGGAAATCAGCGCCGATTACCTTGCGGTCGATATCAAGGGTCACCGGCTGATAGGGGAGGAGCCCGCCGACAATCAGCCGGTCATAAAAACAGTAGACGAGTTTTGCCTGATCTGTCTGAAACAGGTCGGTGATCAGAAAGTGATCCCGCAGTTCACTGGTGTCAAACATGATCATGTGGTCCGGATGCACCGGTTGTCGAACTTCCATTAGTCTCTCCTTGAGTCTGGTCTTATCAGGTGAAATGGTTTTAAAGAAATTTGTGGTCAGCCAAGAAAATCCTGGCGCAAAGGGGTGAAGGTATCAACCAGCCTGACCCTGGCGGTCAGTAACTGAACGGTATGCGGGATGCCAGGCGGGACGGTGAATATGTCGCCCGGGCCGAGCCGGGTCGCCTCCTCGCCGATGTGCACGACAAGTTCCCCTTCGGCAATATAGGATACCTGCTCGTGGGGGTGAGAGTGGGGCGGGTCGGGGGCATCGGTTGGGCCGTCGTTAAAATCGATGACCACCATCATCAGCTGGTCGGTATGGCTGAGATACCTCGTGCGTCCTGGGCCGATTATCTCCTTTTTCAGGTCCTGTTCTTTGATGGCTGCCATCGTCCGTCTCCCTGGTGAGTTTTAATTTTCTGTTTTACCTAGATGATCGGAATCACCCGGTTGGCCGGGGATTCGTAGACTTCCTGCAGCACCAGGGCACCTGCGCCCCTGGCATAATTGGTCGGTTGCCACTGTTGCACATGCAGCCTGACGACACCATCCCCGTCAAAGGAAATTTCCCTGTGCAGCGTCTCTCGCATCGGGGTGAACAACAGTTCTCCGGCTAAAACCCCTTTGCCGGAGATGATGATGATTTCCGGATCGAAAAGTTTCTGCATATTGGTGATCCCTCTCCCCAGAGTTCGTCCCGCCCGGCGATAGATCTCCTGCAGGGCCTGGTTGCCCCCGCGGGCACCATCCAGCACTTCCTCTATGGTAAGCGGGTCCGATCTTTGTCGCTGCCACTTACCCTGGCGGACCGCCTCCCTGGCATCACGGATAATGGCATTGTTGCCGCAGATGGCTTCAAGACAGCCGGATTCACCACAACGGCACAGGGGACCGTTCTCTGCCACGATAGTGTGACCGAATTCTCCGGCTATCCCTCTAAAACCACGGTATATCTTGCCGTTCAGTACCATGCCCATGCCGATGCCATGTTCGGTGGTGATGAGTAGAAAGGTGTCGACTCCCCGGCCGAACCCGAACCACTGCTCAAAGATAACCAGGGTATTGGCGCTGTTTTCAACATAGGTGGGGACGCCGAACCGCGTCCTGAGTATCTCGGCCAGAGCGATGTCTTTCCACTGATAATTGGGGAGGTAATGGACAAATCCTGTTCTTGAGTCGATCAGGCCGGGAATCGCGACACCTATGCCGGAGACCTGACTTTTGGAAAAATCCGCCTCCCAGAGACAGGTCTGCACCGCATCGATAAGGGTGGCAATGACCTGGTCGGGATCGAGATGATCGGGATCAAGCTTTTTGGTGTGACTGTTCAGGATGGTCGCCTGCAGATCCATCAGAACCACATTGATAAGATCAACCGACAGGTGAACCCCGACGGTATATGCTCCACCAGGGTTTAGAGCCAGTGGCACAGGCTTCCGTCCGCCGATGGATTTGCCCCCCGGTTGTTCAAGCAGCATCTTCTCCTGTAGCAGGTCTGCGGTGATGCCGGTGACGGTAGCCTGACTGAGCCCGGTTCGGCGCGAGATGTCCACTCGGGAAATCTCGCCGGCATCACGGATGGCATGCAGGATGGTAAAGCGGTTTATCGCCCGCATCAGATCTCTATTTGCAACCGCCATGGGCCTCTCCGGATAAAGAATAGCAGGAAGTTAATTGTATGAGTGAATTAATGGGACAATTTTGCTGATATGTCAACCAATAAACACCTTGTGTTAAATATTAATGATCTGTTATATGCATAAAAAAACATTATAACAGTAACATAACAGAGAATAAGGATAATTCGAAGAACATTATTCAATGAATGAATAAAGTCCTTGACAGGAACTAAATGGTATTTTATTAGTAGTTGAACAAATTATATTTGGTGAGTGGTAATAGACACCCTGCCCATTTTGCCGGGAGCGGAGGAACAGAAATGAGCTATGTTGGGGAAATCTTTGGACTGACCGGTAAGACCGCGGTCGTAACCGGAGGTGCGGGCGCGATCGGCACGGTCATGTCCGATGCCCTGCTTCGGACCGGGGCCAATGTTGTTGTCTGGAGTCGTACCAGGGAATCGATTGAAGGTTTCCTTGATCGCTATCATGAGAGCCCGGAGTTACAGGGCCGGGTGTTCGGCCTGCAGCTTGACACCGGTGATGAGTCGGCAGTGGCAAAGGCCTTCGACCAATCCGCTTCCCCTTTCAGCATACCGGAAATTTTAATCAACGGGGTCGGCGGCAATAAAGGAAAGACTGCTTTTGTTGACCTCGATCTAGCCCGGTTCAAAGATATCCTCGAGATGAACCTGGCCGCCGGCCTGGTGGCGCCGACCAAGGTGTTCTGCCGGCAGTGGATTGAACAGGGGATCAAGGGCAGCATCATCAATCTGACCTCAATGACCTCCTACAATCCCCTGTCCGGGGTCTGGGCCTATGACGCTGCCAAGGCCGCCACCCTCAACCTGACCATGGCCACCGCCAACGAATTTGGTCCATACGGCATCCGGGTCAATGCCATTGCCCCAGGATTTTTTATCGGCAAACAGAACAGGGCGCTGCTTATCGATGAACATACCGGCGAATATACCGACCGGGGCCGGTCGGTGCTCGGGCACACGCCTTTTAATCGATTCGGTGAGGTGGGTGAGCTGGCCGGCGCAACCGTCTTTCTCGCCAGCTCCAGGGCCTCCGGCTTTGTTACCGGGGTGTCGATTCCGGTAGATGGCGGCTATCTGGTGCATAATATCTGAGAGGCAATGCATCATGACCTATGGCATCGGCTCGGTAACATCAGTGCTCAGTGAAGAACAGATCCGGGAGGTAATCATCAGGGGAACGCCACCATCTCTCTACATCGGCAAAAAGGTGCTGGTCCTCACCCCGGATACCACCCGCACCTGCCTACTGCCCCTGATGATCCGCTGTCTGCAGGAGATCATCGGCAGCAAGGCGGCCGCACTTGATTTTATGGTGGTGCTTGGTACCCACACCCCGATGTCGGAAAAACGTATCCTTGCCCTTTACGGCATTACGGCAGAAGAACGGGAGAAGAGCTACGCGAAAACCCGCTTCCTCAATCATCGCTGGGATCTCCCCGAGACCCTGACCCGGGTCGGCTGGCTCGGAGCGGATGAGATAGAAGGGCTTTCCGGCGGCAAGCTCAGCGAGCGGGTGCCGGTGGATATCAACAGAATCATCTACGATTACGAGCTGATCCTTATCCTCGAACCGGTTTTCCCCCATGAGGTGGTCGGTTATTCCGGGGGGGCCAAGTATCTGTTTCCCGGCATCTCAGGCGGGGAGTTTCTCCACTCTTTTAATTGGCTGGGAGCAGTGATCACCTGCCCCGGAACCATCGGTATCAAGCATACGCCGATGCGGCAGATGATCAACCGGGCGATAGATTTTATCAAGGTGCCTGTCCACTGCCTGGCCCTGGTGGTCAAATCGAAGACGGAACTGTTCGGTCTGTATGGCGGCGATTGTCGTCAGGCCTGGTCTGAGGCCGCCGATCTCTCCGAAGAGGTGCATGTCGTCTGGAAAGATCGGGCGTATCCGACGGTTTTCGGGGTCTGTCCGCCGATGTACGATGAGATCTGGACCGGCGGCAAGGTTATGTACAAGCTGGAACAGGTGGTCGCGGACGGCGGAAAACTGATAATTTACGCTCCGCATATCACCGAGATCTCGCGCACCTGGGGCGGTTTTATGGAAAAAATCGGCTACCATGTGCGTGATTATTTCCTCGCCCAGCCGGAGCGATTCGAGGGTATCCCCCGGGGCGTGCTGGCCCCCATGCCACCCATGTCCGCGGCATTGGTGTAATGGACCAGGGTATCGAACGGCCCCGTATAGAAGTGATTCTCGCCTCGGCCATTTCACCGGAGCTGTGCCGGTGGATAAATCTTGGCTACCTTGACCCGGACTCGGTTGATCCCGACGAATACCGCAATCGGGAGCATGAAGGCATTTTTTTTGTAGAGAAGGCGGGCGAGATTCTCCACCGCGTAAAACCTGCAACCACATAGCGAAGAGAGCCTCCCATGAAATCTTTTTTGTTCGACAATTTTCTGCTGCAGAGTAAAAGCGCGGAAAAGCTCTATCACCAATATGCCGCCAACATGCCGATCTTCGATTACCACTGCCATCTGCCGGTGGCGGAAATTGCCGATGACAGGAATTTTGCCAACCTGACCGCCATCTGGCTGAACGGAGATCACTATAAATGGCGGGCCATGCGGGCCAACGGCATTGACGAACACTATATCACCGGGGCCGCTTCAGATGCGGAAAAGTTCCGGGCCTGGGCGGCAACGGTGCCGAAAACCCTGCGCAATCCGCTCTATCACTGGACGCACCTGGAACTGAAGAGACCTTTTGGCATCACCGGCACTCTGCTCTCACCAGAAACAGCAGACAAAATCTATGCCAGATGTTCCGAGATGCTCAAGCAGGCCGATTTCTCCACCCGTGGGCAGCTGCAGCAGATGCAGGTGAAAGTGGTCTGTACCACCGACGATCCGCTTGACAGTCTTAATCATCATAAAAAACTCCACGACGATCTGTCGTTTGCGGTCAGGATACTGCCCACCTTCCGGCCGGATAAGGCCATGGCGGTGGAAGACCCGGTCGCTTTCAACCAGTGGGTCGACAGACTGGCAGAACTTACCGATTGCGACCTTGCCGACTACGACCGGTTTCTGGCAAGCCTCAAAGAGCGGCACGATTTCTTTCATGAGATGGGCTGCCGGCTTTCCGATCATGGTCTGGAAGAACCCTATGCCGAGGAGTATACGGCAAATGAAATCGCGGCAATCTTCGTCAAGGTCCGAGGTGGTAAGCCGCTGTCCCTCCCGGAAATTGTCAAATTCAAGTCGGCGATGCTGATCGAATTTGCCCGGATGGATCACGACTGTGGCTGGACCCAACAGTTTCACTTCGGCGCCTTGCGCAACACCAACTCCCGGGCCTTTACCAATCTCGGCCCGGATACCGGCTATGACTCTATCGGTGATTTCACAATGGCCGGGTCACTGGCCCGGTTCCTCGATCGTCTGGAGTCGCAGGACAAGTTAACCAGGACCATTCTCTATATCCTCAATCCCCGTGACAACGAGATGGTGGCCACCATGATCGGTAATTTTCAGGGCAGTGGAATACCGGGGAAGATTCAATTCGGCTCGGGCTGGTGGTTCAACGACCAGAAGGACGGCATGATCAGGCAGCTCGACGCCTTGTCCAATATGGGCCTGCTCTCTCGGTTTGTCGGCATGCTCACCGACTCGCGCAGCTTTCTGTCTTACCCGCGCCATGAATATTTCCGCCGGGTACTCTACAACCTGTTCGGCGCCGATATGGAAAACGGGGAGTTGCCGCCGGACTTTGAGCTGATCGGTGCAACCGTCCGGGATATCTGCTTTAACAACGCGGTTGACTATTTCGGTATCAAACCTATCGAGATTTCGGGAGAATAGCCGGATGATCCTGGTTGTTATTGGTCCCATGGGCTCCGGCAAGACCACGGTCGGCAGGTTACTGGCCGAAACGCTCGGCGTGCCGTTCGATGATGCCGATGACTTTCATCCCGCAGAAAATATTGCCAAGATGCGGCAGGGAATCCCTTTGGAATACGAGGATCGGCTGGGCTGGCTCACTGTCCTCAAGGGACGTCTTGAGGCAAGGCGCAGGGCCGGAGAAGGACTGGTGCTGGCCTGCTCGGCTCTCAAAGCCTGGTATCGCGACCTTCTCGGCATAGACCAAAGGGAGATTATCTCCATCTATCTAAAGGGCAGCTTCAGCCTGCTGCAGGAGAGAATTTCCGGCCGCGATCATCCGTACATGAACAAAGATCTGCTTGCCAGCCAGCTTGCTACCATGGAAGAGCCGGATGGCGGCCTTATTATCGATATCGACAGGAAGCCTGAAGAATTGTGTCAGGAGATACTCTTTCAGCTTACAAAATATTGAGGAGCGAAATAATGACTAGCCAAGCACAGATAGGGATCGCCGGACTTGCCGTGATGGGCGAGAATCTGGTTTTGAATATGGCCGATAAAGGTATCTCAGTTGCCGTCTATAACCGGACAACGGAAAAGGTGGATAAATTTCTTGCAGGCCGGGCCAGGGGCAAGCCCATCAGTGGCTTTCATACGGTCCGGGACTTTGTCGAGGGCCTCGCCACTCCCCGCCGGGTGATGATGATGGTTAAGGCTGGGGAGCCGGTTGACGAATTTATCGATCAGCTGCTGCCCCATCTGTCCCCTGGTGATATCGTCATCGATGGCGGTAATTCCAATTACCACGATACCATGCGGCGGGCGGCCGCACTCGAGGCCCGGGGACTGCTTTTCATCGGCACAGGGGTGTCAGGTGGCGAGGAAGGAGCGTTGAAGGGGCCGTCGATCATGCCCGGCGGGTCCCGTGATGCCTGGCCGCAGGTCGAGCCGATCTTCGCGGCCATTGCCGCCAGGGCGGGAAACAACGAACCCTGCTGTGCCTGGATGGGTCCGGATGGGGCAGGGCACTTCGTCAAGATGGTTCATAACGGCATCGAGTATGGCGATATGCAGCTCATCTGCGAATCCTATCAGCTGATGAAAACGCTGCTCGGGTCTAGTCCGGATGAGATGCAACAGGTGTTCAGTGATTGGAACAAGGGGGAGTTGCGCAGTTACCTGATAGAAATTACCGCTGATATTCTCGGCTATCGGGATATCGACGGCGCGCCGTTGATCGATCGTATCCTTGACACGGCGGGCCAGAAGGGAACCGGCAAATGGACGGTTAACGCAGCGCTCGATCATGGAATTCCCCTGTCGCTGATCAGTGAATCGGTTTTTGCCAGGTGTGTCTCGGCGCAGAAAGAAACGCGGGAAGAGGCGAGCACACTTCTCGCCGGGCCGACGGCTGCATTTACCGGAGACAAGGAATCGTTCATCGCCTCACTTGAGCAGGCACTCTATTGCGCCAAAATTATTTCCTACACCCAGGGCTATGCCCTCTTGCGGGAGGCCTCACTGACCAACGGCTGGGATCTCGACTATGCGGCTATCGCCCGTATCTGGCGAGGCGGCTGCATTATCCGCTCAGTTTTCCTCGACCGGATCGCCGAGGCCTTCCAGACCGAACCAAGCCTTGCCAACCTGCTTTTTGCCCCTTACTTCAGTGCCAAGGTCAATATTGCCCAGGCAGATCTGCGGCTGATTGTCGCCGCCGCCGCCGGCCATGGTATTGCTGTTCCCTGTCTCTCTGCCGCTCTTGGTTACTTCGACAGCCTTCGCACTGCACGGCTGCCGGCCAACCTGCTCCAGGCTCAGCGGGATTATTTCGGGGCGCATACCTATGAGCGTCTTGACCGGCCACGGGGCGAATACTTTCATACCGACTGGACCGGTGAAGGCGGGGACACCACCTCTACACCCTATGTTAAATAACCGAATTTACGACCACCCGTTTTAGGGAGCAACTATGCAACTGACAAAATATTCCTTCGGCGCCGGTGACCGGTTCGGTCTTCAGGGCGATGCGCAGCTCGAAGCGATCAGAAAAGCGGCGGCGGAGGGTATTGATCTGGCAATCGTCTGGAATAAATCAAGCCGAGAGCATGGGATAGTCGGCACCAGTCAAAAGGATGTTCGCCGGGAGGCAGAGGCGGCTATTGCCGCAGCAGGCTGGCGGGGCAACTATTTTGTCGATGCCGATCACATCAACCTTGACAACGTGGGCTCCTTTGTCGACCACAGTGATTTTTTCACAATCGATGTCGCCGATTATATAGGTGAGAGGGAAGGAGCCAAAGAGGTCGACCATTTTGTCGGCAGGTTCGCCTCGTATCTTGGTGAGCTGCGTGTTGCCGGAATCGATGCCCCCTGGTTGTTACCGAAGATACACTGAGGGCAATAGGCGAAAAGTATCTCTTCGCCGACCCGGCTGGCAAAGAGCTGCCTGCCGCCAAAGGCTTGAGGGGCGATCGCCAGGAACAGTTTGCTCGAGCCGGGGTCCAGGCCGCTGGGGTCACCGGCTTCAATCTCGTTGCCAAAGGCGGCCCCGGCCAGGGCTGCAGTCAATAATTCGATCATCACCGCGATTCCTGCGCCTATATGGCCGCCAAAGGGCAGGACGGCACCACCGAGGATAGCCTTGGGATCGCTTGTCGGGTTACCGTCGCCATCCACTCCCCAGCCCTCGGGTATTGTCCGACCCTCCCGCAGCCAGGTGCCGACTTTCCCTACAGCTGCCTGGCTCATGGCCATATCAAGGACGATGGGGGCGTCTGCCTGATCACGTGGAAGGCCGATGGCCAGGGGATTGTTGCCGATGACCTTGCCTCTTGCTCCCCAGATGGCCATGCAGGGCATCCCATTGGTGGTACAGATGCCGACCAGACCTTGCTTTGCCGCGCGAAAGGCGTAGGCATGAGCCCGGACCCAGTGGGTGGTGTGCAGGGCCAGACAGACTCCGACACCGGACCTGCGGGCGCGATTGACCACCTCATCCATGGCACGGCAGGTAACATAGCGGCCGGGGCCGTTATCACCGTCGAGCAGGCAGGTGGCACCGAAAACTCCTTGACCAGACGTATTTTCGGTGCGGCATTGGCCCTTCCGTCGGCAAAGGCGGCGAGCAGGGGCGGCAGCATCCGCACCCCGTGGGATGGAACGCCAAGCAGGTCGGCTTCTGGCATGACGGCGGCTTCAAGAGTGGCTATTCCAGTGGCGACCCCGGCCTGCCGGAGTGCTTCGGCCACTTTCTGACAGAGCCTTGAGTAGGGAATACGGCTGTATTCTTTTTGCATGGAAATTCTTCCTGGAGATTGAGGTCGATTTTGCCTTGCCCGAATGCCTCTCGTGCACATGTGAATTTATCCTAGCCGATCAATGGCATCGTGACAATTTTTTACGGCTTTGCCGGGAGTTGATCGGATATGAGCGGGAAGGTGGTGTGGAGAATCCGGAATAGTGCGGCCAGAGGGCGAGACGATCGTCGGAGGCCATATTGCCATTGCGGATTTCACCGGGATCAGCCAAAATGATAAATTCAATGTCTTTTATGGTTTCGTTGGATCAAGTTTTGCTACATGTCAAAGTGAGCCGGTGAAACGGTCATCGAGTAAATGCAGTGGCAAAATACTCATTTCAAGGAGTTGTACTTTTGACACATCGGTATGAAATAAATCTCTGGTCCACAAAGCACCTGATCACCCTGGCCGTTTTAGCCGCGGTGATCTTTGTTGTTGCCGGCATCAACTACCGAATCACCCAGCATATAGTTGAGAAGACTATCGCCGCCCAGCAGGAGGATCTTGCCATTAAGGCAGCGGATACCGTCGAGTTGTGGCTTGCGCAACAGATGAAGATTCTCACTGCTACCGCCGACTCGGTGACTCTCAATGCTCTTGGAGAGAACGAGGAGACCATGAAACCGTTGAAGATGGCAATGAAGGCGGGGCATTTCACCGATGTCTATGTCGGGAGAAACGATGGGGTACTGATTGACGGCGCCGACTGGCTGCCGCCTGCAGGTTACGATCCCCGCGCCCGTCCCTGGTACCGGCGGGCCATTGAAGCCGGCGGGATTAGTTTTACCACTCCCTATATCGATTTTGTCACCAACAAGTTGGTCATAGCCCTGGTCAAACCCCTGGTTGTCGATGGTCAAACGGTAGGAGTGATGGGGGCGGATACGGTACTCGACTCATTGGTACAAAATGTCCTGAATATCAAGGTCAGTGAAAGCGGTTATGGCTTTATCGTCGAAAGAAACGGCACTATCCTGGTGCATCCCAATCAAGACTATGTCATGCGGGAAAAATTGCAGAATATCGAACTCGATCTGGGCAACCGGCTGGACCGGTTCATCAGCGGCGATGTCGGCACCGTCACCTATCTCGGCAAAGACCAGGAAAAACATGTGCTGTCCTATAGCCTGATTGCCAACTCCGACTGGTTCATGTGCGTCACAGCACCTCGAGATGAGGCGTATTCCCTGAGCCGCAAGACGACGATGATCTTCGCCACGGAGATAGCGCTCAGGGTCCTGGGAATCCTGGCCCTCATTGCCCTGGTGGTGGTCGGCGGCAGCGGCCTGGTGCTGTTTCTTTTCAGTAGGCGGTATAGCTCGGCCATTGAGCAGCATCAGAAAGAGTTGACCGGGATAAACAAGGATCTGGAATGGAATATCATCAAGAGAAAGGAGGTGGAGACCTATTACCAGACCCTGTTCAATGTGGCCAATGATGCTATCCTGATCTGCAAGGATGGAGGAATCACCGAGTGTAACCATAAGACCCTCGATGTCTTCGGTTTTACCAAGGAAGTGATACTCGGGAAAAGTATGCTCGATATCTCGCCGGTGTATCAGGCAGACGGTGTGCTGAGTGAAGATAAGCTCAATGAGATCCTGCTGACCTCCCAGGAAGGCGAGCAGCAGATCTTCCGCTGGTCCTTTCTCAGGGCCGATGGTGGCGAGTTTCCCGCCTCGATCAGCCTGAAGATTTTTAACCTCAATGATGAGGAGCTTACCCTGGCCAGTATCAGGGACATCTCCAAACGGGTCGACGCCGAAGGGCAGCTGATGCAGGCCCAGAAGATGGCGGCGGTCGGTGAAATGCTCGCCATCATTGCCCATCAGTGGCGGCAGCCCTTAAATACCCTGTCCACCTATATTTCCAGCCTGCAGGCAGCCCAATACAACAATATGCTCGATAAAACATTTATCGAAAAACTGGTATCCGGGGCCAGCGGCCAGATTCATTTCATGTCGAAGACCATCGACGACTTCCGGAATTTTTTTAAGCCCTCCAAATCGAAGGGGCCGGTCGACGTGCTGGAAGTATTGATCAGCGCGGTGAAACTTATGGAAGCTCAGATGAAGCACGGTGGCATCTCCCTGTCGGTCAATAACAAGACAGGCTCCAGCTCACTTCTGGTCCATGGCTACCGGGGGGAATTCGTCCACGTTCTGGTCAATATTATTGCCAACGCCAAGGATGCGGTCGTCCAGCATGCCGGGGAGGGGGGCGGCCGGCCAACAGCTAAAAAAATTGAAATCATCGTCAGCACCGACGAACGGAACGTCTACATCTCGATCAGTGACAGTGGCTGCGGAATCCCGGAGCATCTGCTGCTGCAGATCTTCAATCCCTACTTTACCACCAAGGGGGCCACCTCAGGTACCGGTATGGGGCTCTATATGTCGAAAATGATAGTGGAAAAAGAGATGAACGGTGAATTGCTGGCGGAAAATACCGAGTTGGGAGCCAGATTTACCATTAAACTGAAAAAGATGACAACGGAACCCAAGGCATGATTACCTCGAAGATGAAAAACTGCCAGATCCTGCTGGTCGATGATGAACCGGCGGAACTGGAGGCGTACAGTCTGCTGCTCACCTCCATGGGCATGAAGAATATCCGCACGCTGAGCGACAGCCGTAACGTTTTGGCAACCCTTGAGAGCATGCACTCGCCGGTGCTGTTTCTCGATCTTAATATGCCGCATATGAGCGGGCAGGAGGTTTTGCGGGAGTTGAAACAGAAGAAGCCGCAGATCCCGGTAATCATCGTTACCGCCGATTCGGAAATTGAGACGGCCGTCGAGTGTCTGAAACTTGGTGCCCAGGACTATCTGGTCAAACCCATCGATCTGAAAATGTTCAGTTCCGCCCTGCGCAACTCCCTGGAGATTGGTCTCTTGCGCAACGAGGTGATGTCGTTGAAGGGGATATCCTTTGGCAGCAGGGAGTATACCAACAAGGCCTTCGACCAGATTGTCACTAAAAGTCCACTGATGTTCGGGCTGTTTCAATATATCGAGTCGATTGCCACCAGCGGCCTGCCGACACTGATTCTCGGGGAAACGGGCTCGGGCAAGGAGCTGATCGCCAAAGCTATTCATGAGGTCAGCGGCCTGCCGGGGGATTTTGTCGCAGTGGATATTTCCGGTCTCGACGACACCCTGTTTTCCGATACCCTGTTCGGCCACGCGAAAGGTGCCTATACCGGTGCCGAGACGGTGCGGGGGGGAATGATCGACAAGGCGGCGGACGGCACCATCTTTTTAGACGAGATAGGCGATCTCAGTGAGGTCTCCCAGGTAAAACTGCTCCGCCTGCTCCAGGAGAAGATCTATTATCCACTGGGATCCGACCAGCCGAGACAGTGCCAGGCGCGGATCATTACCGCCGCCAACAAGGACCTGAGCAGGCTTGCCGGGCAGGATGGCGAGTTTCGGATGGACCTCTACTATCGGCTCAGTACTCATCTGATCAGGGTGCCGCCGCTGAGAGACAGGCGAGAGGACATTCCGCTGCTGGTCAAATATCTGATGCAAAGCGCCGCTGCAAGCATGAATAAGGCAATTCCGACCATCAGCCCGCAAGCCATGAATCTGCTGATGCACCACCCGTTCTGGGGTAATATTCGGGAACTGAAGGCCTATATCTCCGATGCGGTAGCCCGCTGCACCCATGACCATATCCAGGAAAATCTCATTGCTGAACGGTTGGCCGGAGCAACCTCCATGTCCGCCAGTATCGGGGATTCCACCAATCCCCTGGAATCTCTTTTCGGTCATTTTCCGACTCTTGAGGAGTTGGCTGACTACGCGGTTGAGCAGGCCCTAAATGTCGCTGAAAACAACCAGAGTCAGGCATCCCGGCTGCTTGGGGTCTCCAGGCAGGCCCTCAATAAACGTTTGAAAAAACGTACTACTCCAACGACAGCTACTGATCTCTAGACCTGTATGTCAACCGTGGTTTACGGTGTCAACTACGGTTGACGCCGGAGGTTGACAAAGCCCTTTTTATATATGGCAGAGACAGTCTTATCCCCCTTGTGAATACCAAATTGCCTGCCCGCTGTGATTGGGACGGCTGTGGCACATTAATTGCGTTGCCCTTGCTCTAGAAGCAGCTGCGCTGATGAAAAAAGGGGAAGCGTTACAGGCTCTATCGCCGAATTTTCTCAGGGCAGGAAACTCCAGTTCATCAAAAGCAAATGGTGAATGCATCCTCGCCACTCAGGGCGGAAAAACCAAAAGAGAGGAACCTATGCGAATTTTACGAACTTTTGCTGTCCCGGCCCTAGCCATGTCTATGCTGGCCGGCTCGTATGCCACCGGTCATGCCGAGAATGTCAAGATCGGCAATATCATCCCGCTTTCCGGCCCGTCTGCCACCCTGGGCCAGCAGGGAAAGGCGGCACGTGAAATGGCCGTGGAGGAGATCAATGCCGCAGGAGGTATCAAATCCCTTGGCGGCGCCAAGTTGGAACTGGTGTTCGCCGACTCCGAGTCCAAACCGGAAAAGGGTGTTGCCGAAGCCGAGCGCTTGATCAACACTGAGAAAGTTAATGTGCTGACCGGTTGCTGGAACAGCGCCGTTACCTACCCGACCACAGCTGTTGCTGAACGATATGGGATTCCTTTCGTCGTCCCGGTTTCCGTCTCCGATAAAATTACCGATCAAGGTTTTAAAACGGTATTTAGAATTGCGGCAAAAGACAGCTGGTGGACCCGCGATCAGTTCTCTTTCTTAAAAGATATGGAAAAGGAATTCGGAACCAAAGTCGAGCGCTTAGCCTTTGTCTACGAGAATGGCGACTGGGGTAAAGGTTTTGCCGGACAGTGGAAAGAACTGGCCGAAAAGGGTGGCTATAAAGTGGTCCTTGACGAACCCTATCCGTCGACCGCAACCGACTTAAGCCCTGTCGTGCAGAAGATTCGCCGGTCAAAGGCCGATGTCTTGATGCTGGTGTCCAATGCTGCCGATGCCATCCTACTGACCAACACCCTCGCCGAATATAAGGTCAAATTGAAGGCGATCATCGCCAGCGGCGGTGGCCATGCCGATCCGTCTTTTTTAACCGCTACCGGTAAAAATGCCCAGTATCTCTTTGATATCGTTGAGTGGGAGACCGACGTCAACAAGCCGGGCGCCAAAGAGGCTAATGATAAATACAAGGCCAAATATGGCCAGAACCTCACCGGCGAAGCGGTCGATGCCTACGTGGCTATGTATGTCCTGAAAGATGCCCTGGAGCGTGCCGCCTCCCTTGATCCGGAAAAAATCCGGGAAGCACTTGCCGCAACCGACCTGTCCTCCGGTCCCGGCATGATCGTCGGCTATGATTCGGTCAAGTTTGATACGACCGGCCAGAACGAAAACGCCTCTCTGGTTATGGTCCAGGTCAACGATATGGGCAAAGGTCTGGAACGGATCACCATCTGGCCGAAGGCTGCTCGCCGGGCCGGCTACACCCCTGTTTTCCCAATGCCGGAGAAATAAGCAGCTTACTTTTATATAGTTGCGTTCGTACCGGAGCAGGGGGGAAACGCCCTCTGCTCCGGATGCTTCCTCTTTTAGTTTTTTCAGGGAGACAGTCATGTATTTCATCATCGAGGACGCCATCAACGGTATCCTAATGGGATCTATCTATGGGTTGACAGCCATGGGGCTGACCATCATTTTCGGCGTGCTCAAGGTGGTCAACTTTGCCCACGGGTCGATGCTCATGGTCGGAATGTACCTGGCCTACTGGACGGTGACCCTTTCCGGGATCCACCCCTATCTGGCAATTGTTCTCGTCGCCCCTGCCATGTTCCTGTTCGGCTACTATTTGCAAAATATCGTCATAAAACCGATATTCATCGCCGAAAAGAACGTCCGCGAGCCGCTCACCGTAATCATCGTCACTACGGGGATTTGGTATATCCTCGATAATATCACCCTGCTGATTTTCGGACCGCAGTATCGCGGCTTGGCCGACAATCCTCTACGCGGCCAGATGCTCGAACTCGGGGAAATGTTCATCTCCGTTCCCAAACTCTATGGCTGTGTCACGGCGATCGTTACCGCCCTCGGTGTGTACTGGTTTTTTCAGAAAACCGACATGGGCCGGGCTATCCGGGCGACCAGTATGGACAGGGAAGCAGCCAGTCTGATGGGGATCAACCAGTACAAAATTTATAATGTGGCATTCGGCATCGGTGCGGCGACAACCGGAATAGCCGCTGTCACTCTGGTCCCGTTTTATAATGTCTTTCCGACGGTAGGGGTTCTCTTTGATATCAAAGGCTTCATCATCGTCGTCCTTGGCGGGCTCGGCTCCATCGGCGGTGCCCTGGCGGGCGGTATTATCATCGGCCTGATCGAATCCGTCGGACCTCAATTTATGACCGCCACCTGGACCGAGGCAATTGTCTATGGGCTCTTTCTCCTGGTCCTGTTCGTCAAGCCTTCCGGGTTATTTGGCCAGAAACATGACTGGTAACCGATAAAACGAGGACTATTATCCAATGACTCATAAACAGATCAATAAAGCGGCTTTTATAGTTGTCCTGCTCATTGCCTTTGGCTTGCCGCTGGTTATTCGCAGTGCGACCTATCTGCATATCCTGGTGCTGCTGTTCTTCTACGCCTACCTGACCACCAGCTGGAATCTGGTTGGGGGGTTCGCCGGTGTTCTGCCGCTCGGCCACGCTGCCTTTGTCGGCATCGGCGCCTATACCTCAACCATCCTCTTTCTCCAATACGGCATCAGCCCCTGGCTTGGAATGCTGGTCGGCGGGGTGCTGGCAACCATGGCAGGAATACTGATCGGGCTGCCGACTTTTAAGATGCGCGGAGCCTACTTTGCCCTGGCGACCATTGCTTTTGCCGAAGGTTTCCGGGTGATCGTCGAAAACATCGACTTCCTCGGCCCGTTCAATGTCAACGGCCCGCGGGGGCTGCAGATACCACCCCTGAATACCGGCCTGGGTAATTTCCTGTTCACCGGCAAGGAGCCATATTATTACATCATCCTCATTATGCTCATCGCCGTGCTGGTTCTTACCTGGATTATCTCCCGGTCAAAACTGGGCTATTACCTGAATGCCGGCGGTGAGGAACCGGAAGCGGCCATGGCCCTAGGGGTGAATGTGGCGAGAGCCAAACTGATCGCCATGGCGATGAGTTCCTTTCTGACTGCCATGGCAGGGACTTTTTATGCCCAGTTCACCCTCTATATCCATCCGAAGAGTATCATCTCCCTTGATCTGTCCTTTGAGATCGCTTTTATCGCCCTGATCGGTGGCCGTGGCTCGATAGCCGGCCCGATTCTCGGCGCTTTGTTGTTACGGCCGGTTGGTGATTTCTCACGCATCTATTTTGGCGACACCCTGCCGGGACTGCACCTGATCATCTTCGGACTGGTCCTGATTCTGGTGATGAATTTTCAGCCAAGGGGCTTGCAGGAGCCGCTCACTCGGCTCTATAACAGGCTGGTGCAACGTATAACCCAAAAAACCACTGGGGAGATAGGCTAATGGCTCTTTTGAAAGTAGCCGGTATGACCAAGGAGTTTGGTGGCTTGCGGGCGGTTGATTCCCTCGACCTTACCATCGAAAAGGGTCAGATACTCGGATTAATCGGGCCGAACGGGGCCGGAAAATCAACGGCGTTTAATTGTATCGCCGGGGTGTTCGCTCCGACTGCCGGGGATATCACCTTCAAGGATGAAAGGATCAACGGCCAGAAACCCTGGGATCTTTGCAGGAAGGGGTTGGCTCGTACCTTCCAGATCGTCAAGCCTTTTGCTTCGAAAAGCGTGCTGTACAACGTCATGGTGGCAAGCTTTGCCACCACCAACAGCCGCACGGTTGCCGAGGAAAAAGCGATCAAGGTGCTCGAATCGCTGAATTTCGCCGACAAGAAAGAGATCCTCTCCGGTAATTTGACCATTGCCGATCGAAAGCGACTGGAAATTGCCCGGGCTCTGGCCACCGAACCGGAGCTGCTGCTGCTCGATGAGGTTATGGCCGGTCTTCGGCCGAACGAGGTGGATGAGATGGTTCAGGTGTTGAAAACTATCCGCGAACAAGGCACGACCATCTTTGTCATCGAACACATCATGCGGGCGATCATGGCCCTGTCCGATCGCATAGTTGTGATCCAGTTCGGTAAAAAGATTGCCGAAGGCACCCCGAAAGAGATCGCCAACAACGAAAACGTCATCAAGGCTTACCTGGGAGAAGATTATGCCGCTGCTTGAAATTAATAATATCGATGTCTCCTATGGCGATGTTCAGGTCATCTTCGGTCTTTCGCTCAAAGTCGAAAAAGGTGAGGTCGTCAGTATCATCGGTGGCAACGGAGCGGGAAAATCGACGTTGCTGAGAGCGATTTCCGGACTGATGCCGACTACGGCGGGCAACATGAGCTTCAACGGTGTGCCTATTCACAAAAAACCACCGGAAAGCATCGTTACCAGCGGTATTATCCAGATACCGGAAGGGCGGCGGCTCTTTTCCCTGATGAGCGTCAAAGACAATCTGCTTGTCGGTGCCTATAACAAACGGGCCAACAAGGATGTCCAGGAGACCTTAAAAAAGGTATACGAGCTGTTGCCAAGATTACAGGAAAGAGAAAACCAGATTGCCATGACTCTTTCAGGCGGGGAGCAGCAGATGGTGGCCATAGGACGCGGCCTGATGGCCCAGCCTCATCTGCTCATGCTCGATGAGCCGTCACTGGGTCTGGCGCCAATTTTGATCAAGGATATTTTCGAGACGGTGCGTAAGATAGCCGATCAGGGGACAACAGTCTTGATGGTCGAGCAGGACGTCAAACACTCGCTTAGCCTCAGCGACCGCGGCTATGTCCTGGAGCATGGCCGGGTGGTTATGGAGGGCAAGGCCGATGAGCTGATCAATGATCCGCATGTCAAGGAAGCGTATCTGGGTATCTGATTAGGGTAGGCAGCTCTGTCATTTGACCGAGCTGCCTGTGCACGACGAATTGCCCGACGCATCCCTTTTGTGCTGCTGGGCCCCCATCCATCAACATTCCAGGAATGAAAAATCAGTGGTGCAGGCTGTTCAGTCCCGCCCTGGTGATAAGCGAATAATCAGCCTCCATATTACTCTCTATGACCCCCATTTCGTGCATGGTCGTGAGAATCTGTTTAGTTTCGGCAACACTGAGGTCCAGCTCTCTAGCGATTTGCATGGAATCCACCAGGTTTGGCTGAACATTTGTCGCAATGTTTCTGGCTAATAGCTCCAGCACCTTCTGGATCTGGTTTGCTCGGTACATCGTCTGCTCCCGGTATTGTTGAGTTTTAAAATATCTTGTGGTGTTATTGCTGCAGCGCTTTGTAAAGCGGGGCAAAAAAGTCGGTATCCAATTCCTGCAGGAAATTCTCCCAGTTCGTACCGAATCGGTAATAGGCCATAGAGGCGAGTTTTTTGGCCACTATCGCGTCTCGGTAGGTCTGCAATTGTGCGGTGCCGAGAATAGCCATAATGGCCTTACGGCCGAGCTTGTCGATCAGTACCGAAGGGATATAGTGTTGCATAACCAACCAGACCAGCTCTTCATCGGCGAGTATCCGGTCGAGCCTCGTCATCAGGTGTGACTGCAGAGCAAAGATCTGTTCGCTGGTCCGCTCCGACAGGTCAAAAAGCGGCACCATTGGATCCATATCATAGAGCTGCAGCAGCAGCTCTGTTTCCTGGCGGGAATACCTCTCGCCCAGCTGGATGATTTCCTTGATCAGGGCCCACCTGGTCTCTTGATCATTGAGCAGCTGTTCTTCATATTGGTCCTGGAAGAGAAAGCCGGTGAGCACCTCGGCGATCGAGCTGCTGAAGACCCCGCCTTTATTGGCCGTAGAGTCCTTTATTTGCAGGATGTCGGTTGTCGTGGCGATGTACCGTCTTGCTACATCATCGAAAAAGACATTGGCCCCCTCGACGATAAACTGCAGTTCCTGGAAATTTTCCACAAACGGTTTGACGTTGCGCCCATTGATCGTGTCCTTGAAACCGCCGCAGGGGATAAAGGCCCTTATGTTCGCCTCATGGATGTACTTTCTGTTTCCGGCGTCGGCGAGAAAGGTGCGGTGGAAGAGTGCCCCGTCCTCTATCCTGGTGCCATCCGGCAGGGTGATGTCTTTGGCGGTGAGCGGCACCATAAAGCCTCGTGCACTTAATTTGTCTGCAGGAAAAGCGGTCGAATTGGCCCGCGGGGAGGAATTGCGCCGGAATGCGAGCTGCATCAGCGCTTTCTTGTCGAGGCCCTGTGGATCAAAAAGAATAGAGCCCCCGTCGATGACCAGACAGATCCTCCCCTTGTAGCACTGTATTTCATTGGCCCCGAGATCACCATCAGGGCCACCGGTGATCATCAGGTTCAGTTCCTCTTCCCTGGCCTTGCGGTGGTCAATAAGTGTCCTGAAGGCGCTCATGATCGAGGTGGTGGTCATGCCGCTTGAGCTGATACGACCGCCGATCCGGTCATAGATCTCCTCCATTTCATTGGTAATAATGACCGATTTCCCGTCAAGCTGCAGTTCAACTCCCTCTTCGCCCCGGCTGTAGAGGCCGAACAGTTCGCCGCTGTCGAGCAGGCCGTACGTGTCATGGGGGATGCCGAAGCTTTTGCCGGTGGTGATCGTACGCCAGTAGGGGTAACCCCGCTCTTTTGCCCGCAGGGCGACTGCATCCATCAAAGGGGCGGTACCTTCATCCGGACCAAAAAAAATCAGTTCGGTTTTGCCGTAATAATCGACAATGGAGTCGTCGGGCAGCATGAGGTCCATGATGCCTTCGGTATAATCGTACAGCGATTCAATGGAATAACAGGCATACTGCGGATGGGGGACAATGACACCCTTGGAACCACTTTCACAGATATCCTTATGTTTCAGTCGCTGCGCCTTTGGCCCCAGGGCGTAATTTAGCAAAACCGTGTTGTCCAGTTCGGTCTCGTGATTGGCCGGAGAGATGCGCAGCAGTCTCAGGCCACCGCGGGAGATATCGTCAGCCCGCATATGTGTGCCGCAACCATAATGGCCGTTGACAAAGAATATGCCGTGGACGAACTGGCTGAAGACCAGCGGATCGAGAATGGTATTGTCGAAGCGGAAGGCAAAAGAACGTTTTTCGTCTTTGTAGAAGTTGGTCTTCAGGGTGCTGGTGACAATTTTAAACATAAAGGTGAAGATGTCGTAGCCAAGACTGAAGTCAATAAAGCGTGAGGCGATAATTTTATCGAATTTCTTGCGGCTCTCTTCCAGCTGTGCCGGGGTGATTTTCCGCGAGGCCTTGGGATCGAATTTTTCGGCAAAGACCCGATAGAGATACCTGATCAGATCGGGGTGTTTGCGCACCGTGCCTTCGATCACCGAATTACCGTAGGTTGACTTATTGGAACTCTGCAGTCTTTTAGCGAAGGCCTCCCGGTGGTCTTTGCTGGTCAGGCTGCCGAGAATCTCCCGATCCGTGGCGTTTTCGCTTTCCTTGAAAATGAACAGGTGGGTAAAGTCGATGGCGTTGCCGGCAAAGAGCATCTCCTGAAAGCCCAGCTCTCCCGTCAGATAGAGTTCTTTAATACCGCCGAGAGAAAAGGCCAGGATTGAACGGAGATCGTTGAGGAGCGCGGCCTCTTCGGTTCGGGACAGTTCTCCCTGGATATAGAGGGCGCAGACCGAAGAGGGGACAGAGGACTTTACCAGATAGGGTTCCCAGTAGGCCCGCTTTAAGGTCAGCTGGTGGTCGGCAAGCAGTTTTCGGAGCAGCGGCAGTTGAGGTTTGACAAAATCGCTGTTGAACATCACACGGGTTTCCCCGGTTTCCGGCAAATTGAAGACCTGGATGGGCGGGGTGATCACTCCCTCGCAGCAAGTGAGGAAATGCTCGTATCTCTTTCTGGTCGGCTCAGGCGTCGCCTCGTAGTCGCCGGCAAGGGCAAAAAGAAATTTCGACTGGGTGAACTCTTCTCTGGCAAATTCGACCACCGTGTCGGGACGGATGATATAGGTATAATAATTGCTCCCGGGGCTGTAGTAGTATTCCCGCCGGTGACCGGAAATGAGATCTTCGAGCAACGATTCCATGCTGTCGCGGGTCTCTTCAGTCGCAATCCTCACCCGCTGCACCTCGCTGCCTTGGGTCAGGTCAAAATCAATATGTGCCACCCGGCCATAGAGGTTTACCCTGCCGTCAACCACTTTGATGCTGGTGGCGATGGATTGCAAAAGATTGACCAGCGAGTCTTTCTGGATATGCTGAAAAAAATAGCGGGGCAGGCCGAGTTCGTCGAGAAGGATCCCCGCTGCCATATTGATACAATTGGCGGTGATCAGTCCCCTGGACGACAGATCGATCACCGCCTCATAGAGCAGCCGTGGGTCAAGACCAACGCTCTCGGCCTTCTGGATGATATCGGCGCCCTCTGTGGTGGAGCCGGACAGATGCAGCGGTTTATTCATGGCACGTACCCTCCTTTGGAGCACAGCCTAGGTATCACACTCTTTTTGACAGCCGAAAAAGCTCTGCCTATGCCTCGGTAGGAATGCCCGTCTCGGTCCAGCCGCGCAGGCGGTAGTAATCCTGGAGCATATACTCCATCTCATCGATGGTCAGCGATTTTCCGGAAGGCAAGGCCTCCTTGTGCAGGCGTCTGGGCAGCCGGTCGTCTTCTATTTTGAGCCCTTCCTGCAGATTGAAGATCCGGGTCATGTTGACGATGTTGCGGGCGACATTCTGCAGAGCCGCCTTGCTGCTCGGCTGCCCGGTCACCCGGTAGAGGATGGTCTCAAGTTCCTCCCAGCTGTACAGGTCCCGGTAGAAACGGCAGAGCACCAGGGTGTCGAAAATATTCAGCCGGTCCTCATAATCGATGAGCATTTCCGCTTTGTTCTCGATCTGTTCCGGCGGGATCAGGCCGGATAATTCGGGTTTGTAGAAAGTGGTCCGCAGGTGGCAGGCCCCCCGCGGCGAGGTGCCGAAGGTGAGGCCCATGCCTTTTAAGGCCCGTGGGTCGTAGCCTGCCGGTTCGAGTCCTTTGACGTGGACAGCGATGTCTTCCAGACCCCAGGCTTTTGCTGCGGGGATAATGCCGCCGGCCAGGAGGTCGCCGATGCCTTGCCGGGCGGAGATCATTTTGACCAGCGCGGCGATCTGGTCGACGTTGCCGTACTCGATTTCGAAATCGATTTTACCCCGGATCCTCGCCTCGATCGCCAGGCCGCAGAGATTGCCGGCGGTAATGGTGTCCATGCCCAGCCGATCGCAGAGGTCGTTCAGATGGGCGATCTCCGCCATGTCTTCAACCATGCAGAGGCCGCCGAAGGAATAAATGGTCTCATATTCGGGACCTTCGATCTTCAAGCCGCTATGCCGGCCCTTACTGATCCTGGCCAGCCGGCCGCAGGCCATGAAACACTTGGCGCAGGCATGGGGCTGTATTTCGTGATCTTGATGATATTGTTCGCCGCTGATCTTTTCCCAGTGGGCGCAACTGCCCTGGCTCCAGTATTTGGCCGGAAAGGCGCCGGCGGTATTCATCAGGGAGACCATCATTGTCGTTCCCATGGCCTTATAGGCTTTGACGCCGGGATGCTGACTGTTTTTGGCAGCAAACTCCCTGGCGTATTCGGCAACACCGGTGGGATCAAAATATTCACGCTTCCTATCGCCCTGGAAGACAATAGCCTTCACCAGCTTCGAACCCATGACCGCTCCTGCCCCGGTTCTCCCGGCGCAGCGCCATTTATCGTTGGCAATCAGAGCGAATTTGACCATTTTCTCTCCGGCCGGGCCGATGCTGACCGCCCCGGGTTTACGGTATCCCGGGCTGTTCGGGGCAAATTGGGCAACGGCCTGCTCCTCTGCCGTGATGGAATCGGTACCCCACAGCTCACCCGCTTCATGGAACTCAGCCCCCTCCGGGGTGATGGAGAGAACTACCGGTTTTGCAGCTCTGCCGGTTAAAAGGATGGCATCAAAGCCGGTGGCGTCAATGGCTTCGGGGACCTTGCCGCCGGAATAGGATTCGGCATAGTAGCCGGTGAGCGGTGATTTGGTGTACACTCCATACCGGCTGCCGCCCCAGAGTCTACCGCCACAGAAGGAGCCTGTGGCGAAGATCAGGTGATTGTCGGGTGACAGCGGGTCTATCCCGGGTTTGTTCCTCTCCAGCAGCAGCCGGCTGGCCAATCCCTTGCCGCCGAAGCATTCAGCCAGCACCTGCTTTGCCACGGGTTCGATGGTTGCAGTGCTCCTGGTAAGATCAATTGTCAAAATCCGATTGTAGTAGCCGAACATCTTTACCTCGCTGATGTTTGTCGTGCCGCAGTTATTGGTTGTACGAAGGTTCCCTCAAGGTGACCAACCAGTCCTCTCATAAGACAAGGAGGAGAAAATCTACGAGAGGATGGTCGGCCTCGTGCAGTGTCCTAGCTGATTGCGGTCAGACCGTGCTCAATAATCTGCATCCCTTGTTCGAGCTGTTCGTCGGTGATCACCAAGGGCATCAAAAAGCGGATGACATTGCCGTAGGTACCGCAGGCGAGGAGGATGAGGTTTTGCCCAAGACAGTATTGCACCAGTGCTTTGGCCTTGTCGGCAGCTGGGGTCTTGGCCTGTCGGTCGTGCACCAGTTCCATGGCGATCATCGGTCCGAGGCCACGCACATCGCCGATCAGCGCATGTTTTTCCTGCATGCCATGCAGGCGGGCCTGCAGTTTCTCGCCAAGCAGTTTGGCTCGACCCAGAAGATCTTCCGTCTCGAAAATATCAAATACTGCAAGTGCGGCTTCGCAGGTGAGGGGATTCCCTCCATAGGTGCCGCCGATGCCGGAGGGATGGACGGAATCCATAATCTCTTTTTTGCCGACCACAGCGCTGAGCGGCATGCCGGCGGCAAGACTCTTGGCGACGGTGGTGATGTCCGCCTCGACCCCATAATAGTCCATGGCAAACATATATCCGGTTCGTCCCATCCCGGTCTGGATCTCGTCGGCAATCATCAGCACGCCGTTTTTCTCGCAGATCGCCTTCAGCTTTTGGAAATATTCTTTCGGCGGTGCGATGAAACCGCCTTCGCCCTGGATCGGTTCGACAATGATCGCCGCGGTTTGTTCCGCTGCGACATGACTGACAAAAAATTCTTCCAGGTGATCTGCGCAGCAGACATTGCACTTCGGATATTCTTTGCCGAATGGACAACGGTAGCAGTTGGCATAGGGCATCCGATAGACCTCGGGGGCAAAGGGGCCGAGACCGTATTTGTAAGGTTTTACCTTGGAGGTAAGGGTCATACCCATCAAAGTACGGCCGTGAAAGCCGCTTTCAAAGGCAATAATCCCGGTTTTCTGGGTGGCGTATCTGGCTATCTTTACGGCATTTTCGACAGCTTCCGCACCACTGTTGGCAAACATGACCGCCTTGGGTGAGTCCCCGGGAACCGCCTTACAGAGCTTTTCAGCCAGCTTGACCGGGGAGGCATAGGGGGCCACCATAAAGCAGGTATGGGTGAACTTTTCGGCCTGGTCTTTTATCGCCTTGACGACTTTTGGGTGGGAGTGGCCAACGTTCATTACCGCAATGCCGCCGGCGAAATCGATATAGTCCTGACCTTCAATGTCGGTAAGTATTGCGCCGCTGGCATGGGCGATATACCTGTCGGTCCCGCTGGCATTCCCTTTGGCGATAACCTTGTTCCTCTGTTCATGGAGACTTTTATTTGTCTGTACGTTGTCCATTTGTTTGTTCCCCGTGTAGAAGTTAACTGAATTGGCTGGTGTCTTCTCTTTTGTTAGCAAAAGTAATGCCAAGGAGATTGGTGGAAATAAACGATTATAAATCAGTGTGTTACCTCGATGTCGATTGCTTGTTCCGAGAAATAATTGATACAATAGTGAATCAAGACTGGCTAACCTACTGATATGTCGTCAGTAAGTATTGATTCAATAGTGAATCGAAAGGCCGGCGATCGTTTGTTGCGTGCACCGACAAATGGCAAAATCACAGAATATGAATTTTAATTACAGGAAGATATGCAGAATATTCCGGAGCATGGCCTTGGCTGGAAGAAGAGGAGCAAATGGGAGTGACAGGTGGAAAACGATGGGCAGAATACATTGCGATGCAAAATTGAATCAAGGCGGAGAAAAGTTTTGGACGCATCATAAAGCGAGGTGGCTTGACAGTCCCGGAACAAGTCTCGTGTCATGTCAAGTCTCGTCTGTCGCATCTTACTTGCCCTTTTGGCGTCCTTGACTTTGTTTCTTCTTCGGTTACATGGCGCTGCTATGCGCCCTCAGTCGTGCCTCGCAGGAAACAAAAATTTCGGCGCAATCTTGCAACATCCGAAGCTTGACATGACACTAGAGCCCATGCTTTTTCAACTTTCGAACCACCGAAGGTTGGCTGATATTGAGAAAGTCGGCCATTTCCCGGGTTGTGCGGCAATGCTGCCGGGATGCTTCAAGTAACTGTTTTTCAAGTTGGTTGATGGAGTCGGTCAAATCCACAGGACTGGAGAAGACAGGATGGGTGATGGAGGAGGGCGGTTGATCGTTTTCGATCTGAAGGCTGGTCAACAGAAAAGTATCAATGTGAGTTTCGTCACTGAGGACCACCGCGTTTTCGATGATATTTTTTAACTCACGGGTGTTGCCGGGAAACGAATAATTCTGCAGAGTGGAAATCATCGTCGAGCTGATCTGCATTGCCTTGCCATATTGCCGGTTGTATTTGTCCAGGTAAAATCGAACCAGGCCGGGAATATCGTCTCTCCGTTTGGACAGTGGCGGGATTTCCAGGGTAAAGCTGCTCAGCCGGTAATAGAGATCCTCTCGAAAGAGGTTTTTTTTGACCTGGTCCGACAGGTTTCTGTTGGTTGCCGATATCGTCGCGCACTCGATGTTGATCGGCTTTGTCCCCCCTAGTCTTCGGAACTGTTTGTTATCGAGGTATTTGAGAAGTTTGGTTTGGAGATTCTGCGGCATATCACCGATCTCATCGAGAAAAAGAGTACCGCCCTGGGCCAGTTCGACCAGGCCGACCTTGCCGGTTTTGGCTGCCCCGGTAAAGGCCCCTTTTTCATACCCGAAGAGTTCAGCCTCCAGGAGGTTTTCCGGGAGGGCTGCACAGTTTATTTCGATAAACGGGTTATCTCTTCTTTTGCTGTTTCTGTGAATCGATTTGGCAAGCAGACCTTTCCCTGTTCCCGAAGCACCAAGAATCAGGATGTTTGATGCCCCGATGTTGGCGAGTTTCAGAGATTTTTGAAGAATATGTTGCATGCTGTTGCTGTCGGCAATGATGGTATTCTGTTCCAGTTCCCGGAGGGTGAGTTCCGACAGCTCTTCTTTGAATTTTTCCGTCAGTTTTTTATTTTGCTCGAATTTGTCACGCAGGGTTTCCAACTCGGTCATATCCCTTTCATTGACTACGATAAGAACAATATTGCCGTCCTCATCACGTGCAGGAGTGCCTGTGCAGAGGAGGATCCTGTTGGTCTTTTCAATGTGTTGAACAATTGTTTCCCGGTTGCCGCTGGCGAGGACCTTGGTGGTCACCGACTGGTCAAAGATGCCGCCATCCAGCAGGTGGGTGATATTCTGCCCGATAACATCTTTCGCCTGGATGCCGTTCAGTGTTTCTGAGGCTGCATTTATAGTGACGATCACTCCCTTGCCGTCACAGACCCATATCCCGTCGGAGGAGGCGGAAATAATTGTTTCCAGCTGACGGTTGAGTTTCTGATAGGAGTCGGATTGCCTGGCTGATAATTCAAAGGTATCGGCTTCCTGGAAATTGCATATAGCCCCGATAATCTGCCCATTGCGAACAACCGGGCTGACATCAAGTACCAGGTTGCCCTGTTCTGCCGCAATTTGCCTGCCAAGAACAGCTTTCCCGCCGGTGAGACATTCCTGAACCGGCGGATGAAAAAGAGGCAGAGCTTTGCGTATATTTCGAGCGATGTAGTCAGCAGCGCGAATGGTCAATTTTGTTTCGCACTGGGCATTGAGGTGAGTGATAACCCCATGGTTGTCTGTGGCGATAATCCCGCTGCTTATACAATGGAGGATGTCCTGAGCATGTATTGTTCTACTTGATACCGTCTTCATCAATCACGTTGGGCAAATATTTTCTTTTGAGGGATGAGCAGGAAATCATCCTGTCTTTCTCTATCATTACACGAGCCTGATAAAGTTTACAACACTGGCAATTCCGATGGCCATGAGCTGTTTGAAACGGTGTCCGTTTAAGGAGGGTAAGCGGTTTTGATTTTGATCGACTTTGGCATATTTTCGACGAATCAGGGAGAAAGTGTTCATTTCAGCTACTGTCTGTCAGAATAATGTAAGAAGAGTTGCCTATAGTGCTGACATTTGCATGAAAATTTAAAAAAACAACGGATATTGAGATGCTCACTTCAGAACAGATGGACGCACTTATTGCTGAATGGAAGGTGGACGAGGTACGTGAAAAATCGAAGGTACTGAAAGAATTTTTACGGGAATACGGCGAGCATGCGTCCTGGGAAGAATGGGTGGCATATTTAACTGATCGGCCTGGATTGCGTGGCTTTGACTGGGTTCGTTCATTGTTCGAATTCTCTTCTTGACCAGCTGTCAAAAGCTGTTTTCTACAAGAGGGGAGATACCCTGAAAAAGTTGTTTGCAGAAATTTCCCTGTCGATTTTCTTTCAATATTTGTTTATTATCCTGTCCCTTTTAAAAGAGGCGGATTACATCCGCATCCAGAGGTCCCAATCAGCGGTCACACACTGTGTTTTATTGGAGGAATCACTAGTGTTACATGAGAAAAAGTCCAAAGAGATGGATATAGCCAATGAACGCAGAGTCTCGGTTCGAATGCCTTTTGTTGCCAAGAGTTGCTGCCGGGTCCTAGAGCAAAACAAGAAATATATTGGCACGATACGTGATATCAGTATCATCGGTATGTTCATGGAAATGAGGGACCAGCCCAAAGTTGACCAGCCATGTGAAATTGAAATTGTTTTTGAAGGCAAGCACAGTCGTCTGGTTATCGAAAAGGTAACCGGAGTCATCATTCGCAATGAAACAGATGGGGTGGCGATTCGATTTGACGAGCGGTTGGAGTGGTTTGTTTTGATCCCCCTCTATTTTCATAAAATGCGTGATCTGGGGCAATTCCCAGGATTTTCTGATCAACTGATAATGTCCCACCTGCCTAAACGATTCTCCTGAGAAGAAGGATTTCTCCCTAAAGATTCATCAATCTGGATTGTCAGCTCCCTTGAGCCGGGAAAATATCCTGGCTCTGTTGCAAAAAGTATCTTGCCGACACATCTCGGTGTCCCACCCACTCTGCTGATTCTTAAGGTGTTGACGGGGATCATAGCCAATTCCCGGCCATGTATCTGATTACTCTCTGCCGCAAACTCGAAAGGGCAAATACCTAACCGTTTTTTGCGCACGGGTGTGCAAAAAATGCAACTGGAATCAGGTTGTTCCAGGTACTGTCTGTCTCTTTTCCGCGGATAACCGCTATCTCTTTCTTGGCATGAAATATGCGTTAGAGAATCCGTTTATAAAACTCCGGCCTAGAAAAGACACTGTTATAATTTTCTTTTCGGCTGCCCGAAAAATATAGTGTCGATGCCATGTACTTGGTGATCGGTCAGTGGTACCAGGGGGGGGACCTTGGTGCTTTGAACCTAAAGAGATGATAGACATAAGGAGGTGATGCTCGTAGCGTAAAAGCATTGAAGAAATTGGTTCAATCTAAGGATTTCAGAGAGATGATGAACAGATAATCTCTGAAATGGTATCTAAATTGGAAAACAGCAGCACGGAGTCGCTTGCCTCATATTCAGGCCAGGCCGACGGCTGTTGTTTTCAAAAATGGAGAAAATAATGAAACGATTTGCTCTCGTACTTTCTGTCTTCACAGTATTTTTTCTCGTTGCCGGTGCCTGGGCGCTGGATAAAGCCGTTATCAGCGGCAATGTTGATACTATTGTAGCCGGCATTGAAAGCGGCAAGGATATCATGAGCTTTAAAGCCGATGCGTATGACCCCTATGCCTTTATTATGGAAGAGGACGGAAAGTTGCTCGTCCATCCGTCACTCGCCGGCAAGAGCCTGAAGGAAGTGGCACCTCCGGTCTATGCCGCCCTGATGCAGGCAAGCCCGGAGGGGACCTGGGTGAAGTATGAGTGGAAAGGCAAGGTGAAAAACACCTATGCCAAAAAGACTACCGGGAACCTCATCGTCGGCAGTGGTTATTGATATGCCGGTAATTCTAGTGTAGTTTTGAGCCGGGCAGCACTGATCTGAGGCTGTCCGGCTCAATTGTTTTGCTTTCTAACCGCTGTAGTCGTATCCTTTCTAAAACGGGCCGCCTATTTTGGAGCACACCCCCACTGCCAGGGCAAAGACAATATCCAACGGGAGAAGTTCCGTCATTGATCGATCATAGAGTAGTTTTGCCTCGGCGGGAAAATCCTCATCGCCTTGCCAGTAGAGAACGGCAACCGGAATATCGGGGGTGATCGAAAAATAAAAGGCCGCATCGGCCATTGCAAGCGGGCTGCCACCCAATTTTTCACAGCAACTTTTAAACCCCTGGAGATCATTATTATACCGTTTAGTGATCTGGTCGGTTGGTATTTGGTGCGGGCCTCGAAAAAAGATAGGTCCACCGGGCAGATCCTTTTCCGAGATCCATTCACCGCGCAGAACAGCATCCTTTGCCCGCAGGAGGTAATAGATGACAAAAACATCGAAATATTGGTGGGGTGCTGGACCTGCCGCAACTTGACGATCGATCTGTTTCCTGACGGGATCAACCAGAAAACGATCACCCCAGATGAAAACCGCAAATTGACCCAGGGCCGGTATATAGCTGCAACGGCCCTCCCGGCAGAGTGTTGCCGGGTCAGCTGCCGCCAGCTCGACAAAGTACTTTTCGTCAATTATATCCGTCATAGGATTGTTTCGACCAAATCCATCGATTTTTTGTCTTCCAGCGGTCGGCAATCAATCGAGAATCTGGCTTAAAAAGAGCTGGGTCCGCTCATGTTGCGGATTATTGAAGAATTCCTCAGGGTCGTTTTGTTCGAGGATCTCGCCGCCGTCCATAAAAAGGACCCGGTGGGCCACACTCTTGGCAAAACCCATTTCGTGACTGACCACGATCATTGTCATTCCGTCCTGGGCGAGGCTTATCATGACATCGAGCACCTCCTTGACCATCTCCGGGTCAAGGGCGGATGTCGGTTCGTCAAAAAGCATGGCGTTTGGTTTCATACAGAGGCTGCGGGCGATGGCCACCCGTTGCTGCTGTCCGCCGGATAGCTGTCCAGGAAATTTCAAAGCCTGTTCAGCAATACGGACCTTTTCCAGGTAGTACATGGCAATTTCCTCGGCTTCTTTCTTCGGTGTTTTTCTTACCCAGATCGGGCCGAGGGTCAGATTCTCCAGGATGGTCAGATGCGGAAACAGGTTGAAGTGTTGAAAGACCATGCCGACTTCAGTACGGATCTTTTCAATGTTTTTCAAATCATTGGTCAACTCGATCCCGTCGACGATAATTTTTCCCCGCTGATGTTCTTCGAGGCGGTTGATGCAGCGGATCAGGGTCGATTTCCCGGAGCCTGAAGGGCCGCAGATAACGATCCGCTCACCTTTTTTCACCGTCAGGTTGATGTCTTTTAAGACATGAAACTCACCATACCATTTATGCATATTTTCAATAGTGATGATGGCGGCCTGGTCAATGGTTTGGTCTGCTTGCTTGGAGTTCATCAAGTTTTATCCTGGTTTCTGGTCACGGGTTATTCGTTAAATCATTACAGGCTGGTGTCGAGTTCTTTTTCCAGCCGTCTGCTGTAGTTGGACATAAAAAAGCAGCAGACGAAGTAGATGAGGGCTACAAAAATGTATGCTTCGGCCGAATAGCCCATCCACTGAGGATCGGTAAGGGTTGTCTGGGTCGTTTTCAGCAAGTCATAGAGTGCAATGATCACTACCAGCGATGTATCTTTGAACGCTGAGATCAGAATGGATACCGAGGGTGGAATAACGATTTTCAGGGCTTGGGGCAGGATAATCAGCCGCATGGTCTGGAAATAGTTGAGACCGAGAGACGCCGCAGCTTCATACTGGCCTTTGGACATCCCCTGCAGCCCGCCCCGGACAACCTCGGCGATATAGGCGGCGGTGAAAATAATGATCGCCACCTGGGCACGGAGAATCTTGTTGATGGTCATCCCCTCGGGCAGAAAGAGAGGAAAGACCACCGATGACATGAAGAGAAGACTGATAAGAGGGACGCCACGGATCAACTCTATGTACACGACGCAGAAGGACTTTATAACCGGCATCCGGGATTGACGTCCGAGGGCGAGCATCACCCCGACCGGATAGGCGGCCGTCAGACCGAAAACAGCCAGCAAAAGGGTCAGGGGCAGGCCGCCCCAGTTATTACTCTCAACCGGTTCCAGGCCGAAGAGACCACCTTTCAACAAGAGGCCCATGGTGAAAAGACCGATCAGCCAACCATAGAAGAGGGATTTATGCCAATGGTTCCTGTTCTGACTATAGAGAAGCAAGAGGATCAGGATAACCACCGCCAGCAAAGGGCGCCATTGCAGCTGGTGAGGATAAAAGCCGAACAGGATAAAGCGGATATTTGCTGTGACAACTGACCAGCAAGCACCTTCTCCGGCTTTGCATTGCTCTCCCGAGGCCAGCCAGCTACTCTTAATAAGGGCCCAATTGATGAGCGGAGGTATCGTCAGCCAAAGCAGATAAAGGACGATAATGGTCAGGATGGAATTCAGCCAGCCGTTGAACAGGTTGGCCTTCATCCAGCCGATAACACCGACCTCGGTCAGCGGTGGTTTCAGGTCCCCAATGGTGTCTGGGGTGTGATGGTGGGTTTCTTCCATGGGATGTTATCTTTCAACCAGGGCAATTTTTTTATTGTACCAGTTCATCACAGCCGAGGTAGACAAGCTGAAAATAAGATAGACTGTCATGATCAGGGCGACCCCTTCGATTGCCTGACCGGTTTGATTAATGGTGGTACCGGCAACCGAGACAAAATCTGGAAAGCCTATCGCAACGGCAAGCGAACTGTTTTTCGTCAAATTGAGCATTTGGCTCGTCAGAGGCGGAACTATGACCCGTAGGGCCTGGGGCAGGATAACAAGATTCAGTACTTGACCCGGTTTCAACCCGATGGATTTTGCCGCTTCAGTCTGTCCTTTCCCGACCGACTGGATCCCGGCTCTGACAACTTCAGCGACAAAAGCTGCGGTGTAGAGGACGAGACCGAGGAGCAGGGCTGCAAATTCCGGACTGATATAAACGCCACCTTTAAAGTTAAAGCCGGCAAGGTGAGGGACATTCATCTTCGTTGGTGCCCCGCAGACAAACCAGGTTAGAAGCGGCAAACCGATAATTATGACCAGGGAAACCCTTAAAACCGGAAAGATTTTACCACTGATCGCCTGGCGTTTTGCCGCCCATCTGCGCAGGAAAAAAATTGCAACGCAGGCGATAAGGAAGGCCACAAAGGCGAACTTATAAGCAACATGCCACTCGGGCACACCGAAAATCAACCCGCGATTACACAAAAAGACACCGGAGATCGGATTGAGCGCCTGACGAGGAGAAGGCAGGATTTCGTAAAAGAAGGCGTACCAGAAAAAGAGCTGGAGCAGGATCGGTATATCCTGAAACAGTTCGATATAGATACCGGAAAGCTTAACCAGCAGCCAGTTCGTCGAAAGCCTGGCTATTCCAAGAATAGTTCCCAGGAAAACAGTAAGGATTATGCCTATAAAGGAGACCATCAGGGTGTTAAGGAAGCCTACCATCAACGCCCGGCCATAGGAGTCTGCTGAGGAATATTTGATCAGGGCTTCCCCTATTTCAAAGGAGGCCTCCCTGTCGAGAAAGCCAAAACCGGTGGAAATGGATTGTCTTTCCAGGTTTGCCAGGGTGTTACTGACAAGATAATAGCTGAGCAGGACGACCGTTACCAGGGTGAGAATCTGGTAGAGGATAGCGAGCTTGGCCGGATCACGGAGAAACGGGATCTTCTCTTGGGTTGCTGTATTCATGTTGACCTGTACCAGCTGTCCGAAGTGTGCTCCGGACAGATCGATTGAGTACCCTGTAGGAAATTTTTTGTCTTTTATGCAAAAAAAATCTTGTTCCGAGGTACTTACCCCCCACAAGGGGAGGGGCGAAACAGCTGCCCCCCTTGTGGGGTTTAGTGCATTACATTACCTGAATTGAGCGGTGTGCCTTATTTGAAAGGCGGGGAATACATCAACCCTCCATTAGTCCACAGCGCGTTCAGGCCTCGTTCAATCATGAGCGGCGTTTTTACGCCAACATTTCTCTCAAAGACCTCGCCGTAATTCCCCACCTGCTTGATGATATTGTAGGCCCATTTCTCATCCAGTCCAAGTGCTTTGCCGTTGCCGGGAGTGACGCCGAGGAATCGCCGAATTTTGGGATCGGTGCTCTTTAGCATCTGGTCGACATTGGCAGAGGTGATACCCAGTTCCTCTGCTTCGATCAGAGCCAGCACGCTGTAATTGACGATATCTTTCCACTGGTTGTCGCCATGGCGAACGGCCGGGGCCAGAGGTTCTTTGGAGATGATCTCAGGGAGGATCGCATAGTCGCCGGGATTAGGTGCAACAGCCCGGATACCGGCAAGTTGCGAGGCGTCGGAGGTCAGACAGTCGCAGCGACCGGCAAAAAAGGCCTTGGACAGTTCGGCGGTGTTTTCGATAACTACCGGGTTCATCTTCATCTTGTTGACCCGGAAATAGTCGGCCACGTTCTGCTCGGTAGTGGTGCCTGGCAGAACGCAGACAGAGGCGCCGTCCAGTTCCTTGGCGCTTTTCACCCCAAGTTTTTTTGCCACGAGAAAGCCCTGGCCGTCATAGTAGTTAACCTGGGCAAAATCAAGACCAAGGTCGGTGTCGCGGGTAAGCGTCTGGGTGCAGTTCCGGGTCAGAACATCGACTTCACCGGATTGCAGGGCGGTAAAACGGGTTTTGGCAGTGAGAGGAGTGTATTTTATCTTATTGGCATCACCGAAAACCGCAGCGGCAATCGCCCGGGCAGTATCCACATCGAGCCCTTTCCACACACCTTTCTCGTCCGGTTTACCAAAACCGAAGAGATCACCGTTTACTCCTGCCTGGATGAAGCCTTTGGCTTTTACGTCATCAAGGGTTCCGGACATAGCCACGCCTGCACTCAGGCAAATCGCTGCGATTACTGCGGGAACAACTCGCTTCAATTCTCTCATTCTACATGCCTCCTTGTGAAATGAATATTTATTGGTGCTGCTACAAGACTGTTTTTGACAGTCATTATTCAATTTGTTCCGTTGGCCCGCACACAGTAATAATGAGCGATTGTGAACGATAGTATGGAGAGGCCTAAATCCTTAGTATAGTTATTCGATAAACCGTATGCATGTCAAGATGTTTGGTATGGTTGAACTGATTTTTATATAACCAATCCGCAACTGGAGCGAAGAGGCACCCAGCGTGCTCTATCCCGGCAATCGGTTTATCATAAGGCGGGGAATTGTACAGGGGACATATGCCGCGTTATCTCATCCGGGAGAAAATCAAGAAAACCGAACAGATAGTTTTCAAACTCCAGGGTTTGCCTGAAATTCCGCCGAATAAGAAGTTCCCGTGCCGGATCGTTGTTTCCGTATCTTTCAAGAATATAGTTTAGCCTGTCGTTCAGGGAGACAACCTGATCGTGACAGACCCGTTTATCCGCATAAAAAACCATCTCTTTGGTGCCAAAAATGCCCCTTTTGTAGAGCTCAGAGGTAAAATTCTTCAGAACCACGTGTTCAGCCACCACCTCACTCAGTTCCGGATAGCCCAGTTCCAGACACAGCTGGCGGCCGATTTCCGCATGGCGGCAACCGGTCTTAATACAGAGAGTTTTGGCAATATCATGAAGCAGGGCACCGGCAATAACTTCCTCTTTGTCCGGCAGGGGACCGTCACTCCTGCCGGTTCTATGCAGACCGTCGACCAGCGATTCGGCCACCCGGGCAACAACGAAAGAATGCGCCCGAATATTGTCAAGCATGTCATACTGGTCATGAAACCGGAGACACTGTTTGATGGAAGGGATCTGTTTTGTCATATCTCGCCTTCAGCTGTCACCTGCTGCTCAGTTCGTGGACTGCGTCGACGGCGATCTTTGCCTGCTCGGGCGGGGTGAACTGGTGAATGCCGTGCCCGAGATTGAAGATATGGCCATGGGCATCCTTTGCCGCCTCAAGCAGGCGGCCTATTCGTTGCCGCAGTTGGTCTTTGGGCAGCAGCAGGGCAAAGGGGTCGATATTGCCCTGCACCGCCTTCTTGCCGACTTTTTTTATCGCCTCGCCAATGTTGATTCGCCAGTCAAGTCCGATCACATCGGCGCCGGAGGTGACCGAAAGGTCGAGAAGGGTGGCGCCATTGTTGGCGAAATAGATCAGAGGAATGTCATACCCCTGCAGGGCGGCCATGATCTCTTGCACATAAGGCAGGGCAAAATCGGCAAAATCACCTGGTGCCAACACGCCCACCCAACTGTCGAAAAGCTGCAGGGCCTGGGCTCCGGCTCTCGCTTGGGCCTGCAGGTAGAGGATGGTCGCCTTGGTAATTTTGTCCATCAGTGCATGGAAAAGTTCCGGGTTGGTAAACATCATTTTCTTGGTTTCCCAGAAAACCTTGGACGAGCCGCCTTCAATCAGGTAGGTCGCACAGGTAAACGGGGCACCGGCAAACCCGATGAGCGGTACCTTGAGTTCTTGTCGTAACAGCCTGATAGTCTGCATCACAAAACCGGTCGCCTCGTCTGCATCGGGAACGATCAGATTATCAAGAGCTGTCCTGTCGCGTATGGTTTTATTAAAGATCGGCCCCCGTCCCTCGTGAAATTCAAGCGGTGCCCCCATGGCTTCCATGAGGATTAAAATGTCCGAGAAGAGGATCGCCGCATCCATACCAAGGAGATCAACCGGCTGCAGGGTGACTTCAACGCAGAGCTCCGGCGATTTGCAGAGCTCCAGGAAGGTGACATTACCCCGCACCTTTTGATACTCGGGAAGGTAGCGGCCCGCCTGACGCATCATCCAGATCGGGGTATAACTTGTCTTTTCACCGCGGCAGGCTTTTAGAAAGGTATCGTTCATAGGTCTTGTCTTGGTTGAAGAGTGGTTGAGTAATAATGGTTTTCAGCCGGGAGGTCATCGGTCCCCATCCTGAAAACACGCTTTAATCCCACCGTTGCGGGGGATATGTGCCTTGGAAGTTGCCCAACATACCGATATTAATATTATCCCATGATTTCTTGTCATTTATTGTAGGTTTTAAGAAGTAAGGTACTATTTTTTTGGAACTATTTGCCGGGGCACATAACTGCAGAAGGGTTCCTGGGCAAGAAAATCACCGGTCATGGAATAGGCCCTGGCCCGGCAGCCACCGCAGACACCGACATATTCACATTTGCCGCAGTTGTCCTTATACCCTTTAAAATCGCGAAGTTGAAGAAAAAGTTTCGAATCTTCCCAGATTGTTTTAAAAGGTGTCTTCTTTACATTACCGGCGGATTTGGCAAAATAACTGCAAGGCTGCACCTCCCCGTCCACGTCGATGAGGCAGATGAGTTGGCCGGCCAGGCAGCCTTTGGAACCGCCGGTGGAAAACTGCAGGTTCCGGCGTTTGTGCTTTGCACCTTCTTCCTTGTCTTTCTGGCGGACAATCCGGTAATAGTGAGGGGCGCAGGTCGGCCGCATCAGCAGTTCATTTTCCTCTTTTTCCACCTCATAATGCCACTGCAGAATCTCGTCATAGACATCTTCTGGAATCAGTTCTTCCATGATATCCTCACCCCGGCCGGTGGGGACGATCATGAACATATACCAGGCTGTGGCCCCCAGACCTTTGACCAGCCGGTAGATCTCGGGAATTTCCTGCCGGTTGCGAATGGTAAAGGAAGAGTTGACGAGAAAGGGGATGTCATGTTTTTTAAAGAGTTTGATGGCATTCATGGTGCCGGCAAAGGCTCCCTGCTGGTTGCGGAAGTTATCGTGGGTCTCGGCTTTTGCGCCATCGAGGCTGAGGGAGACCATTTTGATCCGGGCATCTTTGATTTTACGGCAGACATCGTCTGTTACCAGGGTGCCATTGGTGGCCAGGCACATGCGAAATCCTTTCCCGGTGCCGTATTTGGCGATATCAAAAACGTCGGCTCGCAGCAGTGGTTCACCTCCGGACAAAACCAGCACCGGGCTGGCATAAGAGGCGATGTCGTCCATGATCGCCTTGGCCTCGTCGAAAGTAAAATCCGGATGGCCCGTCACTGCCAGTTCCGAGGACGACCGGCAATGTACACATTTGAGGTTGCAGCGTCGGGTGATTTCCCAGGCGATCCATTTCGGTTCAAAATCCATTAAACTCCCCCGCCAGGTGTGGCCGTTGTTCCGGCAAAAACCTGAAATAATAGAAAATTAAAAAAGAAGGTGGAACTCTTTGTCTGTCTTGTGGTCGATCGAATTTTCGCTGTAGAGAAAACATATCCCATCAAGAATGTAAAATAGTAAGTATTTTCCTCCGGAAATAAAGAGACGCCATTGGCAGGCGGGTGGGAGAAAGCACATCAAGGAATTTCCGGGCTGACTATCTTTTTGTTGGGATTGACAAATAAGAGTACTGTTGAACTTTATAATTTACTCTAAATAGCTTATATTGCGATCCCGTTGGCGTATGATGTGGGTATTTATCGGGTATGTTTTGAAAATTGTTCATAAATGTTCAAGAGTACTCTGCTTGACGGTTGTCCATTTAGCCTCTTGGCAGATTTTTTAAAAAAAGGAAATTATGTTGATTGCACCAGTAGACCTTTCCAGCCCGGAAGGAGAAAAGATACGCAATAAGCTGCTTGACCGGTTCCAGGCGGCTGAGAGTTCCTGCCAGCAGTCGGTCACGGAAATTTTAGCGGCTGTGAAAAATGACAAGGACCATGCGGTGCTGAGCTATGGCCGTAAATTCGACGCCCCGAATCTCACGGCCGGACAGCTCCAGGTAAGCAGCAGCGAATTATTGCAGGCCTATGAGCTGGTCGACGAGGATTTCCTCGACAGCCTTAGCCTTGCTATTGACCGCATCCAGAGTTTTCACGAGCGGGAGATGGAGGATTCCTGGCTGCAGACGAGAGAAGACGGTACCATTGTCGGCCGACTGGTCCGTGCCGTTGATTCGGCTGGGCTCTATGTCCCCGGCGGAAAAGGCGGTTCTACGCCGCTCGTCTCCTCGGTGCTGATGAACGGCATTCCGGCAGGGATCGCCGGTGTCAGTCGGCGGGTAATGGTCACACCGCCGGCGGAGGATGGTTCGATCAGTCCTCATCTGCTGGTTGCCGCTCAGGAAATCGGTATCACTGAGATCTACAAGGCGGGTTCCGCCTGGGCGATCGCTGCGCTGGCCTTCGGTACTGAGACGATCCCCAAGGTAGATGTGATCGTCGGCCCGGGCAACCAGTTTGTCACCGAGGCGAAGCGCCAGGTCTCGGGCATGGTGCGCATTGACATGATCGCCGGCCCCTCCGAGGTACTGATCGTCGCCGACGAGACGGCAAGTGCAGCCAGTGTGGCCGCCGATATGCTGGCCCAGGCAGAACATGATCCGCTGGCCCTGGCGATTCTCGTCACTATCCACGCACCGCTGGCCGAGGCAGTGCTGGCTGAGCTTAAAAGACAGCTGCCGCTACTTGCCCGGGAGAAGATTGCCCGAACAGCCCTTGCCAAGAGGGGAGTAATCCTCATCGCCGGCGAGCTGGAGGAAGCAATTGAGGTAGCCAACGATATTGCCATTGAACATCTTGAGCTGATGATTGCCGATCCGTGGTCCCAGCTGCCACATATTCGCCATGCAGGGGCCATTTTTCTCGGCAGCAATACCCCTGAAGCGGCGGGGGACTATATTGCCGGCCCGAATCATGTGCTGCCGACCATGGGCACCGCACGGTTCGCCTCGGCACTTGGGGTTGAGACCTTCCTGAAAAAAAGCTCTCTTATCAGTTACTCGGCAGGTGCTCTTGCCGCGGACGGGGAGCATATCATGCGGCTGGCGAGGCTTGAGGGCCTCAGCGCCCATGCCGGTTCCGTTGCCGTCCGGCTTGGCAGATAGTGTTTGATTTCAGGCAGCGGCTGGATGCGGGACTGGAGATTATGGGGATTGGCATCCCCCAGGCCGGTAAAGATCGATTGAGCCTGTATTTCCACGAACTGAAAAAGTGGAGCAGAAAGGTCAACCTGATCGCCAAATCAGCGAGTGATGAACAGATCGTTGAAAATCATTTCCTCGACTCTCTGACCATTTTACCGCTGCTCAATGGATCGGGACTACACTTGTTGGACATAGGCACCGGGGCCGGTTTTCCGGCGCTGGTCTGTAAGGCCGCACTACCGGAGTTGCTGGTAACCTTAGTAGAACCCCGTGCAAAAAGGGTAAGCTTTCTTGGCCATATCGTCAGGACGCTGGAATTGGAAGAGGTGAGGATACTCCCCTGTCGGGTGGAGGACGAGGTGCGGCTGCCCTCGGCGATGCAGTTCAGCCATATAACGGCAAGAGCGGTAACCGAGCTGGGGGCCTTCCTGCCGATGGTCGAGAGGTTTTCGTCGACTAGCCCGCAACTGCTCTGTATGAAGGGACCAAAGTGGCGCGAGGAGGTAAGTGCCGCCTCGAAGACTCTTGCTCATTCTGATTTCAGTCTTAAGCGGGTTGTGGAAAGTCTCCTGCCGTTTTCCAAAGCGAAACGCACTATTTTAATCTTTGGTATCAATAAAAGTAATCGATAAATATAAGGTGAACACATGAAAAAAATTGCAGTCCTGGCCGGTGATGGCATCGGCCCCGAGGTGATGAAAGAGGCAATCAAAGTTCTTGACGCGGCGCAGAAAAAGTTTTCCTTCGATCTCTCCTATCAATACGCCGATGTCGGTGGCATTGCCATCGACAATCATGGTGAAGCTTTACCCCAATCAACGCTCTCCCTCTGTGAAGAAAGCGATGCCATCCTTTTTGGGTCGGTCGGCGGTCCGAAATGGGAAAGTCTGCCTCCTGAGCAGCAGCCGGAGCGTGCGGCCCTGTTGCCCCTTAGAAAACATTTCGATCTGTTCTGCAATTTCCGACCGGCGAAGGTCTTTAAATCGCTCACGGCGGCCTGTCCCCTGCGACCGGATATTATCGGCGATGGCTTTGACATCCTCTGCGTGCGCGAATTGACCTCAGGCATTTATTTCGGGACACCCAAAGGCAGGGAGGGGAGTGGCACCGAGGAACGTGCCTTTGACACAATGGCCTATAAGCGGTCCGAGGTACAGCGCATCGCCAGGATGGCCTTTGAGGCCGCCCGTCTAAGAAGGGGCAGGGTGACCTCTGTCGACAAGGCCAACGTCCTGACCACCATGGTCCTCTGGCGTGAGGTGGTTATGGAAATTGCCGCCGAGTATCCGGATATCGAAGTCAATCATATCTATGTGGACAATGCCACCATGCAGCTGGTCCGTGACCCGCATCAGTTCGATGTCATGCTCTGCGGCAATATGTTCGGCGATATTATCTCCGATGAAGCGGCAATGCTCACCGGCTCCATGGGACTTTTGGCCTCCGCCTCATTGAACAGCGACAGGTTCGGCCTCTATGAGCCGGCCGGTGGTTCAGCCCCGGATATTGCCGGTAAAGGTATTGCCAACCCTATCGCCGAAATTCTCTCCGCGGCAATGATGCTGCGCCACAGCTTTGGTCTGGATGACGCAGCGATCGCTATCGATCAGGCAGTGGCTGCGACTCTTGAAAAAGGTATTCTCACCGCCGATCTGACAACCGATAAAGAAAAGGCGGTAGGGACTGTCGCCATGGGTGATGCCATCGTCGAGGCATTATAGAAAGAGGAACCGAATATTGATCCCGGAACAGGAGCTGGTACCTCCACCGGGATTCAGGGAAGACACATGACGAAAATGGACAATGTCATTCTGGTGGCCAACGCAGCCTCCACCGAGTTGGGCTTGAGACTCGCCGAACGGCTATGGATGCCGTTTACCGAGATGAAAACGAAACAGTTCGCCGATGGTGAGAGTTACCACGCCTTTCCGCAATCCATCTCAGGCAAGGATCTGGTCATTCTCGGGGTGACCCATGATGACAGTTCCCACCAGGAACTTCTTGATCTGATCTCCGGCGGCAGGTACTGGAATGCTGCTTCAATTACCGTCATCATCCCTTTTCTCGGCTACTCCACCATGGAGAGGGCCAAGCCCAACTCCCACGAGATACCCAAGGGCATTACCCGAACCAGACAACTTTTCAGGGCAAGACCAAATTTTGTCGCCTTCGTCGATCTGCACTCCGAAGCGGTCCTGCACGCCCATGCCGGGGAGATACGCACCAAACATGTCTGGTCCGACTCCCTGGTTGTCGATAAGATCAACAAGAGCGGTTTGACCGATTATGTTCTGGTCTCTCCGGATTACGGCTTTTCCAAACGGGTGGCCAGGCTGGCAAGTCTCTTGAATTGTCCGCATACGGCAGCGGATAAGGACCGGTATGATACCGATAGGACCATTGTCGGGCAGGTTTCCAGCGTCGTCAAAGGCCGGACGGCAATTATCTGTGATGACATGATTCGTACCGGCGGGTCAATTCTGCAGACAGCTGACAGATGTCTGCAGGCGGGGGCAAAGGAAGTTTTTGCCCATGCAACCCATCTGGTGCTGGCCGGAGACGCCATGGAAAAATTTCGGCGAAGCCCGATCAAGAAGATTCTTGGTTCCGATACCTACCCGGGCCGGGAGAGTGACGATCTGCTCGACGTTTATCCCGTGGCTCCGCTGCTGGCCGAGGTTATTGAGCAGCATCTGCAGCTCTGAGCAGGAGTCCTTTTGTGCTGCAATCCGGTATATCGGTATGAAACGAGAAGTTATAGCTCAGAATCTAAAGCGCTCCCTTCTATTTAAAGACGCAACGCCAACTGAAATAACCTCCTTTGCCGAGGTCGCCCGGGTTCAGATCGTTCCTGAGGGGCAATATGTATATCGGCAGGGGGATACCAGTGAGGTCTTTTTCGTTATTGCCATGGGGGAGGCGGAGCTGGTTCTCGGGCGTGACGACGGGGCTGCCAGGATCGTCGGGAGAATCGGTGCGGGTGGACATTTCGGCGAGACAGGAATTCTCACCGGCAAACCCCGTTCGCTTTCGGTACGGGCGCTGTGCGACCTGGTGGTCATCTGTTTTGACAAACGATATTTCCGAATCGCTTTTCTCTCCAACAGCAGGATCCACAAGCAGCTTGACGCGGCCCTGGCGGAAAGACTGAGGGTGGCCTTTGTCGACCAGGTTGACGGCAACGGCGATGAAGGCCGGCGTGAGGATAACTCAGCAGCCGATGAGGTAATCCTCTTCAAAGAACAGCACAGCTCGGCAATCCAGCTGCGACGCCTGGCACGCCGAAAATTGGATGATATTCGCGAATCAAAGACCGCCAGGAAGACCCAGGCGGCCATCGACCGATTAGCGGATAACAGCCTGCCCTATCTCCTGACCGGGGAAGCCGGAACCGGGAAAACAATAATCGCCAGGCAGATCCACCTGCAGGGCAATCGCGCTGAAGGCCAATACCTGCAGGTTGATTTAAGAGAGTATGAGCCGCTGCGGCTGGAGAGAAAGCTCTTCGGCACCAGGCAGAGTGATTTCCCTTTTGCCCAGGTTCGCCAGGCGGGATTTCTCGAACAGACCTCCGGCGGTACCCTGGTGTTCACCCATATCCACCTGATGAAGGAAGAGCTGCAGGAAAAATTGGTCAGGATTATCAATAGCAGCACCTATTCCCATGTGGACAGTACACAACAACTGGCTATGCAGGCGAGAATAGTATTTACCAGCACTTTTTCCCTTGACCAATTGAAAAGTGCCGGAAAACTGTTGCCCGAGCTGCTCGCGATGTTTGAAAACCAATATTTCAGCGTGGTGCCGCTACGCAGTCACAAGGAGGATCTCCCCAGGCTTGTCTCGCACTATCTAGAGCGGCACAGCAGGGAATACGGCAAAAATATCAAGAAGGTGACCTCGGAAACTCTTGGAATTTTCATGAACTACGATTGGCCGGGGAACCTGACTGAACTGTCCAGTGTCATTCGCCGGGCGGTCATGCTGGCCCAAAAAGATGAGATACTTCCCGACCAGATTCTGCTCGGCCTGCCGAAAACGGAAGGGAAATGGGAATACAATATCCTGAGGCTGGCCTGGATACGTACATTCCTGACCAGCTGGATTTTTCCAAGAGTACCGCAGGTGATAATCGGCGCTGTATTTCTGCTGACCGTCCTGTTTCTTTTTTTCGGCCCTTCGGAGCCGCAGTCAAATCTCGGTCTCACTCTGGGGTGGTATATTGGCTGGCCCTTGCTCTTCTTCTCTTTTTTCTTTTTGGCAAGAACTTGGTGCAGTGTCTGCGCCTTTGCTGTTCCGGGAACGCTGTTACAGAACATTGTTAAACCTACCCGAAAGACCCCGTTGATTATAAAAAATTATTCCGGCTGGATCATGGCGGTGTTTTGCATTCTGGTGTTTTGGGTGGAAATAATCTGGGACGCCTATAACAACCCCTATCTCACCGGGGGAATAATCCTGGTAATCACCCTCGGTTCGATTCTGTTCAGTGTCCTGTTTTCCAGGCGAAGCTGGTGCAGGTATCTCTGTCCCTTAGGTGCCGTCAACGCCATTTTTGCCATGCCTTCGGTGGTCGAGCTGCGGGCGAACAGACATGTCTGTCTGAATCGATGCCAGAACCACGCCTGCTTTACCGGCGACGCCGATATTTCCGGCTGTCCGATGTTCAGACATCCATATCTGGTGGACAATAACCGGGATTGCACCATGTGTGCAAAGTGCATAAAAAATTGCGAGGATCGGTCTCTTCAGCTGAATCTGCGCCTGGCACCGCAGGAACTTTGGGCGCTTGAGACTCCGAGGCGGGCGGACAGCTTTCTCATTGTATCAATGGGGGCAATCTTTTTCCCCTTCACCCTGCAGAAAGAGTTTTTCGACCTGGTGCACTGGCTGGTATCGTTTATGGCGCAGGCAGGCATTGACCTGCCTGAACATCTGATCGGTACTGTGCTGTTTTTTTTGTGGATTCTCGTTTTTCAGGCAGGATATTATCTGATGGTCAACCTGCAGTGTCTGTATGCGAACATGGACAGAAATTTGCTCCTGCCGCTTTTTGGCTACGGTTGTATTCCGTTGATACTCGGTGGCTTCATGGCGGTTCATCTTGATGCCTTTGTCAGGGGGGCGGGTCGCATTGTGCCGAATCTGCAGGAATTCTTCGGCTGGCATTTCAGCTATGAAAACCTCCGACTGATCAGCTTCGATTCAACCTTTGTTCTGCAGTTTTTAACTGTCCTCGGCGGTCTACTGGCATCGCTCTACGCCACCTACCGGGTGATCGACAGGGCAATAGTTGGTGACACTATGCCATCAAAGGCTCTGGCCATTCCCTATAGTTTCCTGATTATTCTTGCCGGACTTTTTGTATTTATAATTTAGTTCCGGTCTGAATTACCTTGGGTTGGGGCTTGTAAAAATAAACTGTTTCCGGTGAAAATCTATCCGGTTGCCGCAAATAACAGATTGACTATTCGTTGATCAATTGCGACAATATATCATCTAAATGATGGAAAAATCGTCAGGAAGCATGTCAATCTGGTGAAGTAAGGCAGAGAGAAGCGTCGGTAAAGGAAATAGCCAGCGAATCTTTCTCAAAGATTAACTACATTTTGATAAAAGTATTATGAATACTAACAAATATTTTGTGGTTTTTTCCCTGTTCGCGTTTCTTGTCCTTACAGCAGCTGCCGGCAGCGTTATGGCCGATGAAAGCTATCCAGATTTTCTCGGAGACGACTCAGGTGAGGCAGATTATCTCGATGAATCGAGTCAGGTCACCATCAACGATCCACTCGAACCGATGAACCGTGCCTTTTTTCAAGTCAACGATAAATTATATTTTTGGGTGCTCAAGCCGGTAACAAAAGGCTATATGTGGGTTTTTCCACTGGAATTGCGGGAGTCTTTCGGTAACTTCTTTAAGAATATTGCGGCGCCGGTCAGACTGCTTAACGCCCTTCTTCAGGGTGATCTGAGCAAGAGCGGTGTAGTGGTGGAAAGGTTTCTGATAAACAGTACCGTTGGTGTCTATGGCCTTGCCGATATAGCGGATAAGGAGTTCAACATCGGACCGAAAAAGGGAGATTTTGGACAGACTCTGGGGAAATGGGGACTGGGTGAAGGGATCTATATTTTGTGGCCGGTGGTGGGACCTTCAAACGTGCGCGATACCGTCGGTCTCGTTGGGGACACCTATTCTCACCCCGTTTCGTATTTTTTTGACAACCGCGTCCTGGATGTATCCTATTACACGACGAATATGGTGAACACTCTGTCTCTTAATCCGAATGCCTATGAAGATTTGAAACGGTTTTCGGTCGATCCCTACACTGCCGCCAGGCAGGCCTATTACGAATATCGAAAGGCAATAATCGAGAACGAATAGCAGCCGAGGGGAAAAAACAAAAAAAAATCGGGCAGAAGATACAAATTACGTAAATTCTACCCGATTGGGGGGGGCTTGATTGTCCTGCATTCGAATCAAACTAACATAAAGCAAGCATCATGCCAATATAATGTTTGATTTGATTGTTTTTATTTAATCGTTATTTCTCCAACTTATCTCGAAAATCCGACAGTCGAAAAGAATTGAGAATGAGGCCAATTACATAAATAAGACGTGAATTACAATAATGTGATTCAAAACCGTCTCTTGTAATTGGCTGGGCGAAAAAGTATTTTCCCTCTGATTCAGCAGAACGTCGGCTCCTCTTTGTTCAACCTCTTATGGCAGTTTGTCAAGAGCAGCGATTATCCGGTGATAATTAGTCATCTTCTCCAGCCAGCGTTGCGGAATTTTCCCGCTGCCAGGGTGGGCACCAAGCAGCATACCGACCACCATGCCGCGAGCTGCGGAATCACCGCCGGCCATGACCGTTTCAATACAGGCCTCCTCCAGACTCTTGTCGTGTTTTAAAACCGTATAGACAGCCCCTGGGAGCGCTGCCTTGATGGAGCACATCTGGCCGAATTCCTTTACCTGTTGCCTTGTGCCAAGCTGCGTTTGCCGCAGACACTGTCGAAGACGCAGATCCGGTTCTGTAGCTTCGCCCAGCTGGTCAAGGGCCTGCTTAACGGCATCACGAGGAGTGGAACCGTGGAGAATTGCAAAGCAGCTCCTGGCCAGAAACAATCCCCCTTCGAATACCCCGGGACCGGTATGGGTCAATGCAGTTTGGGATTTGACCGCGGCCAGCATTTCGTCCAGATTCTCCCTGTAACAATAGATGAGGCCGGCAATTCTTGCCGGACCGCCCAGATCGGTTGACTGGGAACCGCAACTCTCCGGCCCTATCCCGTCATCAAGATTTTTCAGCGTCTCCTTGGTAGCTCGGTCCATATATCCTTCGTACCCCGTCATAAAGGATTGCCAGTCCCGGCTGTAGGCGGCTATATCGAAATGGCCGCCTCGCGAGGCAAGATGTTCGAGGAGGTGGAGTGCCTGGTCACCGTAGTGAGTGAAATCACCACGTTTTTTTGATGGATGATAGGTCCCTTCATGGGGTGCAAGTAATGTGCTTATCCTGCCGAACTGTTGATCAATTTTTGTGGTGTCGTAGATCCAGTGTGCGCCGAGGGCGAGGGAATCTGCAGCAAAAGAGGCGAGAACCATGGATCGAGCATGAGTTTGCATGAAAATACCTCCGCAAATACGTGGTGCCTTACAGGTTATTTTCTTGTTTTTGCGTACGAAAGTAATCTGTCAAAAGGTAGCTATACCCCCTGGTGGGGTGTTAAGGTTGGTTACCGGTCGGCGCTCAGCGTTTGCGTCAAGGCAGGTATCGGGTACGTTGCCTTTCGCATGTTTGGCTCGCCGATGTGCCTGATTGATTACCTGCAAAAAAGGTAAAGACGAAGGAAGATTCTGTCAAAGTATATGGCCGGGTGAGGACTCTACCCCTCATACTGCCCCAATGGCGGGCAGTTGGTGTATTGTTTGCCGGAAGACCTAGGAAAAACCACTAGAACATGGCAATATTATGAGTTTTTTACCAGTTGGAGCCAATTGATGCTAGACTTGCGGGGTGGTTTTGTGTTAGCTATTAATTTCGCAATTTTTTGTAGTGATAATAGGTGGGTGGCATTTTAATGATTGGCGCGGTCCCGCAAGGTTTCAATCGATGTCAAAGAGCCGGATTCTCCTTTGGCCCGACTCTGCATTGAGCGAATAACGACCGTGCCCGTTGGAATTTCTGCAAAGTTGATATTTACGGAGTTTCCGGATGAAAAAGTTTCTCAAATATGGTGTCTTTCCCTTTGTTATATTTTTGTTTCTGTTCTTTGCAACCGTCATGGTATTGCCGGTAGTCATCAATGTGCAGAAATTTGTTCCTGAAATAGAGACGCAATTGAGCAATGTTACCGGAAGGCCCGTCACCATCGGATCAGACCTGGGGCTCTCTTTCTTTCCCTGGTTGAGTATCTCCTTTTCTGATTTGAAAGTGGCAAATCCAGAAGGTTATCTGTCTGATAATTTGATAAAGATCAAGTCATTTGAAGCCCGGCTGAAGTTATTGCCCCTATTTAGAAAAGAGGTCCAGGTCAACCGGTTCATAATCGGCGGTCTGGAAGTCAACCTGGAAAAGAACAGTGACGGGATGGGAAATTGGCAATCCAGCGGGAACAATAATCCCGGACAGCCTTCTGCCGCCCCGACGTCCTCTCTTGCCGGATGGTCTCTGCCCAAGGGCCTGGCTGTCAAACTTTTTGCGGTGACCGATGGGACGTTGACCTGGCTTGACAGAACCAACCATCACCAGAAGAGGTTTGATGATTTGATGCTCCTCTTTCACGATTTCACGCTTGAGAATCCGGTAGCGGTGGAGTTTAAGGCATCCGTTGACGGGAAACAGTTGGAAGGTGAGGGGACGGTCGGGCCCTTTGGGCCACAACCCGGACTGGGAGTTCTGCCGGTCGATTTAGCCATTAACATCGGCAACAGCTTTTCAGTACAGCTCAAAGGGACAGGCACCAACCTGCTCGAAAATCCAGGCTATGATCTTGAAGTGCATGCCCCTCCCTTTTCTGCAAGAGAGCTGTGTGATGCTTTTGGCGTTGATTTTCCACTGAACACAACAGATCCATCCACCTTTCGCTCAGTGAGTGTCGATGTTAGGGCTAAAGGCGACACGACGAGGATGTCGATTGAAAAAGGCCAGATGAAGGTTGACGATTCTCTTCTTGATATAAGCCTTTCGGTAAAGAATTTTGTCCACCCAGAGCTGGATTTTGCCCTTGCCGTCGATCAGCTTGATCTTGATCGATACCTGGCTCCTGCCGGACAGGATGTTGCGGATTTTGTTCCCTGGCAAAAGACGAACCTCACGGGAGAACTGCAGGTGGGAGAAGTAACCGTGGGCGGCAAAACCTTCAATGATCTTGATCTCCACCTGCGTGGTGCCGATGAAATATTTGCCGTGGATCTTGCTACGTTTACCATCTACCAGGGACGTGGCCAGGCTACCATGGCTCTGAATTTTCAGGATAAAATTCCTGAGACTAACATCGATCTGAAGCTTGCTGATGTTCAGGCCGGGCCGTTGCTGCATGATTTGCTGAACCTGGATTTCCTGAGCGGCGCGGTGGAAGGAGATACTCACCTGCTCTTTTCCGGCAGCCATGCCGAGGAAATTAAGAAAAGCCTGAACGGTACTGGCAATCTCCGTATCAGGGATGGTGCGTTTGAGGGCATTGACATGGTGCAGCCGAAAAGAAATATCCTGGCGATGTCGTTTGATTCGGATACCTCTGACCAGCAGGTCCGCACCGCTTTTTCAGAAGTAAAAAGTAATTTTTCAATTAGAAACGGCGTGGTTGAAATTCATGATACCAGACTCACTGCACCTGGTGCAGGCATTCACTTATCAGGTACTGCGGATTTGGTTGGTGAAAAGTTAAAGGTGGCGATTGAGCCGGATATTGCAGTGCAGAAAATAACAATGAGACCAAACGAAAAAGATGCGGTAAAAAACTCCATCCCGTTTGCAATATCAGGGACCTTTATCAAACCAAAGATTGATATAGATGCGAAATATCTTTCGCTTGAGGAGCTGAATCTGTCTGAAGAACCGGATATGCAGAATCTGGTCGAAGAAAATCTTTCCGCTTCCTCCGGAGAAGACGTCGGCAGTCCGGCCGTCGTAACCCAGCATCTCGGGTTGGAACCGCTTGCCCTTCTTAAGAGTCAGGCAAAAAAACAACTCAAGGTTGGTGCCGGAAGAATTCGCGTCAATCCACTACGGGTGGAAGAAAACCGCCAGTGAAGCGCGGTCGCAATGCAAGGGATGTCAGGCACTAACTCCCACAAAGGGGGGCAGGAGAGTGCAGATGGTTACGCGGTACGACCGAGGATGCCGTCTTTCAGCGTAAGACAATGATCCATCCGTTCGGCAAGTTTGATGTTGTGGGTGACCATGATGGTCGCCAGCCGACGATCACGGCACAGATCATGGAGCAGCTCGAAAACCAGTTCTCCGGCCCGGGAATCAAGATTGCCGGTAGGTTCATCGGCGAGCAGCAAATCAGGCTGCATCACCAGCGCGCGGGCAAGGGCGGCTCGCTGCTGTTCGCCGCCTGACAGTTTGCCCACCTTATGGTGCAGGCGTTGTCCCAGTTCGACCCTTTCGAGGAGCTCTGTGGCCGATGCCAGCACATCGTTTTTCTTTTGACCGGCAATTAATGCCGGCATCATAACATTTTCTAGAGTGGTAAAATCGGTCAGCAGGTGATGGAACTGGAAGATGAAACCGATTGACACATTGCGAAATTCGGCCAGTTCATTCGGACTTTTTTTCAATAATGGTTCGTCCCGGTAGAATAGCTCTCCGCCGGAAGGCTGGTCGAGGGTGCCGAGGATCTGCAGCAGGGTAGTTTTACCCGAGCCTGAGGCGCCGATGATGGCGGTCATTTCGCCCGGCTCGACCGAAAGGCAGACATCTCTTAAGACGGTCAGGGCGTTGACCCCATTACCATAGATTTTGGTGATCTTTTCCGCACTGAACAGGCTCATTGTGACAGCACCTCGGCCGGATGGACGGTGGAAGCCTTCCATGAAGGATACAGGGTAGCCAGCAGGGTTATGACGATCGAGCTGACGGCAATTATCGTCACATCCATGGGCAGTACTTTTATGGGCAGAGTGGTCATCGGGTAGACGTTGGACGGCAGTTCGATGAAATGGTAGCGTGAGAGCAGCTCACATAAACCGAGTCCTCCGGATACACCGATGCTTGTCCCGGCAATGGCGATGACCAGACCCTGCAGAAAAAATATTTTCATTATGGCGCGGGAAGTGGCGCCCATGGATTTCAGGATGGCAATATCCTTGCTTTTCTCCATGACCACCATGACCAGGGCACTGATGATGTTCAGTGCCGCCACCAGAATGATCATGGCCATAGCGATGAACATACCGATTTTTTCCAGTTTGAAGGCGGCAAAGAGATTGCTGTTCATCGCCATCCAGTCTTTGGCAGTAAAACCGGGGCCGAGTTTTTTGGTGATCTTTTGGGCAATCTGATCGGCTCTGCCCAGGGCTCTTTTACTCACCGCTACTTCAATACCGTGGGCGACGTCGCCGAGTCCCAGAAAATTCTGGACATTGCCAAGCGACATATAGGCGAGTGTCGAATCGTACTCAAACATCCCGGTTTCAAAGATTCCCGATACCCGGCAGGTTTTCACCTTGGGAATGATGCCCATCGGAGTGAGCGGGCCGGAGGGCGAAATGAGCCGCACCTTATCATCGACGCCAACCCTGAGGTCCATGGCCAGGTTTTTGCCGAGGATGATGTTTGGTACCCGTACCGTCTGGTCCTGGTTGAGGTCATCAATCGATCCCCTGATCATCTGCTTTGAAAGCCCGACAACGTTCTCGGCGGTGATCGGATCCATACCCCGCAGCACGACGCCGTTGCCGCCTCCGGAGCTGCTCAGCAGGGTTTGTGCATAGAGGTAGGGGGTGGCGCCGGTGACCTCTTTCACGGTCAGGATCCGATCTCGTACCAGCTGATGGTTGCTTATTGATCCGCCCAGCTGCCGGACAATGATATGGGCATTGACCCCGAGGATCTGATCGCGCAGGCCATCGGTAAAACCGGAATAAACAGCCAGCACAACAATAAGGGCAATGACCCCTACGGTGATTCCGGCAACGGAGATCAGCGAGATGAGTGAGATAAAGCCATATTTATGTTTCGCCTTGATATAGCGCAGGCCGACAAACCATTCAAACATGTCAGAGTTCCCGGATTTTTTAAGAGTTGAGTGAGTTCCCGTTGATCAGGGCGAAACCTCTTTTTCCTGCTGTCCCCTGGCCTCGGGTTTCAGATGGGGAAAGAGGATAACATCGCGAATAGACGGCGCATCGGTCAGCAGCATCACCAGCCGATCAATTCCGATCCCTTCGCCGGCGGCGGAGGGCATGCCGTATTCCAGGGCGCGGACATAGTCAGCGTCGAGTTCGGGATGGATCTCTTCGTCATCTCCCCGATCGGCGATCTGCTTTTCAAAGCGTTGCAGCTGGTCCAGAGGATCGTTCAGTTCACTGAACCCGTTGGCCAATTCTCGACCGGTGATAAAGAGTTCGAAACGGTCGGTTACCGTCGGGTCCTCTTCGTTTCTTCTAGCCAGTGGTGAAACCTCGGTCGGATAGGAGGTGATAAAGGTCGGGTTGATGAGTTTTTCTTCGACCAGCAGCTCGAAAAGTTCGGTTTTGGCCTTCCCGGCTCCCGCCTGGCTGTCAAGCTGGATGCCCTTTTCCCCGGCCAGTGCCAGCACCTTGAGGTCGTCGGCGAGAATTTCACGGTCGATACCGCCGACCTCGATCAATGCCTCGTCCATGGTCAGCGTTTTCCAGGGAGGAGACAGATCCACCTCAGTCCCCTGGTAGCTTATCCGCATGGTGCCGTTGACCTTTTGGCAGATAGAGGAGATCATCTCTTCGGTAAGGGTTATCAGATCCTCGTAGGTCGCATAGGCCTGATAGAACTCGAGCATGGTGAACTCCGGATTATGCCTGGTAGACAATCCTTCATTGCGAAAATTCCGGTTGATTTCAAAGACCCGCTCAAAGCCTCCGACCAGTAATCGCTTAAGATAGAGTTCCGGGGCAATACGGAGGTAGAGGTCCATATTCAGCGCATTATGGTGGGTCTGAAATGGCTTGGCGGTGGCGCCGCCCGGAATCGGTTGCATCATCGGCGTCTCGACTTCCATGAAGTCTCTGCCGTTCAGGTACTCGCGGGTCAGGCGGATGATTTCCACCCGTTTCTTGAATGTTTCTCTGGTTTCCGGGGTGACGATGAGATCGACATAGCGCTGCCGGTAGCGGGTCTCGACATCGGTAAGACCATGCCATTTGTCAGGAAGAGGACGCAGGGATTTGGAAATCATCATGATCCGCCGGGCCTGAAGGGAGAGTTCGCCGACCTTGGTCTTGAACAGAATGCCTTCGACGCCGATTATGTCGCCGATATCCCATTTATTGAAGGTCTCGAAGACCTCGTCGCCGAGAATATCCTTTTTGACATAGATCTGTAGCTGACCGGTTTTGTCGGCAACGGTGCAGAAGGCGGCTTTACCGAATTTGCGCATGGCCATCACCCGCCCGGCGATCGAATAGCTTGCCCCCCCCGTCTCCGTCTCCTGCGCTGCAAGGTGGTCGCCTTTCGGGAGCAGATCATGGATCGCATCGGCGGGTTTGAAACTATTGCTGTACAATTTTACCCCGAGCGCTGCCAAGGATTCGGCTTTTTCTCTACGCTGCGCGAGGGTCTGATTTTCTTCACTCATATTGAACACTCATAAAAAGGGGGAGAAGCTATAAAAAAAGCGGCAGAAATCTGCCGCCTGGTCTTTGATTGAAACAACTATACAGAAGTACCGGGAAATGACCGATCTGTCAATTCTTTTCAGGACAAAGAGCCTGGACGTCGACTGATATGAGTCAGGGGGAGCCCCTGGTGACTGGGCGGCTATAGGGTTCGTTTTTTGCTCATGGCGTAGAACATCAAAGCGTTGAGGACCAGGCCGTGAGTAATGGTCCCTGCCTGAGCGAGGGCAAAGACCTCGTCTTCAGGAACAATCAGTACTTCGATGTCCTCCATGTCATCCAGTGTCGGTTTCGCCACCTTACGCACCTTCTCCACCAGTACCGTAGAGCAGAGGTTATCCTGGATGGCCGGGTTCGGGCAGACCCTGCCGATGATTCTGGCATTATCGCCGGCGTAGCCGGTCTCTTCGAGGAGTTCGCGCAAACCGGCTGCCAGGGGCGACTCTCCTTCGTCTACAGCACCGCCGGGAATCTCCAGTTCAAGCCGGTCGGAGCCGAATCGGTACTGGCGGATAAGAATAATCTCGTTGTTTTCGGTACGGGCGACGATGTTCACCCATCCGGGAAAAGCCAGCTTGAAAAAATCCTTTTCTATTTCTGTTCGATGGCTATATGCCCTGCCCGTCAGCAGCTTCATTATCGGGGTGCTGATCAGCGTCCGATGGGGAGATACCTGTAAGCGGCGGCCGGTATTGTCATTCGTATCGTTTTTCACTATCGTCTTCCCAAATGTTGGCGTATTGTATTGATCTACTATTGACATTGATCGAGGATAGAGCAAATTCTGTCGATTGCCAAAGACTATTATCGAACAAGATGTTCAGGGAAAATATACAAATGACAAACAACCAACTTCAGGCAATATTTTTTGATTTTGATGGGGTCATCATTGATTCGAATTCGACGAAAACCGAGGCCTTTCGGACCCTCTTCAGCGGTTATAACGAGCAAATTATCGACGCCGTCGTCGCCCACCACAGGCAGCACGGTGGAATAAGCCGGGTGGAAAAGATCCGCTTTGCCCATGAGCATATTATCGGACAGCCGTTGACGGATGAACAATTGGCCCGCTGGGCGCAAAGATATTCTGAGCTGGTCGTTGAAAAGGTCATCGCCGTCCCCTGGGTTGCCGGAGCAAAAGATTTCCTGGACAGTATCCGGGGCAGTCTGCCGGTCTTTGTCATTTCAGGGACGCCGGAGGATGAACTGCGGCGAATTATCGATCGGCGGGAGATGACCGGTTATTTCCAGGAAATCCTTGGCTCGCCCATAAGAAAGCCGGACCATGTCCGCAACCTGCTCACCGGCTACCGGCTTATCCCCGAATGCTGCCTCTTTGTCGGTGATGCTTTGGCGGATTACCAGGCGGCGATGGATACAGGATTGCATTTTATCGGTATCAGGGGCGAAGTGCCTTTTCCCGCCACCACTCTTGTGATGTCGGATTGCCGTGGATTGCAAAAAGCTGTTTCGCAAATCTTTCTCTGGAAAACCGCTTAAATGATTCTGCAGGTACGTTACATATCGGCTCAGCTCACCGCTCTAGCGTCAATTGCCGGCCTCTTCCCAGATGCCGGTCAAAACGGCGATCAATGTCTGAAGCATCGGCTCTTCGCGACGACTCTCGAGACAGGCGATGGAGAGTTGCAGGGAAAGGTCTTCCTCCTTCCACACGGCAAGGTTTTTCCTATCTTTCAGTGCATCTTCCTCGAGCAGTAGCGCGAGGCCGGCTCCGGCTTTAATCATCGTGTGAATGATCGTTTCCTGGTCTATGACTGCCACCTGGGCGGGATGCAGCTGGTGTTTCGCAAAAAAATAAGTAGCAATGGTGTGAAAGGGACAGTCCGCAGGCGTCATGATCCACGGGAATTGGCCGAGTTCCACGGCCCTTGCCCCTATCAACCGGTCTTTCCAGGCTATGGGGCCGGCGACAACTAATGGCTGCTGCTGGAGCTGGATGGTGAAAATCCGGGCGGAGCTGTTCTCTCCATACATGAAACCGGCATCGAGCAGACCCTCCTCGAGTTTGTTCAACACCTCCCCGGTCATGCTCTGCAAAAGGTGCAGATGCAGATCCGGATATTGGTGCTTCATGATGGAGAAAAGAGCCGGGATCCGGAGTGAACCCGGCTCGGCATTGATACCGATGCGCAACTCACCATTGAGGGTATTGCGCAAATTTTTTGCCTCGTTGGCCATGTCGCTGACAACTGCCAGAGCCCTGTCGGCATGAGCCTTCAACTTCCGACCATCGGCGGTAAGGATCATGCCCTTCGGCGTGCGCAGAAACAGGCTGATGCCCAGTTCTTCCTCGAGATTTTTGATATGGGCACTGACCGCCGGTTGACTGGCATGCAATCGTTTGGCCGCCCTGGTGAGGTGGCCTTCTTCGGCAACCATCTTAAATGTTCTCAGTTGGTACAGTTCCATAGTATCCGGGGTATTTGTGTTTTTTGTCTGGTTGCCGGATACAATAAGCAATCGTCCGGAAAAAGGTGATCACATTTTCTGAAGATCATCATCTGATCCTACAATTGGATTATCCGCCTGTCCAAAACTAAAGTTGTTTCAGAAAGAGTTGAGCCTGCCGGGCAAAGCTCTCTGATAACAACTCCTTCGAGTGAGGACGACATGAAACGGACAGAGGCGGTGAAAAATATTATGATCTATCTGCTGCAGCCTGAAGACAGCACGGAAACCGGTGGGAATATTACCTCATATGACAGTTTTCTGCTGCTTTCCCGAATGCCCTGGCTTGGGGTAGTCAAGGGTATTTTCTGGACAATAGCCGCAATACTTCTTCCCATGGTTTTCTGCATGTTTCTCTTTTGGCAAGCATGAGATTGAGAGGAGGGGCTAGCCTCAGTGGTGTTTAGGGAAAATTGTATGCCCTGAACAGGATACAGAGCAAAATCCCCCCGGTGTGTTGCACCGTTGCCAGATCATTTTGCATAACATTGCTTATACCCAGCGTGGAGCCAAACAAAATAGTGTGCTCGATGAGGGGATATTCGAAGCCTGTGAGGGTGACACCATGCACATCACCTTTTATGGGGACGAGGGAGACCCGTTGACCTGGCGAGCCGTTGATTGCCCACTCTTTTCCAGGATGCAGGATTCGCATGGTGCAGTCCCGGCCAAGCAGGCAGATTTCCTGTTTAGCATATTTTTCAGCCGCTGCCAGCATAATGTTGGCAAGACTCATATCCCATCTCCCGCCAAGGGCTGCGATCAGCCAGACTGTTTTGGCGCCTTTTGCGATTGCCAGGTCGAGGGCGAGTTCAAGATCCGTTGCATCTTTGCCAGTCGGATACCGCTTGATGGTGATACCTTCATTTTGGTATGCCGTCAATGTTGCGGCATCGATCGAATCGAGATCGCCGAGCAGGATATCGGGAGTAATATCAAGCCTCGTGCAGTGGTCGGCACCCCCGTCGGCGGCAATAACAAGATTTACCTGGCCGAGCAGGGTATGTAGCTGCGGGGATGGATCGAGATTTCCGTTGGCAAAGAGTAAGGCTATCATCGTTTCACCGTGCGTAAGTCTTAGAAACCTATTTCGTTTTCAAGCCTGGCTATTTCTTTTAACAGTTCCTTTCGTTCCTCTTCGCTGAGCTCGGATCTTTGCAGTTTTTGCCGCAGGGCAAGGAGAATCATCTCCTGCCGATACTCATTGCAGGTATACTGAGGGCTGTTTGTTGTAGCGTCGCTCGGCATGAATGAAAGGCCTTGGGTCTCTATAAGACGTCCAGCATCTTCTGCAGTCCATTGGTGAAAAACCAGAAGGCCAGCAGCACCAAAAAGACGGCACAACCTCCGATCAACTTCCTGTAGACCCCATCGTTGAACAGATGCCGCCCTTTGGCAACGCCAAAAGAAATAAGGGCATACCAGGCCAGATCGGCGAGAATATGGCCGAGGAAAAAGGCTGTCACACCCACCATGCCATACTTCAGGGAGTGCATGATATAGCCGAGTCCGATCGATGCCCACCAGATCAGCCAATATGGATTTATCGCGCTGAGAACTATGCCCATGACCACAAGGTTTCTGGATTTTACCTGTGATTCCGGACAGGAAAGAGTAAGCTTTGGCAGGGTGCGCAGCATGGAAATTCCCATCCAGACAAGGACGGTGCCACCGGTCAAAGAAATAAGGATAAAGACATCGTCCCTGACGAGGATCGGTGCCAGTCCGGAAATAAGGGCGGCGACAAGAGCCAGTTCCAGCAGACCATGTCCGAAAATCATCAAAGGGCCGGTGGTCGCTCCCCGTCTGGAGCTTTCGCTGACAGTGACGGTCATCAAGGGCCCGGGCATAAGGGCGCCGGAGAGAGCAAGAACAAAGGAGGTACAGAAAATAGTGGCCAGGGCGATTTCCATGGGATATCCAGTAGTGAAAATAGGCAGTAAGGGTGAATATACCGAGAAAAAAGAGGTTTCTCAATAACCTATTTCACAAACCATGCCGCAGGAGGGCGGAGGATACATTGCCTGACGTAAAAACAGCTCTACCTCAATTGTTATTTGATTGTTGATGTATATTATCTTTGCTGGACCATTGATCTTGAGTGAAAAATAATAATCCCTGAGCGACAACCTGCAGGAGGAGTTGTGTATGAATAAAGTAATTATGATTACATGCAGTTATCTGTTTATTTTGCTTATGAATCCCTTCATAGCAACTGGTGCTGATTTTGGCAGTTTCTTTAAGAAAATACAGGAATCAATCGGCGGAAGTTCGGGTGTGTCCCAGGGGGAAATCGTCGATGGTTTGAAGCAGGCTCTTGAAATCGGTACAGGGAATACCGTTCAGGCCTTATCGAAAGTAAACGGTTATTATAGAAATCCGCAATTGAAGATTCCTCTGCCCGAGTCCCTGCAGAAATTTGAAAAGATCTTGCGTGCCACAGGTTTTAATTCGCAGCTCGACGAGTTTGAGCTGAGCATGAATCGAGCAGCGGAGAAAGCGGCGCCGAAGGCGAAAGCATTGTTCGTAGACGCCATAAAACAGATGACCTTTACCGATGCGAAAAAAATTCTCGATGGCCCGGATAACGCCGCCACGAGTTATTTCCAGGAAAAAACAACAGACAAACTGCAGACCCTCATGAAGCCGATTGTCCGGCAGTCCATGGACAAAGTCGGTGTCACCCAGGCTTATAAATCGGTATCCGACAAAGTGCACACCCTGCCTTTTGCCGGCAACTATATGGTCGATCTGGACAGCTATGTGACCGAAAAATCTATAGATGGTCTGTTTATCAGGCTTGCCGAAGAAGAGGCCAAGATCCGCACTGATCCGGCTGCCCGGGTCACCGATTTACTGAAGAAGGTCTTTCGCTAAGGATGGTGCTCAGTCGGATAGCAGAACAAGGGCTGCGGGGTTTAGAAAGAGATCTATCGTTTGGCCAATCGCCGGCGGTGACGGATCGATCGGCAGGTCGAAGGTGAGGTGAAGTCTTCCAACCGTTAAAGTGAGTTTGAAGGTGCTGCCCTGGAACTGCCGGCCGGTGATGGTTCCTGAGACCCGGATGTCCTTTGGTGTTCCAACTGAAAAAGGGGTGATGCTTGCACCTTCCGGGCGAAGCAGAAGGGTAGTGGCTGTCGCCGCCTGGATATTTTGCCTGATGATCGGTAAAGAACCCAGCGGTGAATGAAATATTCCGTCGCTGTCCACTGATCCGGTAACGAGATTGCGAAAACCCATGAACCGGGCCACGGTGGTATTGACGGGAATTCGGTAGAGATTTTCCGGACTGTCGAATTGTTGCAGGATGCCGTGATGGAGAATCGCTATCTTATCGGCGATACTGAAGGCCTCTGCCTGGTCATGGGTGACGAAGACTGCGGTTACGGACAGGCTTTTAAGTATTGACCGGATCTCACCGGATAAACGGTCTCTCAGTGCCCGGTCGAGCGAGCCGAGGGGTTCGTCGAGGAGCAGCAGTTCCGGCTCGGGGGCAAGGCTTCTGGCCAGCGCAACCCTTTGCCGCTCGCCGCCTGAAAGTTCGTCAATTTTCCGGTGCTCTAGACCATCAAGGCCGACCACGGCCAATAGAGTCTTTACCCGCCTGGTCAGCTCGGCAGCCGGACAATGCTGCATCTCCAGGCCGAAGGCGATATTCTGCAAGACCGATTTGTGGGGAAAAAGAGCATATTCCTGGAACATCATGCCGAAATTACGCTTATGCGGAGGGACGTTTCGCATATCACGGCCGCGAAACATGATCGTCCCGGCGTCTTCTTTTTCAAGACCTGCCAGCAGGCGGAGCAGGGTGGTTTTCCCTGAACCGGATGGCCCGAGCAGACAG
>Ga0210123_1000078_pt1 | contig 59803 bp, 39 predicted proteins | sample Muzzi_PWB_D2_FD_185535 | JGI IMG/M metagenome (GOLD analysis project Ga0210123, IMG submission 185535) | Wetland microbial communities from San Francisco Bay, California, USA, that impact long-term carbon sequestration - Muzzi_PWB_D2 (SPAdes) | ecosystem: Environmental > Aquatic > Marine >... | reverse complement strand
GTGGCACCCCCCGCCGGCATCACCACGCGCCTGGGGGCCGGGGCCCCGGCCTGCACCCCCTCGGCCCCCACGGCCACCGCGTGCGCCCTCCAGGACTCGGCCTCGGTGCCGGTGGAGGTGCTGGGCACCGGGTTCGTGGCGGGCGCCCAGCTGTCCTTCGGCGGGGCGGGGGTGACCGTGCTTTCGGCCCCCACCCTGTCCGTGGACTCCGGCTCCGGGCTCCAGGTGCTGGCCACGTCGGTCCGGCTGGCCGGCACGGCCACCCCGGGGGTGCGCGACGTGACGGTGACCAACCCCGACACGAGCGCCGGCGTCGGCACCGGCGTGTTCGAGGTACAGCCCCGGGTGGCGGTGACCTCCGTGACCCCTGCGGTCCTCGGGACCGGCGCCGTGAACGCGACGCTGGACGTGCGCGGAACCAACTTCCAGCCCGGCGTGGTCCTGGGGCTGGGGTCGGGGGTGTCGGTGAGCGCGGTCGCGTGGAACAGTCCGACCCAGGTCCTGCTCACCGTCGACGTGCTGGGCGTCGCGACGCCCGGCGCCCGGGACGTGACAGCCCTCAACCCGGACGGCGGAATGGCCACGGGGACCGGCCTGTTCGCGGTGGCGCCGGGTCCCGCCGTGACGGCGATCACCCCCGCCCTGGGCAGCCAGGGGAGCACCGTGCACGTGGTGGTGGACGGTACCGAGCTGGCGCCCCTGGCGGCGAGCGGGGCCGTGTCCTTCTCCGGCACGGGCCTGAGCGTATCGAACCTGACGGCCTCCGCCTCCCAGGTGGCGTTCGACGTCACGATCGCGCCGGACGCGGCCTTCGAGACGGCCCGGGACCTGATCCTGGTGCGCGACAACGGCGGGCGGGTGACGGTGCCGCGGGCCTTCACGGTGGTGCCCGTCCCGGTGATTTCGGCCGTGACGCCCTCCACCGTGACGGTGGGGGAGCTGGGCCGGGCCGTCACCCTGACCGGCCAGGGCTTCCATTCCCAGGCCGTGGTCCAGGTGGGCACCGGACTCACCGTGCGCAGCCAGACGGTGGTGGACGCGACCCGGATCGACCTCACGCTGGACGTGGGCGGGACCCCGGGAACCGTGAGCGTGGCGGTCCACAACCCCGGCGGCCAGGTCTCGCCCGCGGCGAGCGTCACGGTGGCGGGGGCCCTGGCCTGCTCCGCCGGCACGGGCCAGACCGTCACGATCACGCCGAGCGACCCGCTGACCTGCTCCAGCCTGTCGATCTCGGGCACGGGCCGCATCAACCTGGTGGGGGACCTCACCCTGCACGTGCTCGGGGACGCGAACGTCTCCGGCGGCACCCTCTTTGTCGATCCGTCGGCCTCGTACGTGCGTCTGGTGGTGGACGGCAGCCTGGCCGTGGCGGCCGGCGCGGTGGTCCAGGCGGACGCCACCGGCTTCGCCGGAGGCCGACTCGGGACGGCGGGGTCGGGCCTGGGCGGGGGCCAGCCCGCGACGGCGGACTTCAACCCGGCGACGGGCCGGGGCGGGGGTTACGGCGGCCAGGGAGGCGACGGCGCCGTGCCGGGCGGCGGGGCGACCTACGACCTGCTGGGCCTGTGCAACGACCCGGACTGCTTCGGCGGGATGCCGCTCGACATGGGCAGCGGCGGCGGCAGCGGCTGGGAGACGTCGGCCGGGGGCGTCCCCTACTGGCGGCGCGGCGGTGCCGGCGGCGGCAGCGTGGTCCTGGAAGTGGCGGGCACGACCACGGTCGACGGCGCGGTGCGGTCCAACGGGGCGCCCGGCCAGATCGGCACCGAGAACGCCAACGGCCAGGTGCACCCCACCACCGCCCTCGGCAAGGGCGCCGGCGGCGGCAGCGGCGGCGCCGTCCTGGTGCTGGCCCACGGCGGCCTGGCGGGCGCCGGGACCGTCCAGGCGCGGGGGGGCGACGGCAGCGACTTCACGGCGGGCTTCCCCGAATGGCAAGGCACCGGCGGTGGCGGCGGGCGGGTGGCGGTCTACTACGGCGGCGCCAACACCTTCACCGGGGCAACCGACTGCGCCGGGGGCGCCAGCAACAATGCCGACGTCGACTACCAGGGCGCCCCCGGCACCTGCACGCTCGCGGCCGAGACCACGATCGCCAGCCTGACGCCGGATTCGGTGGCCCAAGGGAGCGCCGCCTCCGCCACCCTGTCGGGTAGCGGTCTGGTCGCGGGCGACGCGCTGATCAGCCCCGGCACCGGGATCGCCTGGGGGCCCCTGACGGGCACCGGGCCCTTCGCCGCCACCCTGGACGTGGACCCGGCCGCGCCCCTCGGGTTGCACGACGTCATCGTACGCCACGCCGACCAGACCGGCGGGGTGGTCTTCGGCAAACCCCCGAATCCTGGCGCTGAGCCCGCCCCGCCTTGCCCAGGGCGCCTCCGGCACGGTGCAGGCCGTCGGCGGGCTGCTCCAGCCGGCGACCACCACGGTGTCGTTCCTGCGGGGCGGCGTGGAGCCGGTCTGCGGCGGGGGGGCGTGCGTGACGGCGGCGGTGGACGTCGGGGCCTCGTCGGCGGACGCCCTGGTCCTGAACGTGACGGTGGACGGCGCGGCGCCGATCGGCGGCTACGACGTGCGCCTGCTCCAGACCGACGGCGGCACCGCCCTGCTGCGCAACGGCTTCACGGTGGTCAGCGTCGGCGGCACCGTGCCCGCCCTGGCGGACGTGACGCCCGCTGCGGTGGGGGAGGGCGTGACCGACGCCCCGGTGACGCTGTCGGGGTACGACTTCGGCGTGCCGCCCGCCTTCCGGGTGGACACCCTGGCGACCTCGGACGCCAACGTCTCGCTGACGTTCGACCCGGCAGGGTGCCCGGCCCAGGCCGCGGCCTGCGCGACCGACCCCGCCGGCCTGCAGCACGTGGACGCCCTGGTGACCACCGTGGGGGCGGCTCCGGGGGCCATCGACGTCTCCGTCTCCCAGTCCTCCACGGGGCTGGGCAGCACCCTGGTCGGGGGCCTGACCGTGACCCCCCGGCCGGTGGTCACCGGCTTCACGCCAACCTCGGGCGCCGCCACCTTCACCCTGACCGTGTCGGGCCAGAACTTCGCCTCGGGGGCGGTGGTCGGTCTGGCCGACGCCTCGGTCCAGGTGGGGACCTCCAGCGTGGTCGGGGCCGATCTGGCCGCCGACGTGACGGTCTCCGCCCTGGCGCCCACGGCGTCCACCGCCGTGCGGGTCACCAACCCCGACGGTGGCTCCGGCGAGCTGGGCGGGCTGGTCCTCAACCCGTCGCCGGTGGTCACGTCGGTGGGTCCGCCGGCGAGCCTGGGGGTCGGGCAGAGCGCCACCCTGAGCGTGTCCGGCGCCAACTTCCACCCCCAGGCGAGCGTGTCCTTCGGCGCCGGGATCACGGTCTCGAACGTCGTGTTCGTCAGCGCCGGCCAGCTGCAGTTCACCGTCACAGTGGAGGCGGGCGTCACCCCCGGTACCCGCGACGTGACGGTGACCAACCCCAACGGCGGCTCCGGCACCCTGACCGCCGGCTTCACCATCAAGCGGCCGGTGGTGCTCTCCTCCATCTCGGCCAACGGCCAGTCCCCGGCCGTGGTGGGGGCCGGCGGGACCCACGTGCTGCTGCTGGCGGGGGCCGAGTTCGACGCCAACCTGAACACGTCCGCCATCACGATCAGCGGCAGCGGGATCACCAAGGACGGCCTCTACAACTTCCGGCCGATCCAGGTGGGGGAGGTGACGATCACCACGGTGGACCTGGTGATCACCGTGGCGTCGAACGCCGCGGCCGGGCCGCGCACCCTCACGATCCGCAACGCCGACGGCTCCCAGAGCTCGGCCGGGTTCACCGTGACCCCGGCCCCGGTGGTGACCTTCGCAGATCCCGACGCGGGCGTCCTGAACCAGCTCCTGTCGGTGAGCCTCAACGGCTTCAACCTGGATTCCGTGGCGCCCCGGGTCTGCTTCGGGACCGGGTGCGAATTCGGGGCGGGCTCCACCGAGATCGACGTGGTGTCGGTGACGCCGGTGAACTCGACCCGCGTGGGCCTGTCGCTGTCTATCGGGCCGTCGGCCCCGTTGGGCTGGCAGCCGGTCACGGTGGCCAACTCCGACGGCGGCCGGGTGACCAAGGACAACGTGTTCCAGGTCCTGGCGGACTTCACGGTGGACCGCATCGCGGGCTACGAGATCCCCATCGGCGGCGGTCCGGACGCCCGCAGCCTCACCGGTACGGGCTTCACCGACACCCCGGCGGCGCCCCGGGTGGACTTCCTGCTGCCGTCCGGCGCCGTGGACCCGGACATCACCGTGGCCGCGACCTACGTCAGCGCCACCCAGATCGACCTGTCGGTCACGGTGGGGGCGGGGGCGGCGCCGGGCTTCCGCGCCATCCGCGTCACCAACGGCAGCGGGGCGGTGGCGGAGCTGGGCGACTTCCTCCTGGTGACCCACCCGACGGGGCCGACCGTGGGGGCCCTGGAGGTGCCGGACGGCGTCGGTGGCTTCGTCCCGGCCGTGCTGGGGCTGGACGAGGCGGCCACCCGGGTGGTGACGGGGGCGCGCCTGACCGGCAGCGGACTGGACGGCGGCGGGCTGACTCTGGCCTTCGGTCGCGCCGGCATCTCGGCCGCCAACGTGGTGGCGGCCCCCGGCGGCCAGTCGGCCACCCTGGACCTGAGCCTGGCCCCGACCACCCTGCCGGGCACCGCGTCCCTGACCGCCTCCACGAGCGCAGGCAGCGACACCCGCGCCGGCGCCCTCACCGTGAACGGCGCCCCGGTGCTCACCGGCCTGCTGCCGGCGAGCCTCACTCCGGGCACGTCCAACGTGTCCGTGCTGATCGACGGCGGCGGGTTCCAGCCGGGGGCCCGGGTGGCGGTCACCCCGGCCGGGGTCACGCCCCGCGACCTGGATACCGCCGAGCCCGGCACCCAGGCCTCGTTCCTGAGCGCCACGGCGCTGCGCGTCGTGGTGGATGTGGACAACCTGGCGGACGGGACCTACACGCTGGCGATCACCAACCCGGACGGCGGTCGCGGCACGACCGGCCTGCCGGTTACGGCGCCGGCCGCGGGCACGCCGGCCAAGGTGACCTACTTGCGGGAATCGGGGGGCACCGGCCTGAAGGTGCGCGACTGGCCGGGGGCGCCCGGCATCCTGGCGCCGATCTCCTCCAACTCCGCCGCCCTGCCTCACACGACGGTGTTGCAGGACGCCTGGACGGTGATGCGGGCCGACCCGATGGTGCCCGGCCAGTACATCCTGGGGGTCGGCCAGGCCCAGCGCACCGTCGCCGCGAGCGGCCTGCGGGTCTATCGGACCCTCGCCGACGGCACCAGCTGGGAGGCGGTGGACGCGGTCGGGGCGCTTTCCTCCATGCGCAGCCAGGCCTTCGACCTGGCGTTCGAGCACGCGGGCCCCGGGCGGGCGCTATTGGTCTACGGCGAAGGCACCTCGCTGCTCTACAAGGTGATCGACGCCGCCGGCGCCGGCGGCGCGAACCCGGTGCTGATCGGCGGGGCCTCCCCCCTGGCCACCGGCACGGTCCAGTGGGTGCGCCTGGTGCCCGAGCCGGGCGGACGCCGCATCCTGGTCCTGTACCTGACCAACACCCGGCAGGTCCAGGCCGTGGTCTGGGACGGGGCCGCACCGGGCGGCGGGGCCTTCGTGTCCCAGTTCGACGTCGGCGGCGGGCCGCTCACCACCGACGCGGTGGTCCCCGAGACGAACGCCGGCGGGGTCGTCAAGCCGGGCTTCGACGGGGCCTGGGAGGGGCTGACCGGCCACGCCGTGGTGTTCTGGAGCGTGGACGGGACCAACGCCCTGTGGGCCTCGCGCTGGGACCCGGTCGGGGGCTGGGAGACGCCCGCCGCCGGCGGCACGGCCTACACGGGCACCGGCCCGACTTTCGTGGAGGCCGACGCCGACCCGGGCAGCGACCGGATCGCGGTCCTGGCGGCGTCGGACAACGGCAACCTCCGCCCCCTGGTGGCCCGCATGTTCGCGGGCGGGTGGGTCCCGGGCTCGGAGACCGTGCTGGCCGTCAACACGACCCAGTCCTCCGGTGTCCGCCGGTTGCCGTGGCGCAACTTCGACATGGGCTGGGACGACGCCGGCAACCTGGTCGCGCTCTACGACCGGGTGACGACCCCGACCACGGTGATCTACTCGAGCTTGGAGAGTCGGCGGTGGACGCCCTCCGGGGGATGGGCGGCGCCCGTCGACCTGATGGTGGACCAGACCCTCATCACGGCGGTCGAGGTGGCGCTCGATCCCGACTCCGGCGAGCTGATGGCCGTCGCCGCGATGGACCCGGGCACCACCACGAGCCTGAGCGTGCGGATGCTCCGCTGGAGCGGGAACGCCTGGCGCGACAACACCGAGATCGCCACGGGCGCGGTCCACTGGCCGGAGTTCTCGATCAGCGGCATTCCCTACCGGCCTTACGGCAACGCCGTGGCGGTGGCCTACCGGGAGGACAACGTGCCGCCGGCCCAGGTGACCCTGACCCAGACCGGCAGCAGCGCGACCACGGCCACGGTCCAGTGGACCGCCCCCGGCGACAACGGCACCACGGGACAGGCCGGCGGCTACGACATCCGCTGGTCCGACCTCACCATCGTGGACGACGCCACGGTGGCGGACTGCGACGCCCCGCCCGCCGGCCAGGTGTGCTTCTCCCGGGCGACCCAGGTGCGCCCCTCGCCGGTGCCCCGGGCCGCCGGCGCCACCGAGACGGTGACCATCGACCTGGGCGCCCCGGGCGTCTACCACGTCGCGCTCAAGACCGGCGACCGGGCCAACGCCGTGGACACCGCCACGGGCGCGGAGACACCGCGTCGCAACGTGTCTGCGATGTCGCCCGACCTCACGGTCACCACCCTGGCCGCCGACCCGGTGCCGCCCGAGGCGATCACCGACCTGGCGGCGGCGGCCGGGGCGAACCCGGAGTCGATGATCGCCCTGACCTGGACCGGCGTGGGCGACGACGGCGGGGTGTCCCCCACCGGGCCGGTGCTGGGCTACGACCTGCGCATGGCCACGCTGCCCATCTCCGAGACCGGCGGCGACGACAACTTCCACGTGCCGTTCGACCAGGCCACGCAGGTGGCCGTGACGGCGCCCGCCACCGATGGCGGCGGCGGCACCCGCGGGGTGGCCAACGCCTACACGGTCACCGGCCTGGCCTCGGGGCAGGCCTACTACTTCGCCGTCAAGGGCCTGGACGAGGACCCGACCACCCAGGCCGCCATCTCCAACGTCGCCAGCCTCACCACCCAGGTGGTGGTGCCCGAGGCGATCGACGACCTGGTGGTGGCGGCCACCGACACCAACACGGCGACCCTCACCTGGACGGCCCGGGGCGGCGCGCCCACGTCGTACGAGCTGCGCTTCGCCACGTTCCCGATCACGGCGGCCAACTTCTTCTCCGCCATCCCCGTGGGCGGGGTTCCGGCGCCGGCCGCGGCGGGGACGCGCCAGACCACCATCGTGCCCGGCCTGATGCCCGACACGTCCTACTTCATCGCCCTGGTGCCGGTCCGGTATCAGACCGTGGGCGGGGTCCTGACGCGCTTGGCGCCGGACCCGGCGGTGGTGCTGGCCACCACCCAGCCGGATCCCACCGCCAACCCGACCCAGCCGACCGCGGTGTCCGACCTGGCGGTGGTGCCGGGGACCGTGCGCGACGGCGACGCGCGGCTGTCGTGGACCTCCCCTGCCACGGCGGGGGCGCAGGCGGTGCGCTACGAGTTCCGCTGGGCCCACCGGCCCCTGGCCACCGCGGCGCCGGCCGAGGTCCACGTGGTCAACGTGTCGCTGCTGCCGGCCCCCACGGGGACCCACCAGGAGTACACGGTGACGGGCCTGCCGGAGAACGCCCTGGTCTACGTGGCCCTGGTGTCCTACGACCGCTCCGGGCTGGCCTCGGCCCTTTCCAACGAGGTGCTGGTGCACACGGCGCTGCGGCGCGGCATGAACGGCATGTCGGTGCCGGGCAGCCTCCAGGCGACCGACCTGGCCACGGTGCTGGGGCCCTACGTGGGCAGCTGCACCACGGGCACCGGCTCGCCCGACGGGGCCGGGCCGGTGGGGCCGTGCGGCAACGGCCAGGTGACCGTGACCGCCTACCGCTGGGACCCGGCGGCCGGCGCCACGGGCGGCTTCGTGGCCATGGCCCAGACCGACACCCTGGCGCCGGGGGTGGGGCTGTTTGTCCAGTCCAACGGCAACCAGGCGGTGGTGGACGCGGCCGGGACCGACCTGCCGGCCTTCGCGCCGCTGCCCCTGGCCCAGAACGCCCCGACGCTGATCGCCAACCCGTACTTCCTGCCGGTGGCGGTGGCGGACCTGCGGGTGCAGGGCGACGACGGCTACGACAAGGCCTTCCCCGACGCGGTGACGGACGGCGTGATCGACCCGACCCTGCTGTTCTTCACCCGGGTGGACGGCGTGCTCCAGTACGTGACGGTGACGGCCGCCGACGACCTGCTGCCCTACCGGGCCTACTTCGTCCAGCTGGGGGCGCTGGCGGACCCGGCGGTGAACTACCAGATCGAGGTGCTGCACCCGTGAGCGGACCCATCCGGCATCGGCGGCACGTAAGCGCCGCCCTGGCGCTGGCGGTGGCCCTCTGTGCCGCGCCGGCCGCACCCGCGGCGGCGCAGGACTTGACCCTGGGGTTGAAGGTGACGGCGCCGGTGGCGAGCGGCACCGTGGGGACCGAGGTGACGGCCGGGATCGCCGCCGGGGCCGGGGCCGGCTATGACCCGGGCCTGGACTCCCGCGCCTACCACCTGGGGGCCCTGCAGGCGTGGTTCCTCCACCCGGCGGCGCCGGAGCGGGCCCGTGAGCTGATGCGGGACTTCCGGGGCGGCCAGGCGGACGACACCTGGACCCTGCGGCTGACCACCCCGGCGGCGCCCCTGGGGGGCGAGGCGGTGGCGGCCGGGAGCGCCATCACGCTCACCTGGGGCCCCCCGCAGACGCCCGGGGGCGTGTGCGGCGGGCGCAGCCTGACCCTGGTGGATGCGGACGGGACGCGGGTGGACATGACGCTGACGGGCGCCCACACGGTGCCTGCCCCGGGGCCGGACGGCACCTACGACCTGACGCTGGAGATCGGTGGCCCCGGCAGCAGCGCCGCGGGCGTCCCGGCGCCCCCCTCCCGGCTGCTGTCGCCACGCCAGGGGCGGCGGGGGGTGCTGCTGGTGTGGTCCCCCGGGACCGGCGACACGGCCGGCTACCACGTGGAGCGCACCCTCGAACCGGCCGCCGCGTCCCCGGTGTTCGAGCGTCTGACCGACGCGCCGCTGAACGCGCCCCGTTACGTGGACGCCGACGCCGTCGGGCGGGGCACGGTGGCCTACCGGGTCGTGGCGGTCTCCGGGACGGGCTGCGAGTCGGCCCCCTCCGAGACCCTGGTGGTGGCCCCCTAGGACCCTTCGCCGCGCCCGCCCGCAGGGCCCGGACGGCCTTGCCGCCAGGCGCGGGCGGGGCTTATAATTTCCCATTTGCCTGCCGCTTCCCACGAAGGCCGCGGGAGATCCGGTGCAGTCGCACATCCGCAACTTCTCGATCATCGCCCACATCGATCACGGCAAGTCGACCCTGGCGGACCGCCTCCTGGAGCGCACCGGGTCCGTGGCGGCCCGCGAGATGCAGGAGCAGCTCCTGGACGACATGGACCTGGAGCGGGAGCGGGGCATCACGATCAAGGCCCACGCCGTGCGCATCGCCTACCGGGCGACGGACGGCGGCGACTACGTCCTCAACATGATCGACACGCCCGGGCACGTGGACTTCACCTACGAGGTGTCCCGCTCCCTGGCGGCCTGCGAGGGGGCCCTGCTGGTGGTGGACGCCAGCCAGGGGGTCGAGGCCCAGACCCTGGCCAACGTCTACCTGGCCCTGGAGAACGACCTGGAGATCGTGCCGGTCATCAACAAGATCGACCTGCCCGCCGCCGACGTGGAGGGCACCCGCGCCCAGATCCAGGACCTGGTGGGGCTGCCGGGGAAGGACGCCATCCCGGTGAGCGCCAAGGAGGGGGTCGGCGTGGACGAGGTGCTGGAGGCCCTCGTGGCCCGCATCCCGCCCCCCAAGGGCGACCCCGCCGCCCCCCTGAAGGCCCTGGTGACCGACGCCTGGTACGACAACTACCGGGGCGTGGTGGTGCTGGTGCGGATCGTGGACGGGGAGGTGCGCGAGGGGCAGCGCATCCGGATGATGCACACCGGGCGCACCTTCGAGGTGACCGAGGTGGGGGTGTTCGCCCCCGCCCTGAGGGCCACCGGGCGCCTGGCCACCGGCGACGTGGGGTACCTCACCGCCGCCATCAAGACCGTGGGCGACACCCGGGTGGGGGACACCATCACCGACGCCCAGGTGCCGTGCGCCCAGCCCCTGCCGGGCTTCAAGGCGGTGCGGCCCATGGTCTTCTGCGGCCTGTACGCGGTGGACGCGGGGCAGTTCGAGGAGCTGCGCGAGGCCCTCCACCGGCTCCAGCTCAACGACGCCTCCTTCGTGTTCGAGCCGGAGACCTCCCTGGCCCTGGGGTTCGGCTTCCGCTGCGGCTTCCTGGGCCTGCTGCACATGGAGATCATCCAGGAGCGGCTGGAGCGGGAGTACGACCTGACCCTGGTCTCCACGGCCCCCACGGTGGTCTACCGGGTCACCCGCACCGACGGCGAGGTGGTGGAGGTCGACAACCCCGCAGGGCTCCCGGCGCCCAACCGCACCGAGAAGCTGGAGGAGCCGTTCATCCAGGCCGGCATCATCACGCCGGAGGCCTACCTGGGGGGCGTCATCACCCTCTGCCACGAGCGCCGGGGGGTGCAGAAGGGGCTGCGCTACCTGTCCACGGACCGGGTCGAGGTCACCTACGAGATGCCCCTCAACGAGGTGATCCTCGACTTCTTCGATCGCCTCAAGAGCGTCACCCGGGGCTACGCCTCGTTCGAGTACGAGCTGATCGGCTACCGGGCGTCGGAATTGGTCAAGGTGGACATCCTGCTCAACGGCGAGGCCGTGGACGCCCTGTCGTTCATCGTCCACCGCACCAAGGCCCAGGTGCGGGGGCGGGCCATCGTCGAGAAGATGAAGGAACTCATCCCGCGCCAGATGTACGACGTGGCGATCCAGGCCGCCATCGGCAGCAAGATCATGGCCCGCTCCACCGTGAAGGCCCTGCGCAAGAACGTCACCGCCAAGTGCTACGGGGGCGACATCACCCGCAAGCGCAAGCTCCTGGAGAAGCAGAAGGAAGGCAAGAAACGCATGAAGCAGGTCGGCAGCGTCGAGGTGCCCCAGGAGGCCTTCCTGGCCGTGCTGAAGGTGGAGGAGTAGGCGGCATGGGACGGTTTCTCGCCTGGATCCGGGACCGCAGCCAACCCCGCTCCAAGGTCCGGGAGTACGCCGAGGCCATCGCCATCGCGGTGGTCCTGGCGCTCCTGATCCGCACCTATGTGGTGCAGGCCTACAAGATTCCCTCCGGCTCCATGCTGGAGACCCTCCAGATCGGCGACCACCTGCTGGTGAACAAGTTCCTCTACGGCATCCCGGTTCCGTTCACCCACGAGCGGATCCTGCCCCTGCGCAACGTCCAGCAGGGGGACGTGATCGTCTTCAAGTACCCCGAGGACGAGACCAAGGACTTCATCAAGCGGGTGGTGGGGGTGCCCGGCGACACGATCGAGATCGTCAACAAGACCGTGTACGTCAACGGCAAGCCCTACCACATCCCGTCCGAGCAGCACACCGACCCCCTGATCTACCCCGCCGACCTGCAGCCGCGGGACAACCTGGGGCGCTTCACCGTGCCGCCCGACTCCTACTTCGTGATGGGCGACAACCGGGACCACAGCCTGGACTCGCGCTTCTGGGGCTTCGTCAGGACCGCCGAGATCCAGGGCAAGGCGGTGGTGATCTACTGGTCGTGGGACGGCCAGGACGGCCGGGTGCGCTTCGGCCGCATCGGCCGGATGATCCACTGACGTGGCGGCGGGGCGTCGCATCGGGGTGCTGGCGGCCCTCCCGGCCCGCTACGGCTCCACCCGCTTTCCCGGCAAGCCCCTGGCGGACCTGGGCGGCAGGCCCCTGATCTGGCACGCCCACCGGGCCGCCCAGGCGGTGCCGGGGGTGGACCGGGTGGTGGTGGCCACCGACGACGACCGCATCGCCCGGGCCGTGGAGGGGTTCGGCGGCGAGGCCGTGCTCACCACCGGGGACCACGCCACCGGCACCGACCGGCTGGCCGAGGTGGCCCGGGCCGTGGACGCAGAGCTGTACCTGAACATCCAGGGGGACGAGATCCTGGCCCGGCCGAACATGCTGGCCCCCCTGATCGAGGCGTTCCGCAAGGACCCGTCGCTCCAGGTGGGCACCGTCTGCCACCCCCTGGACGACCTGGCGGACCTGGCCAACCCCAACGTGGTCAAGGCGGTCTTCGACCACGCCGGGTTCGCCCTCTACTTCTCGCGCTCCCCCATCCCCTTCGTGCGCGAGCCCGGGGCGCACCTGTCGGCCCCGGCGGGCACGTTCTTCCGGCACTTCGGCATCTACCTGTACCGCAAGGCCGCGCTGCTGGCCTTCCCCGGCCTGCCGGAGAGCCCGCTGGAGCGGATGGAGAAGCTGGAGCAGTTGAGATTCCTTCAGGCCGGTTATAGGATCAGGGTGCTGACGACGGAGCACACCGCCTACCGGGTGGACACCCCCGAGGACCTGGCGGAGGTGGCCCGCCGGATGGCGCAGCAAGGGGGCGAGGCCGAGTGAGCGCGACGAGGGGCCCGGGTGGCGCCATGACCAAGTACATCTTCGTGACCGGCGGGGTGCTCTCCTCCCTGGGGAAGGGCATCTCGGCGGCCTCCATCGGCAACCTGATGGAGGCCCGCGGCCTGAAGGTCACGTTCCAGAAGCTGGACCCCTACGTGAACGTGGACCCGGGCACCATGAGCCCCTACCAGCACGGCGAGGTCTACGTCACCCGCGACGGCGCGGAGACGGACCTGGACCTGGGCCATTACGAGCGCTACACGTCGGTGCGCCTGGGCAAGAACGCCAATTACACCACCGGCCGGATCTACCACAACGTCATCACCAAGGAGCGGCGGGGCGACTACCTGGGCGGCACCGTGCAGGTGATCCCCCACGTCACCGACGAGATCAAGGCCGCCATCCACGCCGGGGCCCGGGGGCCGGACGGGGAGGGGGCCGACGTGGTGATCGTGGAGGTGGGCGGCACGGTGGGCGACATCGAGTCCCTGCCGTTCCTGGAGGCCATCCGCCAGTTCCCCTTCGAGGTGGGGCGGGAGAACGTGGCCTACGTCCACGTGACCCTGGTGCCCCTGGTGAAGGCCGCCGGGGAGATCAAGACCAAGCCCACCCAGCATTCGGTCAACAAGCTGCGGGAGATCGGCGTGCAGCCCGACGTGCTCCTGTGCCGGGCCGAGGCGCCCCTCACCGATTCGGTGAAGGCCAAGATCGCCCTGTTCTGCAACCTGGAGCCCCAGGCGGTGATCAGCGCGCGGGACGTGGCCAACATCTACGAGGTGCCCCTCTGGCTGCACGAGGAGGGCCTCGACGACTTCCTGGTGCGGCGCCTGGGGCTCACCGCGCCGGCCCCCGACATGAGCCGGTGGAAGGCGGTGGTGGACGCCATCGACCACCCCAAGGACCAGGTGACGATCGCCCTGGTGGGCAAGTACATCGAGCTCAAGGAGGCCTACAAGAGCCTGTGCGAGTCCCTCGTCCACGGCGGCATCCCCAGCCGCACCCGGGTGAACCTCCAGTGGGTGGACGCCGAAGAGCTGTCGGCCGCCTCCGGCGACGGCCTGAACGGCGTCCACGGCATCCTGGTGCCCGGGGGCTTCGGCGAGCGGGGCATCGAGGGCAAGATCCAGGCGATCCGCTTCGCCCGGGAGCATCGCATCCCGTTCCTCGGCATCTGCCTGGGGATGCAGTGCGCGGTGATCGAGACGGCCCGGGACCTGGCGGGTCTGCCCAAGGCCCACAGCGCCGAGTTCGAGGCCGGCACGCCGGACCCGGTCATCGCCCTCCTGCCGGGACAGGCCGAGCTGGACCAGAAGGGGGCCACCATGCGCCTGGGGGCCTATCCCTGCCGCCTGCTGCCCGGCTCGTTGGCGGAGAAGACCTACGGCACCTCGGAGGTCTCCGAGCGCCACCGGCACCGCTACGAGGTCAACAACGCCTATCGGGAGCGGCTGGAGAAGGCCGGCCTGGTGATCAGCGGCACCTCGCCGGACGGAAGCCTGGTGGAGATCGTGGAGCGCCCCGAGCACCCGTGGTTCCTGGCGGTGCAGTTCCACCCCGAGTTCCAGTCGGCGCCCCTGGCCCCCCACCCGGTGTTCGCCGGGTTCGTGGAGGCGGCGCTGGCCCACATGCGGGGGAACCCGTGAGCGGGCCCGCGATGCGGCCGGCCCTGGTGGGGCCCCACGCCCTGGGGACGGGCGGCCCGTTGTTCGTGATCGCGGGCCCCTGCGTGATCGAGGACCCCGGCATGGTGCTCGACACCGCCCGGGCCCTCAAGGAGATCACCGGCGACCTGGGGCTGCCGTTCATCTTCAAGGCCTCCTACGACAAGGCCAACCGCACCTCCATCCACGCTTACCGGGGCCCCGGCATCGAGGCCGGCCTGGAGCTGCTGGCCCGGGTGCGGGAGGAGGTGGGGGTGCCCGTGCTGTCGGACGTCCACGGCCCCCAGGAGGCCGCCCGGGCGGGCAAGGTGCTGGACGTGCTGCAGATCCCGGCCTTCCTGTCGCGCCAGACCGACCTGCTGGTGGCCGCCGCCGAGACCGGGCGCTGCGTGAACGTCAAGAAGGGCCAGTTCATGGCCCCCGACGACATGAGCCACGTGGTGGAGAAGCTCAAGGAGTCGGGCTGCCACAACATCCTGCTCACCGACCGGGGGGCCAGCTTCGGCTACCGCAACCTGGTGTCGGACATGCGGGCCATCCCGCTGATGCGCCGGACCGGCTGCCCGGTGGTGTACGACGCGACCCACAGCGTGCAGATGCCGGGGGGCGCCGGAGGAAGCTCCGGGGGCGACCGGCGCTTCGTGCCGTTCCTGGCCCGGGCCGCGGTGGCGGCGGGGTGCGACGGGGTGTTCATGGAGGTCCACCCGGACCCGCCCCGGGCCCTTTCCGACGGCCCCAACCAGTTGCCCCTGGCCGCGGTGCGTGGGCTGCTGACCTCCCTGGCGGAGGTGCGGACCGCGGTGCTGCCCTACATCGGCGACCTGGTGGACCTGTGACCGCCGCCCGGCAGGCTTCCGCCCCGGCCGACGCCGACGCGCAGGCCGCCGACCAGGGTCGGCGGGTGGTGGAGATCGAGGCGGCCGCGGTGGCGGCCCTGGCCGACCGGATCGACGCCCGCTTCAGCCGGGCCATCGAGCTGCTGGCCGCCATCCCCGGCAAGGTGGTGGTCACCGGCATGGGCAAGTCGGGCCTGATCGGGCGCAAGATCGCCGCCACCATGGCCAGCACCGGCACCCCCACGATCTACCTGCACCCCGCCGAGGGTCTGCACGGAGACCTGGGGGTGGTGGGGCGCGACGACCTGGTGATCGCCCTCTCCAACAGCGGGGAGACCGCCGAGCTCCTGGACATCCTGCCGTCCCTCAAGCGCCTGGGGGTGCCCATCATCGCCCTGGTGGGGCGGGCCGACTCCACCCTGGGGCGGGCGGCGACGGTGGTGCTGGACGTGAGCGTGGCCCAGGAGGCCTGCCCCCTGGGGCTGGCCCCCACCGCCAGCACCACCGCGGCCCTGGCGATGGGCGACGCGGTGGCCGTGGCCCTGCTGGAGCGCAAGGGGTTCCGGGAGGAGGACTTCGCCCTCTCCCACCCCGGCGGCGCCCTGGGCCGGCGGCTGCTGCTCCGGGTGCGGGACGCCATGCACACCGGCGACCAGGTGCCCCGCGTGGCCCCGGCCACGCCGATGCGGGAGGTGCTCGTGGAGATCAGCCGGGGTCGCCTGGGCATCACCACGGTGACCGACGCCGAGGGGCGCCTGCTGGGGGTGATCAGCGACGGCGACCTGAGGCGCCAGCTCGCCTCCGGCACCGACTTCCTGGACGCCCCGGCGGAGCGCATCATGAGCCCCAGCCCCAAGACCATCGCCCCCGACGCCCTGGCCGCCGAGGCGGTGGAGCTGATGGAGCGCCACGCCATCACGGGGCTGGTGGTGGTGGAGGGGGGCGCGGTGGCCGGCCTGGTCCACCTGCACGACCTGCTCAAGCTCGGCATCGCCTGAGCGCCACACGCCCGGGTTGGACCGATTTCCCCCAGAGGTGGCCTCCCGCGCACGGGGGGTGCGGCTGTTGCTGCTGGACGTGGACGGGGTGCTCACCGACGGCACGATCTACCTGGACGACAACGGCGTGCAGACCAAGGGCTTCTCCATCGCCGACGGGCTCGGCCTGAAGCTGCTCAAGGGCCAGGGCGTGGGCGCCGGCATCATCACCGGCCGCACCTCCGACGTGGTGGCCCTCCGGGGCCGGGAGCTGGGCATGGCCCACGTGGTGCAGGGGTGCGCCGACAAGGCCGCCGCCGCGGAGGAGATCCTGGCGGCCGAGGGCCTGGGGTGGGAGGCCCTGGCCTACATGGGGGACGACCTGATCGACCTGCCGGTGCTGACCCGCGCCGGGCTGGCCCTGGCCCCCCCGGGGGGCGCCCCCGAGGCGCGGGCGGCGGCGCACCACGTCACCGCCGCCGGGGGCGGGCGGGGGGCCGTGCGGGAGGCGTGCGAGCTGATCCTCAAGTCCCAGGGCCTGTGGAAGGCTGCCGTGGCGCGCTACGGATGCCCCTGAACGTCCCCAACACCGTGACCCTGGGGCGCATCGCCCTGATCCCCCTGTTCGTGGTGCTGGCCTACGAGCCGGGGCCGTGGCGCAGCTTCTTCGCGGGGCTTGTGTTCCTGGCCGCGGCCCTGACGGACCTGCTGGACGGCTACCTGGCGCGGCGCATGAACGAGGTGACGGCGCTGGGCAAGCTCCTCGACCCGGTGGCGGACAAGCTGCTGATGATCGCGGGCCTGGTCATGCTGGTGGCCCTGAACCTGGCCGCCCCCTGGGTGGTGATCGTGATCCTGGGGCGGGACATGGCGGTCACGGGCCTGAGGGCCATCGCGGCCTCGGAGGGGGTGGTGATGCCCGCCGACGTGTGGGGCAAGTGGAAGACCGTCTCCCAGGTGACCGCCATCATCATGCTGGTCCTGTCGTGGCGCTTCTGGATCTTCGACGTGGGGCGCATCGGGACCTGGGTGCTGTGGGCCTCGATGGTGCTGGCCCTGGTGTCGGGGACGCGGTACGGCATCGCCTACCTGCGGGGCATGGAGGGGCGGACCCCGTCCGGCTGAGCCCCTTCCGGCGCCCGCGGCCCCCCGCCCCGGCTCCGTCCGACCCGCCCGCGCCCGGCCGATCAGACTTCAATATTCTGGTGGAGTTGGCCGATGAGTGTCTTGGAGATCGCCCTGGTTTCGGCGGGTTATCTGCTGGGAGCGGTGCCGTTCGGCGTTCTGGTGGCCAAGGTGGCCGGCCGTGGGGACCTGCGGGAGCAGGGCAGCGGCAACATCGGCGCCACGAACGTCCACCGCGTCCTGGGCCGGAAGGCCGGCGCCGTGACCCTGGCGTGCGACGTGCTCAAGGGGGCCGTCCCGGTCTGGCTGGCGCGGGGCTTGGCCCCCTCGCCCGGACTGGCGGTGGCCGTGGCCGCCGCCGCCGTGCTGGGGCACGTGTTCCCGGTGTACCTGCGGTTCCGGGGAGGAAAGGCGGTCGCGACCGGATTTGGCGTTCTGATGGCACTTCACTTTCCCACGGCGCTCCTCACCTTCGGGGTGTGGATCGCCGCCGCGCGGGCCACGGGCATCTCGGCCGTGGGGGCGCTGGCGGCCTACGCCGGCCTGCCCCTGTTCGCCTGGTGGCTGGGACCGAGGGACGACCCCTGGTTCCTGCCGTTCGCGGCCGGGCTGGCCGCCCTGGTGCTGGTGCGTCACACGGGCAACATCCGGCGCCTGCTCCAGCGGGGCGCGGGGTGAGGTGGACCCCGTGAGACCGGCCCCCGGCAGCGGGCGGCGCGCCCTGTGGCTGGCGGCGCTGCTGTGGACCACTCCCCTTGGGCCGGCCCTGGCCGCCGACCCGGCCCCGGGGGCGGCCCACACGTCGGCGGACGTGGGCAAATTGCTGTACGCGCGAATGGGGTGCAGCGGCTGCCACCGGATCCAGGGCGAAGGGAGCGCGGTGGGCCCCGACCTGTCGAACGCGGGCAACGTCGCCGGCCACGACCGGGATTGGCAGGTTCGCCACCTGATGGACCCTGCCGCGGTGGTGCCGGGGTCGTTCATGCCCAAGCTGGTGCAGACGGAGGGCGAGGCCGGCGCCCTGGCCGACTACCTGCTGACCCTGAAGGCGGCCCCAGAGCCCTCCGCCCCGGTCGCCGCCGGTCCGACGGCCGACCCCGAAGGCCACGAACCCCCGCCGGCCCCCGGGCCCGCGCACGCCCCGGTGGCCCGCTCCGGGCCGCCCGCCTCGCCGAAGACCCGCCCGGTGGCGGCCCCCGCACCCGAACCGAAGGCCGTTCCCGCCCCGGCCGCGAAGGCCCCGGAGGCGCCGTTCCGTCCGGCCCAAGCCCGGCCGTCGGGGCCGGCCCCGACGGAGGGCCTGGGGGCGGCCTGGGTCCAGGTGCGCCGGACCGCGGAAGGCGCCCCGTCCGACTTCGAGGCGGCGGTGACCGCCCTGCTGGGGGTGCGGGAGGTGGAGGGCCTGGACAACCTGGAGACCGCCGGCGTGGCCCTGGCCGACTGGGCCGGGCAGGCGGTGGTCCGGGGCGACGCCGCGGCCGCCGAGCGGCTGTCCCGCGCGGCCGTGCGGGTGGCCCCGGGGGCGCCGGAGGGGTACCTCGTGCGGGCCCGCATGTACTGGTCCGAAGGCCGCCCGGCGGCGGCGGCGGGCTGGACCGCGCGGGCCGCGGCCGCGGGGCTGTCCCACTACTGGGTGGGACTGGCGTGGCTGGGGTACGCGGTGATCGTCTTGTGGCTGGCGGCGGCCACGGCCCTGGCGGTGCTCCTCGCCCCGGGGGTGGTCCGGGGGGCGCGCACCTTCCACCACCTGCTGCGGGAGTACGCCGCCTTCCGGGTCGCCTCGGCCTGGGTGCTGTTGGGGTGTCTGGCGGTCCTGGCGCTGCCCCTGGCGGCCGGCTGGGGCCTGGGCTGGACGGTGGTGCTGTGGGCGGCGGTGGCCTGGGTGGGCGACCCGGCCCCGGCCCGCCGGGCCCAGGTGCTGCTGCTGCTGACCGTGCTGCTGGGGCCCTGGCTGTGCGCCCCCCTGATGGCCCCCGCGAAGCCCCCCCAGGGGCCGGTGGAGCTGGCCCTGCTGGAGGGCCGGGGCGCCCTGGCCGCGGCCGATCGGCCGGCGCCGGGGGACGTGCCCGTCGCCCAGGACGGCTGGCGGGTGGCATTCGCCTTCGGCAACGCCGCCCTGCGGGGCGGTGCCTACGACGAGGCGATCGCCTGGTACCGGGAGGCCCAGGCCGCCGGCGGCGACCCCGTGCGCCTGAGCCACAACATCGCCACCGCCGCCTTCCGCGCCGGGCGCTACGAGGAGGCCGAGCGCCGGTTCAAGGAGCTGGCCGAGGGCGGGACGGCCCCCGGGCGCACCTGGTTCAACCTGGGCCAGGCCCAGTCCCGGCGCCTGGACTTCGACTCGGCCCGGGCCAGCTTCGAGCGGGCCCGACAGGCCGACGCGGACCTCTACGTCCGGGTGGCCCGCACCGCCGGGGAGCAGGACGACTTCTTCGTGGTGCCGTTCGGCATGTCGAACCGGGACGCCCGCGCCATCCTGCTGGCCAACGGCTCCGGCTGGGGCGAGCTGGCCGGGCCCCTGTGGGGCTTCCTGTTCGCCGGCCTGGCGCCGTGGGCCGCGCCCCTGCTGCTGGTGGCCGCCGGGGGGCTGGCGTGGATGCTGCCCCGGGTGCTCGTGGGGTGGCGGGTGTACCCGTGCGACGTCTGCCGCGGCAGCGTGTGCCGGGAGTGCATGCAGTTCGTGTACGACGTCCACCTGTGCCGCGCCTGCGCCCTGCGCTTGGGCGAGACCCGGGGTACCGCGTCCGACATCGCCATCATGCGGGACCGGCACCGGCGCCTGGGGACCCCCGCGGGGCGGCTGGCGCGGCGCCTGGTGCCGGGCCTGTATGACATGGCGCGGGGCCGCCACGGGCGGGCCTCGCTGCACCTCATGGCGCTGGCGTTCGTGGCCTGGGGGGCCGTGCTGCTGGGCACGATCCCGTCCTGGGCGGTCTCCACCCCCTTGGCGGGCTGGCCGGTGGCGCGGCTGGCGGGGACTCTCGTGGTGCTGGCCCACGTCGCCGGCAACTGGGTGATCGTCTCGCGGCACGAGCCGGTGCCCGGCCGCGTCGACCGCAAGCAGGCGAAGGACGTCTGACGCCGCGCGGCGGGCGCCCGACGACAAGGAGACGACGACGTCATGGCCCTGAGCGGCTCCCTGCTGGACTTCGGCTTCACCGACATCCTCCAGCTCGTCAAGATGCAGCGCAAGGGAGGGCGGCTCGCCGTCACCTCGCGGGAACAGCAGGTGGTGATGTGGTTCGGCGAGGGGGACCTGGTGTTCGCCCAGGACGAGGGCCGGCCCCTCACGGCCGTGGTCGGCCGGGCCCTGGAGGCCGAGGGGCTGGTGCGCGCGGGGCCCTGGCGCAAGGCCGTGGAGGTGCAGCGGGAAAAGGGGGGCGACCTGGCCGGGCTGCTGCCCGACCTGGACTCGGCGCGGCTCGAGGCCCTGGCGGCGGACTACGTGCGGGAGACCGTCTACGGGGTGTTCCGCTGGCTGGAGGGCGACTACACGTTCGACGCCGACCTGGAGCTGCCCCCGGGCGTCCCGGCCGTGCCCCTGGGGCCCATCGACACCGACGACCTGATGATGGAGGCCGCCGCCCGGGCCGCCACCTGGCAGGAGCTGGACACGGCACTGCCCAGTTGGCGCGCGATCCTGGCGGTGGCGGGCTCCGACCTGGGGCCGGAGGGGGCGGAGTCGGACGCCTCCCGGCCCCCCGACCAGCGCCACGTGCTGGGGTTGCTCGACCGGCGCCGCGACGTGCGGGCCGTGGTGGCGGCCAGCCGCTTGGGCGCCCTGGAGACCTGCCAGGCCCTGGCGGCGCTCCAGGCCGCCGGCCGCATCCGGGTGGTGGGCGAGACCGCCCAGCGCCCGATGGAGCCGGCCCCGGCCCACAGCACGCCCCGGCGCAAGGCCCGGGGCCTCCGCCGCGGCACGGCGTGGCGCGCCGCCCTGGTGACCGCCGGGTGCGGCGGCGCGATGCTGCTGACCGGCTGGCTGGCGTACCAGCGCGTCGCCGGGGAGGCCCGCCCGGGCCTGGCCGCTCTGGCCGCCTCCACCGCCCCCTACCGGGACCACCAGGTGCGCCAGGCGCTCCGGGTCTACCGCCTCACCCACGGCGCCTACCCGGACGATCTGGGCGCGCTGCGGGAGGCCGGCCTTGTTGGGGAGGGGGTGATCGACCCGGCAATGCACTACAGCCGCGCCGGAGACGGGTTTATACTTTCGAGCGGCTGACCGGGCCCCCCGGGGCGGCCCACCCGGGCGCGGGAGCAGCGCCGGACACGCGAAGCACAGGAGTCTGCATCACAATGGCAATGATCCGCTTCACCGCCTTCAAGCCCCGGGACCTGGAGACCGTGAAGGCATACGAGGCCGCCGTGGCCCAGAACCCGGAGGCCGTCGAGCCCCAAGTGGCCGAGGCCTACCGCGCCCTGGTCAAGGACAACTTCGGCAAGCTGATGAGCACGATGATCGGGGAGATCGCCCGCTTCTTCGACATCGCCATCAAGCGCAAGTACGACTGGCAGGGCTACTACGGCTGGACCTTCTCCTACCACGGCGACATGGAGTGTTGGTACGGCATCTCCTACAAGAGCGACAAGTTCCTCCACACCTGCTTCGCGGTGCGGGCGGACGACGCCCACAAGGACGCCCTCGACCGCCTGATCCAGGACGAGGGCTACCGGAAGGAGCCCTTCGGGCGGGACGGCGGCACCTGGGTCCTCAAGGAGTTCCAGCTGGAGAACGTGTTCGACATCGCCGACGACCAGGAGCAGATGGACGCCTTCTCCCGTATGGCCGAGGACCAGCTCGACCTGCTGGAGGGGTAGCCCGCCCCCCTTTGCCGCCGTCCCCGGCGCACCCCTGCCGGGGCGGGGCGGCGGTTTGACAGGCGCCCGCGGGCGGATTAAGTTCATTCTGTGAACAAGCCGCCCGCCCACGACGACGGCCGGATCCTGCAGCTCCTGGAGCTGATTCACCGGGACGGCATGTTGACCCAGCGGGAGCTGGCCCGCAAACTGAACATCGCCCTCGGGCTCGTGAACCTGTCGCTCAAGCGGCTGATGCACGAGGAGCTGGTCAAGGTGCGGCGCCTGAGCGCCCGCCGGGTCTGCTACCTGCTGACGCCGCGGGGCATGGCGGAGAAGGGGCGCCTGAGCGCCTGCTACCTGACCGACTCCTTCGCCATGTACCGCAACGCGCGGCGCGCTTTCCTGGAGCGCCTGGCGGCGCTGCGGGCCGCGGGCCGCCGGCGGGTGGTGCTGTACGGCACCGGGGAGCTGGCGGAGGCCGCGTTCATCACCCTGGCGGAGCTGGGGCTCGACCTGGTGGCCGTGGCGGGCGGGGAGCCCGGCGGGGACGGGACATTCCTGGGGCGGCCGGTGGTCCCCTTAAAGGAGGTGGACCCGGGCGGGGTGGACGCCGTGCTGTTCGTGGGGCCGGAAGGCGCCCGCGAGCGGTGCCGGCGGGAGATGGCGGCGGCGGGGCTGGACCCCGGCGTGCTGGAGGACATGGCCGTGCTGCCGCTCGGCGCGGAGGGCCCGGGGCCCCCGCCGGACGGGGCCGCGACGCGGGAGGGGCCTTGAATACCGTGAACCTGGACGCCGATCTGGAGCTGGCGGAGGCCGCGGCCCGCACGGCGGGGCGCGTGATCATGGGCTACTACCAGGAGGAGTACGACGTCCGGGAGAAGGGGAAGGGCAACCCCGTCACGACCGCCGACCTGGAGGCCGACAAGGTGCTCAAGGCCGCCCTGCTGGGGCAGCGCCCCGGCGACGGCTGGCTGTCGGAGGAGACCGCCGACTCCCCGGACCGCCTCAGCTGCCGGCGGGTGTGGATCGTGGACCCCATCGACGGCACCAAGGAGTTCATCCGGGGCATCCCCCAGTTCGCCATCTCCATCGGCCTGGCCGTGGACGGGCGGATCGCCGTGGGGGTCATCTACAACCCGGCCCGGGACGAGCTGTTCGCCGCGGTGCGGGGCGGGGGCGTCACCCTGAACGGCGAGCCGGTCCGGGTCAGCGGCGAGGGCGACCTGGCCCGGGCCCAGATCCTGGCCAGCCGCTCCGAGGTGGCGCGGGGCGAGTTCGAGCGCTTCTCGGAAGGCCACGAGATCACCCCCATCGGCAGCATCGCCTACAAGCTGGCCCTGGTGGCGGCCGGCCAGGCGGACCTCACCTTCACCCTCACCCCCAAGAACGAGTGGGACTTCGCCGCCGGGGCCTTGCTGGTCACCGAGGCCGGGGGGCGGGTGCTGGTGCTGGGGGACCACCCCCAGACCTTCAACCGCGCCAACCCCAAGGTGGCCGGCGTGGTGGCCACCAACGGCCACCTGTACGACCCCGTGCTGGAGCTGATCGGGGCCGAGTAGGGCCCTTCGGGGCGGGCCGCCGGCCGCTAGCCTTCCGCGGCGCGGATTGCCATGTCGTCCAGGCCCTGGCGCTCCTGGTCCAGGCCCCGCACCCGGTCCCAGGCGTGGGCGGCGGCCGTGCGCCAGCCCAGGGCCTCCTGCCCGGCGCCGTGGGCCCGGGCCATCAGGTGGGCGGCGGCGATGCGCCAGCCCAGGGCCTCCTGGGCCACGCCCCGGGCCCGCTTCACCCAGTGGGCCGTGACGATCTGGTGGCCGCGGCGCTCCTGCCAGGTCCACTGGTGGCTCATCTCGTGGCTGCGCTCCACGAAGTGGTCCATGACGATGGCGAAGCCCAGCCGCTCCTGGTTCACCGCCCGGAAGTCCGTCAGGGAGACGGACACCTGGTCCATCTCCGGGTTGCGCGCCATGCCGATCCCCACGGCCACCATGAGGCCGACGGCCACCAGGCCGAACGCGGTCCACTGCATTTTGAGGTCCATGCGTGTCTCTCCGTCCCTTTCTCCAGCTGCCGCACCCCGGGGATTGCCCCCGCTCCGTTATCGGACGGTCCGGGGCCCGCGTTGAGGGGGCGAGGTCGCCGGAGGGAGGGTTCGGGGAGCGTTAGAGGACGGCGAGGCGGCGGGCGACGGCGGCCGCGACGCGGCGCACGGCCTCGTCCGGGCCGGCGGGGACGCCCGTGGCGACGCCGCCGACAGCGAAGACCCCGGCGAGGGAGGTCTCGCCGTCGGGGGAGACGGCCAGGGTCCCGTCCGGCGTGGTGCGCGCGGCGTCGTGCAGGAAATCCGTGCCGGGCCGGTCCCCGGGCAGGTAGACGAACACCCCGGCCACCGCCAGCTCGAGGGGGCCGTCCGGCCCGTCCAGGGCGAGGCCGGTGACGTGGTCGCGCCCCAGGATCGCCCGGGGCTCGGCCCCCTCCCGCAGGTCCACGCCCGGGGTCTCGGTCAGGCGCGACCGGGTGGCGGCGGAGGCGGCAAAAGGGGCGGGGCTGACCAGGGTGACCGCGCGGGCCCCCTGGGCGAGCTGCATGGCGGTCTGGGCGGCACGCTCGTCGGAGCCCAGCACGGCCACGTCCAGGCCCTCGAAGAAGGGCGCGTCGCAGGCGGCGCAGCGGCTGACGCCCTTCCCGGCCAGGGCCTCCTCGCCGGGCAGGGCGGGGGTGCGGTCGGCCATGCCGGTGGCGACCACCACGGCGCGGGCCCGGACCACGGCGTCCAGGGTCACCAGGCCGTGAGAGTCGGTGCCGGCCTCCAGGCCGAACACCTCCTCCTGCAGCAGGGTGGCGCCCCCGGCCTCGGCCCGGGCCCGCAGGGCGTCCACGGCCTCATCCCGGCCGGGGACGTGGGGGGCGCGGTCGAGCACCGCCACGGGGCCCCGGGGGGCCAGCAGGGCCGCCACGCCCAGCCCGGCGGTCCCGGCGCCCACCACCGCCACGTCCCACGCCGCCCCCTCGCCGGTGCCGGGGGGGCCGGAGGGGGGCGCCGCCGGGCCCTCGAGGGCACCGGACTCCGCCATCGCCACGAGCTCGTCGTCCTGGCCGATGTAGACCCCGTCCACGAACACCTGGGGCACGGTCCACTCGCCGGTCTTCGCCTTCAGCTCCCCGCGCACTTGGGGGGTGAAGGTGATGTCCTCCTCCCGGTAGGGGATGCCCCGGGCGTCCAGGGCCCGCTTGGCCACCACGCAGTAAGGGCAGCCCCGGGTGGTGTAGATGAGGATGTCGCGCGTCACGTCTTCTTATCGGCGGGTTCCGCGCCGTCGGGGTCCGCGGGGGTGATCCGCACCGCGCACACCTTCAACTCCGGGATCTTGCACTTTTCATCCAGCCGGGTGTTGGTCAGGGCGTTGGCGGCGGCCTCGGCGAAGTGGAACGGGATGAACACCACCCCGGGCCGCGAGCGCTCGCTGACCAGGGCCCGCACGGTGATCTCCCCCCGCCGGGAGGCCACCCGCACCCGCGCGTCGGCGGCCACCCCCAGGCGGGCGGCGTCCTCGGGGTGGATCTCGACGAAGCCCTCCGGCAGGGCCGTGTCGATGCCCTTGGAGCGGCGCGTCATGCTGCCCGTGTGGTAGTGCAGCAGCCAGCGGCCGGTGGTGAGCATGAAGGGGTGCTCGGCGTCGGGCATCTCGGCGGGGGGGATGAAGTCCACGCCGTGGAAGCGCCCCTTGCCCCCCTCCAGGGCGAAGGTTTCGGCGTAGAGGAACGGGGTGCCGGGGTGGTCCTCGGCGGGGCAGGGCCACTGGATGCCGCCGTGCTCCAGGCGGGCGTAGGAGATGCCCGCCACGGCGGGCCACAGGGAGCGGATCTCGTCCCACACGGCCTCGGGGCCCGGGTAGTCCATGGGCAGGCCGATCCGGCGGGCGATCTCCTGAATCGTCTCCAGGTCGCCGCGGGCCCCCGGCGGGGGCGGCAGGGCGGCGCGAACCCGCTGCACCCGCCGGTCCGTGTTGGTGAAGGTGCCCTCCTTCTCCAGGAAGGTGCAGCCCGGCAGCACCACGTCGGCCAGGCGCGCGGTCTCGGTCAGGAAGATGTCCTGGACGACCAGGAAGTCCAGGTGCTCCAGGGCCTGGACGGTCTTGTTCACGTCCGGGTCCGACAGCACCGGGTTCTCCCCCAGGACGTACAGGGCCCGGATGTCCCCGGCGAGGGCGGCGTCGGTGATCTCCATCAGGGTCTTGCCGGGCCAGTCGGGCACCGGCCGGCCCCAGGCGGCGGCGAACTTCTCCCGCACCCTCAAGTCCGCCAGGGGCTGGTAGCCGGGCAGCTCGGCCGGGACCCCGGCCATGTCGCAGGAGCCCTGCACGTTGTTCTGGCCCCTTAAGGGGTTCACGCCGGTGCCGGGGCGGCCCAGGTTGCCGGTGGCCAGGGCCAGGTTCGTGAGGCACAGCATGTTGTCGGTGCCGGAGGTGTGCTGGGTGATGCCCATGCCGTTGTAGATCGCGGCGGCCTTCGCCCGGCCGTAGAGGCGGGCGGCGTCCACGATCTTGTTCGCGGCCACCCCGGTGATGCGGGATGCCAGCTCGGGGGGGTGGCGCAGCGCCGCCTCGCGGGCGGCGTCGAAGCCCTCGGTGCGGGCCGCGATGAAGGCGTGGTCGAGCAGGTCCTCGGCCACGATCACGTGGAGCATCCCCAGCAGCAGGGCGGCGTTGGTGCCGGGCTGGAGGTCGAGCCAGATGTCGGCCCACTCCACCATCTCGATGCGGCGGGGGTCGGCCACGATGAGCTTGGTGCCGTTCCGGATCGCGGCCTTGAGCTTGAGGGCCGAGACCGGGTGATTCTCGATCGTGTTGGTGCCGCAGGCGAACACCACGTCGGCGGCCAGGAAGTCATCGGTGGCGTTGGTCATGGCCCCGGTGCCCAGGGCCATCTGGAGCCCCTTGGTGGAGGCGGCGTGGCACAGGCGGGTGCAGTGGTCCACGTGGTTGGTGCCCAGGCCCGCCCGCAGGAGCTTCTGGAACAGGTAGTCCTCCTCGTTGGTGCACTTGGCGGAGGGGAAGCCGGCCACGGCACCGGAGCCGTGGGCGCGCACGGCGGCGAGCAGCCCCTCCGCCGCCCGGCCCAGGGCCTCGTCCCAGGTGGCGGGGCGCAGGGAGCCGTCCTTTCGCACCAGGGGCCCCGCGACCCGCTCGCCGTCGGCGCCGGCCAGGCCGAGTCGCTCCGGGTGGGTCACGAAGTCGTAGCCGAACTTGCCCTTCACGCACAGGGCCCCGGTGTTGCTGGGGTTGTCCCGGTCGGCGGTGACCCGCACCACCTCGTTCCCCGCCAGGTGCACGGTCATGCCGCACCCCACGCCGCAGTAGCCGCAGATGGTGGAGACGGCGCGCTCCGGGGCGGGCAGCCCCTCGGCCATCTTCTCGCGCAGGGCGCCGGTGGGGCATACGTCCACGCAGTGGCCGCAGAACTCGCAGTCGAGCACGTCGTCGAAGGGGGCCGCGACCTTCAGGTCGAAGCCCCGGCCCTTCCAGTTGATCGCCATGACGCCGCGGGACTCGTCGCACACGCGGATGCACTTGGCGCACTGGATGCAGGCGGCGAAGTCGCGGACGATGAACGGGTTCTCGGTCTCGGGGGCCTGGTCGCGGCGGCGGCCCGCGAAGGCGCCCGGGCCGTCGATCCCCAAGCCGTCGGCCAGGTCGTGCAGCCCGGTGTGGCCGGAGGCGGCGCAGGCGGTGCAGTCCTCGGGGTGGTCGGAGAGCTGGAGCCGTACCACGTCCCGCACCAGCTCCCGCACCTCGGCGTCGCCCGTGTCCACCGCCATGCCGGGGGCGGCCGGCGTGCAGCAGGCGGCCACCGGGCGGGGGCTGCCCGCCACCCGCACCATGCAGGTGCGGCAGCCGCCGAAGGGCGTCGTCCCGGGGTCGTGGCACAGGGTGGGCACGTCGCCCCCGGCGGCCCGCACCGCCTCCAGCACGGTGGCGCCGGCGGCGACACGGACGGGGCGGCCGTCCACGGTGAGGTCGAGAGGGGCGGCGAGCACGCTCATGGGTCGGTCCCTTCCTGGTCGCAGGCGCCGGTGGGGCAGCGCCCGGCGAGGTGGGCGGCGAAGTCGTCGGGGAAGTGGTCCAGGGCCGAGCGCACCGGGTTGGGGGCGGCGCGGCCCAGGCCGCACAGGGAGCCCTCGCGCACCACCTCGCACAGGCGGCGCAGGGCGTCCGGCTCGTCCGGGCCGGCTTGACCCAAGGCGATGCGGTCGAGGCGCTCCACCAGCCGCACGGTGCCGACCCGGCAGGGGGTGCACTTGCCGCAGGAGGCGTCGGCCTCGAAGCGCTCGAAGTAGCGGGCCAGGCCCACCATGCAGGTGGCCTCGTCCACCACCACCAGGCCGCCGGAGCCCAGCATGGAGCCGATGGCCGTCAGGGCCGCGAAGTCCACCGGGGTGTCCAGCAGGGCCTCCGGCAGAAAGCCCCCGTCCGGCCCCCCCACCAGCACGGCCTTGAAGGCGCGCCCGTTCGCCACCCCGCCCCCCAGGCCGAAGACCACCTCCCTTAAGGGGGTGCCGAAGGGCACCTCCACCACCCCGGCACGGGCCACGGCCCCCGACAGGGACAGGAGCTTGGTGTCGGCGGCGGGGGCCGCTCCGTCGTCCGCCATAACCTGAGCCGCGGCGGCCAGGGTCTCGACGTTGTTGACCACCGTGGGGCGCCCCAGGTAGCCGGAGACGGCGGGCAGGGGCGGCTTGGAGGTCGGCATGGGCACGCCCCCCTCCAGGGTGGCGATCAGGGCCGTCTCCTCCCCGCAGATGTAGGCCCCCGAGCCCTTGCGGACCTGGATGTCGAAGGCGAAGTCGGAGCCGAAGATGCCGCTCCCCAGGTAGCCCCGCTTGCGGCAGAAGGCGATGGCCACCTCCAGCCGGTGCAGGGCCGTGGGGTAGCTCCCCCGGGTGTAGACGTAGCCCTGGGAGGCCCCCACGGCGTAGGCGGCGATCATGAGCCCCTCGAGCACGGCGTGGGGGTCGCCCTCCAGCAGGGTGCGGTCGGAGAAGGCCCCCGGGTCGCCCTCGTCGCCGTTGGCGATCACGTACTTGGGGCCCGGCCCCTGGGCCGCCGCCAGGGCCCACTTGTCGGCGGTGGGGAAGGCCCCGCCGCCTCGCCCCGACAGCCCCGCGGCCCGCACCCGGGCGATCACGTCCTCGGGCTTTCCGGCCAGGGCCCGGCGGATGCCGGCGTAGCCCCCGGCGGCCTCGTAGTCCACCAGGGAGTGGGGGTCGATCCTGCCGCAACGGGCCAGCAGGCGCGGACGCTGCCCGGCGAAGAAGGGGTGCCCCGCCAGGGCCGACAGGTCCGCGTAAGGGCGGGACTCGGGGTCCGCCTCGCGCTGGCCGATCAGCTCGGGCGCGGGCGCCGGGTCGGGCGGGTAGAAGTGCCCGGCCAGCAGCTCCGCCACCCGCTCGGGCGCCACGTCGCCGTAGACCACCCGGGGGCGGCCGGGCAGGCCCACCTCCATCACCGGCTCGGCGTGGCACATGCCGATGCACCCGGTGCGGACCAGGTGGATGTCCTTGCCGGCGTCGCGGATGTAGCGCTTGGCGGCCTCGAACACGGCGTCCGCCCCCGCCGCCAGGCCGCAGGAGCCGGTGCCCACCAGGATCCGGGGGTAGTTGTCCGGCGGCCGGGTCACGCGGGGCTCCGGTAGGCGTCCAGGATGCCGGGCAGGCGGTCGTGCCGCGGGTCGCCGTACAGGTCGCCGTTCACCTGGAGCACCGGGGCCAGGGAGCAGGCCCCCACGCAGGACGTGGTGAACACGGTGAAGGTGCCGCTTTCGTCCGTCTCGCCCGGGGCCGCGCCGACGGCCCGGGCCACGGCCCGGGCCAGGCGCCCGGCGCCGCGCACGTGGCAGGTCGTGCCGGTGCAGACCTTCACCAGGTGGCGGCCCTGGGGGTCCAGGTAGAGGTCGCTGTAGAAGGAGGCGGTGGAATAGACCTGGCCGGTGTAGAGCTCGCAGACCCGGGCCAGGTACTCCGCCAGGGGGCGGGTGAGGCAGCCGTACAGGTCGTGGGCGGCGCGCAGCAGGCCCATCAGGTCCACCACGCCGGGGGCGCGGCCGTGAAGGGCGGTGGGGCCGTGGACGTGGCGCTCGATCAGCTTGGCGAGCCGGGCCTGGCGCTTGGGGTCGGGCTCGACCGCCGACAGGTCCAGGGGACGGGGCCCCAGGGTGGCTCGATAGGTGCGCTGCATGCGTCTCGCCGCCTCGCGGTCCGGACCGGGACCGGGCGCGAGGCCGGTCCCTTCAGGATGTGGGGTGCCCAGACGGTCGGCGGGAGATCCGACGCCGCGCTCCCCGGTGGTGCCCCACCTTGGATCCCGTCAGTCACGCGGCGCTTGTCGGTTGCGATTATCCCCAGCCCCGAGCGATCCGGTCAAGGCGCCGGGGCCCGCCGCCGCCGACCCGCTTGTGCGGGCGGGCCGGTTTCTGCCAGCATGCGGCCTTCGCATACCCAACCACGCGCCGGGCCCCCTCAAGGGGGCCCGGCGGCAAGGAGAGGGGATTTGCCCATGAACAGTCTGCGACGCGGGGCCGCGCGCGGGGGCGTCTGGGCCCTGGCCGGGCTGCTGCTGCTCGGCCTGGCCCTGGCCCCGGCGGCCCGGGCGGCCGAGACCCGCATCACGTGGCACGGCCACGCCGCCTTCGAGATCACCACGCCCGAGGGCCACGTGCTGATGATCGACCCGTGGCTGAGCAACCCGAAGAACCCGGACGCGGCCGGGGGCCAGGACCCCCTGGCGGCGGTCGGCAAGGTGGACTACATCCTCATCACCCACGGCCACTTCGACCACGTCGGAGACGCCGTGGCCCTGGCGAAGAAGACCGGCGCCCGCCTGGTGACCAACTACGAGCTGGGCACCAACCTGGCCAAGCTGCAGGGCTTCCCGAAGGACCAGATGGGTTTCGACACCCTGATCAACATCGGCGGCGAGATCACCATCGCCGACGGCGAGGTGCGGGTGCGGATGACCCCGGCGGTCCACTCCGGCGGCCTGCAGAATCCCAAGGCGGGCCCGGACGATCCGGACCTCGTGTACGGCGGCGAGCCGGGCGGCTTCGTGCTCCACATCGAGGGCGGCCCCACCATCTACGACACCGGCGACACGGCCTACTTCGAGGGCATGAAGCACATCGGGGAATGCGACCACATCACCGTGGCCCTGGTGAACACCGGCGGCCACTTCGGCATGGAGCCGGAGATGGCGGCCTGGGCCGCCCGCACGGTGGAGGCCAAGTACGTGATCGCCCACCACTGGGGGACGTTCCCGGTCCTGGCGCAGGACACGAAGGCGTTCGAGGCGGCCCTCGGCAAGCGCCACTGGTACTCCTTCGGCCACGCGCCCCGGTTCGTGCCCCTGGCGCCGGGAGGCACCGTGGCGTTCGAGGGCGACACCCTCAAGGAGTAGGGGCGCCCGGGGGTTCGGGGCCGTGTCCGGCACCGGCGTCCTCTGGGCGGCGGTGGCCCTGGCCGCCTGCGCGGGGCTGTGGGCCCTGGCGCGGGCCCGGAGGGGGCGGATGCTCCCGGCCGGGGCCCCGGCGCCGCGCTTCGTCCTGCCGAACCAGAACGGCCTCGCCGTGGGGACCGCCGACCTGGCGGGGACCTGGTGGCTGCTCTGGTTCTACCCGAAGGACCAGACCCCGGGCTGCACCCGGGAGGCCTGCGCCCTGCGGGACCACCTGGCGGAGCTGACGGCCCTGGGGGTGCGGGTGGTGGGGGTGAGCCGGGACCCGGTGGCGGCCCACCGGGCCTTCGCCGAGCGGCACGGCCTTACGTTCGACCTGCTGGCCGACACCGGGGGCGCGGTGACGGCTGCCTGGGGGGCGGGCTCGCTCGTGCCCGGGGTGGCGCGCCGGGTCAGCTACCTGGTGGACCCGGGCGGCGTGATCCGCAAGGTCTACCCCAAGGTCGCGCCGGCCCGCCACGCCGCCGAGGTGGCCGCCGACGCCCGGGCCCTGGGGGCGGGGTGACGGCGGCCCTCACCGCCGTTTCGGCCGTGTGGTATGTTCAAGACGTGGGTGGGAGGGCCGCCCGCCGGGGCGGCGACGAGTCGGGGGTGACCATGGCGACGAGCACCGAGAAGAATCCGGAGACCAAGCCCCACCGCTGTTCCGTGTGCGGGCAGCCCTCAGAGGCCACCATCTGCCCGGCCTGCGAGGCCCGCATTCGGGGCGAGATCCTGGACGAGAAGGGCAAGGCAGAGAAGGGGGGGCACACGGACTCGGGGCGGCACTAGCGTCGCCCGAGGCCCCGCCCCGGGCCCTTCAGTCCGCCCGCACCCGCACCGCCGAGCACTTGTACTCGGGGATCTTGGCCTCCGGGTCGAGGGTGTCATGCACGAGGCGGTTGATCGCCGTCTCGGCGAAGTGGAACGGCACGAACACCACCCCCGGCAGCGCCCCCTCGCTGGCCCGGGCCCGCACCCGGACCTCGCCCCGGGGGCTCTCCAGCAACAGCCAGGCGCCGTCCGCCGCCCCCACCTCCCTTAAGGTGTCGGGGTGAACCTCGGCCCACGCCGCCGGGGTGAGGGTGGACAGCACCCGGGAGCGGCGCGAGAGTGTGCCGGTCTGGTAGTGGTCCAGGGTGCGGCCGGTGGTGAGCAGGTAGGGGTAGTCGGCGCTCTCGGTCTCGGCCGGGGGCAGCACCTTGGGCGGCAGGAAGGCCGCCTTGCCGCGGATGGCGCCCCCCTGGTGCAGGACCGGCGTGCCCGGGTGGTCGGGGGCCGGGCAGGGCCAGACGAGGCCGTCTTCGCCCAAGCGCTCGGCGTCCATCCCCGCGTAGGTGGGGGTGAGGGCCGCCATCTCGGCCATGACGGGGGCCGGGTCCGGGTCGCCGCCGGGCATGCCGGCCCGGGCCATCAGGTCCACCAGGATGGCGCCGTCGGCCCGCGCCCGGCCCGGCGGGGGCAGCACGGGGCGCACGGCCTGCACCCGGCGCTCGGTGTTGGTCACCGAGCCCGCCCGCTCCAGGACGCTGGCGGCGGGCAGGATCACGTCGGCGAAGGCGCAGGTCTCGGTGAAGAACACGTCCTGCACCGCCAAGAACTCCAACGCCTCCAGGGCCTCGTGGACGTGGGCCAGGTCGGGGTCGGAGACGGCCGGGTTCTCCCCCATCACGTGCATGCCCTTCACGCCCCCGTCCCGGGCGGCCCGCATCATCTCGACCACCGTCAGGCCCGGCACGTCGGACAGGGGCCGGCCCCAGGCGGTGGCGAACTTGTCCCGCACGCCCGCATCGGCCACCGGCTGGTAGCCGGGGAAGACGCCCGGCAGCACCCCCATGTCGCTGGCCCCCTGCACGTTGCTCTGGCCCCGCAGGGGGTTCAGGCCGGCCCCGGGGCGACCCAGGTTGCCGGTGAGCAGGGCCAGGGCCCCCACGGCGGCGCAGTTGAGGCTCCCGGCCACGTGCTGGGTGATGCCCATGCCCCAGCCGGTCAGGACGCTCCCGGCCGTGCCCAGGATGCGGGCGGCCTGCGCCAGGGCGGCGCGGCCCACGCCGGTGACCCGCTCCACCGCGTCCATGTCCAGGGCCAAGAGGCCGTCGCGGTAGGCCTCGAAGCCCTCGGTGCGGTCGGCGATGAAGGCGGTGTCGGCGAGGCCCTGCTCCAGCACCTCGCGGGCGATGCCGTGCACCAGCCAGGTGTCGGAGCCGGGGCGCTGCTGGAGGTGCAGGTCGGCCTCGCGGGCGAGCCCCACCCGGCGCGGGTCGGCCACCACCAGGCGGCTCCCGTTCGCGTGCCCCTCCCGCACGAAGGTGGCGATGACGGGGTGGGTCTCCAGGGTGTTGGTGCCGATCAGGAACACCGCGTCGGCGATGCGGAAGTCCGTGTTGGGGTTGGTGGCGGCGCCGCTGCCCAGCATGCGGGCCAGGGCCACCACCGAAGGGGAGTGGCACAGGCGCGCGCAGTGGTCCACGTTGTTGGAGCCCAAGGCCCCCCGCAGCCACTTCTGGAACAGGTAGTTGTCCTCGTTGGTGCACTTGGCCGAGCCCAGGCCGCCGACGGCGGCGCCGCCGTGGCGCTCGGCGATGTCCTTGAGGCGCTCGGCCACCAGGTCCAGGGCCTCGTCCCAGCCCGCCTCGCGGAAGCCGTGGGGGCCGCAGGGGCCGGGCACGCCCTCGCGCCGGACCAGGGGCACGGTCAGGCGGTCGGCGGCGGTGTCGTAGTCCAGGCCGAAGCGCCCCTTGACGCACAGGCGGCCCCGGTTGGCGGGGCGCTCCAGACTCGTGGTGACCTGCCGCACGCGCCCGCCCGCGACGTGGCAGGTGATGCCGCACCCCACGCCGCAGTAGGGGCAGACCGTGTCCACGGCGGCCTCGGCCGGAGACGCCAGGTCGGCCTCGGGCCCCAAGGCCCCGGTGGGGCACTCGGCGACGCACTGGCCGCACGCCACGCACTCGCTCTCCCCCAGCAGGGGCCGGCCGGAGAAAGCCAGGTGGCGGTCGCGGCCCATCTCGTGCCAGGCGATGACGTGGTGGCCCTGGACGTCGCCGCAGGCCCGAATGCAGCGGCCGCACTCCACGCACGCCGCCAGCCGCACCCGCATCGCCGGGTGGCTGCGGTCCACGCCGTTGGTCTCGGCGGGGGCGGTACCGGGGGGCGGCAGGGGCACCTCCAGGCGTTCGGCCAGGGCCTCCAACTCGCAGGTCCCGCGGGCGTCGCCGGGGGGGCGGCAGGGGACGGGGTGGTCCGCCAGGAGCATCGCCACTACGGTGCGGCGGGCGGCCGCCACGTCGTCGCCGGTGGTGACCACCCGCATGCCGTCGGCGCAGGGGGTGGCGCAGGCGGGCACGGGGCGCGGGGCGCCCTCCACCGCCACCGCGCACAGGCGGCAGCCGCCCTCCGGCGCCAGGCCCTCGCGCTCGCACAGCACCGGCAGCTCCACCCCCGCCGCCCGGACGGCCTCCAGCAGGCGGGTGCCGGGGGCCACCGAGAGGGTGCGGCCGTCCACCGTCAGGCGGATCACGGCGCCCCCACCGGGCAGGTGCCGTCGGGGCAGCGCCCCTCGGCGTGGGCCGCCAGCAGGTCGGGGAAGTGGCGCTCCAGGGACGTGACCGGCAGCGGCGCCCACCGCCCCAGGCCGCAGATGCTCAGAGCGCGCATGGCGGCGGCCGTCTCCGCCAGCCGGCCGGGGGGCGGGGCCTGGCCCCGGGTGAGGGCGTGGAGGGCGTCGGCCAGGACGCGGGTGCCCAGGCGGCAGGGGTCGCACTGGCCGCACGACTCGGCGGCGAAGAAGTCCAGGAACGCCGCCGCCAGCCCCACCGGGCAGGCCCCGGGGGGCACGAAGACCACGCCCCCGGTGCCCGGGCTCGTGCCCCAGGGCTCCAGCCCCTCGGCCGACAGGGGCACGTCCAGGGCGTCGGGAGGCAGAAACCCCGTGGAGGCCCCGCCCGGGACGAAGGCCGCCACACCGCCGCCGGTGGGGCCCCCGGCGGCCTCCAGCAGGGCCCGGGCGGTGGTGTCGGCGGGGTGCTCGTAGACCCCCGGGCGGACCACGGCGCCGCTCACGGCGTAGTGGCGCCGACCGGCCCCGGCGCTCCGGTACCAGGCGGCGCCGTTCTCGGCGATGCGCTTGAGGTAGCAGAGGGTCTCGACGTTCTGCTCCAACGTGGGGCGCCCGAACAGGCCGTGCTCGGCCGGGAACGGGGGCCCCGGGCGGGGCTCGCCCCGGCGCCCCTCGAGGGAGGCGATCAGGGCCGTCTCCTCGCCGCAGATGTAGGCCCCGCCGCCCCGCACGATGGCCACCTCGGGGCACCCGGGGGCGGGCTCGGGGCCGTTGGCCAGGCCCTCGGCCGCCAGGCCCGCGAGGATCGCCTCCAGCAGCCGGGCCTGGGCGGCGTACTCGGCCCGCACGTACACGAAGGCCGTGTCCGCCCCGGTCAGGCGGCAGGCCAGGAGCACCCCGGCGAGGACCTCGTCCGGGTGGCGGTCGAGCAGGTGGCGGTCCTTGAAGGTGCCGGGCTCGCCCTCGTCGGCGTTGGCCACCACGTACTTGCGGGGGCCGGGGGCAACCCGCACCGCGGCCAGCTTGCGGTGGGTGGGAAAGCCCGCGCCCCCCATGCCCGCCAGGCCCGCCGCCTCCACGTCCGCCAGCAGGCCGTCCAGGGCCTCCGGGGCGGCGAAGGCGCCCAGCCAGCGCCAGTGGTCCGGGGGATACGCGGGGGCCGGCGGCTCCGGCTCCGGGGGGGCGCCCGGGCCCAGCACCACGGGGGCCCCCTCGCAGCGGCCCAGGCAGTGGACGGCCCGCGCGCCGGGGGCCTTCAGGCGCTCGGAGGCCCCCGCCAGCAGGCACGCGGGGCCGGTGCAGACGCGGGTTACGGCCGGGTCCGGCGGGGTGCGGGAGAAGGCCCGGAAGAACGACACGAAGTCGTCCAGCGCCGCCGGGCCCAGGCGGCGGGCGTCCGCCAGCTCGGCGAGGGCCGCCTCGGGCAGGTGGCCGTGGGCGTCCTGGATGGCGTGGAGGGCGGTGAGGAGGGGCGGCGGATGGAGCGGAGCGCTTCGCGGCATGGCGGTGTCATACCGGTGTCATGGCGGTGTCGTGGCCGTCTCGTGGCCCTCTTCCTCGCCCTCTCCCTCCGAACGCGGGGCCGTCGGGGCGCCGGTGCTTCCGAACCACCGGGGGCCGTGGTAAGAATAGAATGGCCCGGCCCGGAAAGAAGGGGGTGCGCGCCCGCGGTGGATGCCGTGGCCGCACCATATCACAGGCGTGCGCGGAGGGGCAGTCCATGGACTACATCCGGTTCTTCGAGGCGATCTCCCTGGACGACGTTCCCCTGGTCGGGGGCAAGGGGGCGTCCCTGGGGGAGATGTACCGGGAGCTGGCCCCCGCCGGGGTGCCGGTGCCCAACGGCTTCTGCGTGACCGCCCCGGCCTACCGCCAGGTGATCGCCGACGCCGGGCTGGAGGGGGAGCTGAAGGGCCTGCTGGCCGACCTGGATCCGTCCGACGTGGCCGAGCTGGCCAAGCGCGGGGCGCGCCTGCGGCAGCTGGTGGAGGACGCGCCGGTGCCGCCCGAGATCGAGGCCCAGATCCTGAAGGCCTACGAAAAGCTCTCCGCCGGGCGGGACGGGCCGACGGACGTGGCGGTGCGCTCCTCGGCCACGGCCGAGGACCTGCCCGACGCCTCCTTCGCGGGCCAGCACGAGAGCTACCTGCACGTCCAGGGGGGCGGCGCCCTGATGCGGGCGATGCGGCGCTGCTGGGCCTCCCTGTTCACCGACCGGGCCATCGCCTACCGCACCCACAAGGGCTTCGACCACATGGCCGTGGCCCTGTCGGTGACGGTGCAGCAGATGGTGCGCTCCGACCAGGGCACCTCCGGCGTCATGTTCACCCTGGACACCGAGACCGGCTTCGACCGGGTGGTGCTGGTCACCGCCTCCTACGGCCTGGGGGAGAACGTGGTGCAGGGCACGGTGAGCCCGGACGAGTTCTACGTGTTCAAGGGCACCCTGGACACGGCGCCCTGTCCCGTCCTGCGCCGCACCCTGGGGGGCAAGGCCGAGCGCATGATCTACGGCGGGAAGGGGCACGAGACCCACAACGAGCCCGTGCCCGAGGCCGACCGGAAGCGCTTCTGCATCTCCGATGACGACGCCCTGACCCTGGCCCGCTACGCGGTGGCGGTGGAGAACCACTACAGCAAGCGCGCCGGGGCCCCGGTGCGGCTCGACCTGGAGTGGGCCCGGGACGGGACCGGCGGGCCGTTCTTCATGATCCAGGCCCGCTCCGAGACGGTGCACTCCCGCGAGTCCCACAAGACCCTGCGCCGCCACCACCTGGAGGAGACCTCCCGGCGCATCGTGCGGGGCGCGGCGGTGGGGGGCGGCATCGTTTCGGGCAAGGCGCGGGTGATCCAGTCCGCCGCCCACCTGCCGGAGCTGAAGCCCGGCGAGATCCTGGTGGCCCGGATGACCGATCCGGCCTGGGAGCCGGTGATGAAGAAGGCCGCCGGCATCGTCACCGACATGGGGGGGCGCACCTGCCACGCCGCCATCGTCAGCCGCGAGCTGGGCCTCACCGCCGTGGTGGGCACCGGCACCGCCACCCGGGACATCCACACCGGCGACCTGATCACCCTGTCGGCGGCGGGGGGCGGCGAGGGGATGGTGTACGAAGGGGCCCTCAAGTTCCGGGTGGAGGAGGTGTCGCTGGAGAACGTGCCGCGCCCCCGCACCCACATCATGATGAACCTGGGCAACCCCTTCCAGGCGTTCGAGGCCTCGTTCCTGCCCAACGACGGGGTGGGGCTGGCGCGGGTGGAGTTCATCGTGGGCTCCACGATCCGCATCCACCCGGTGGCCCTGCTGCACCCGGAGCGGGTCTCCGACCCGGCGGTGCGCAAGCACATCGCCGCAGCCGCGGCGGGCTACCGCGACCCGGCGGACTTCTTCGTCAAGCGCATGGCCGAGGGGGTGGGCACCATCGCCGCGGCCTTCCACCCCAAGCCGGTGATCGTGCGCCTGAGCGACTTCAAGTCCAACGAGTACGCCGAGCTGATCGGCGGGCGCGAGCTGGAGCCGGACGAGGAGAACCCCATGCTGGGCTTCCGGGGCGCCAGCCGCTACGTGAGCGAGGCCTACCGGGACGGCTTCGCCCTGGAGTGCCGCGCCATCCGCACCGTGCGTGAGGACATGGGCCTCACCAACGTGAAGGTGATGATCCCCTTCGTCCGCACCGTGGCCGAGGGCAAGGGAGTGCTCGACCTGATGGCCGCCAACGGCCTGCCGCAGGGCGAGGGGGGCCTGGAGGTGCTGGTGATGTGCGAGATCCCGGCCAACGTGATCCTGGCCGAGCAGTTCCTGGCCCACTTCGACGGCTTCTCCATCGGCTCCAACGACCTGACCCAGCTCACTCTGGGGGTGGACCGGGACTCGGCCCTGGTGGCCGCCTCCTTCGACGAGCGCAACGAGGCGGTCAAGCGCCTGATCTCCCAGGCGATCCACACGGCGAAGGCCCTCGGCAAGCCCATCGGCATCTGCGGCCAGGCGCCGTCGGACTACCCCGACTTCGCCGAGTTCCTGGTGCGGGAGGGGATCGACTCGATGAGCCTGACGCCCGACAGCATCCTGCCCATCACGATGCGGGTGCTGGAGGTGGAGAAGGCGCTGGGCGGAGCCCCCAAGGGCCGCACCGCCCCCTAGCCCGGTTGGTCCACCGAGAACAGGCTCCAGGGGTAGGTGATGAACAGCTGGCTCTGGACCCCCTCGTCGCCGTCGGCCAGGTCCAGACGGATGATCACCCCCGACAGGATCAGGCGGAAGCCGACGCCGTAGCTGGTGCGGCCGTCCGACAGCAGGTCCTCGGCGTGGTCCGCCACCGTGCCGCGCTCCCAGAAGGCCGCGAGCTGGATGCCGGTGCGGATGCCCCGGGCGATGTAGATGTTGAAGGGGGTGCGCTCGTCGGTCAGGTTCCAGCGGTACTCGACGCCGTAGAACAGGGCCTGTCCGGCGTAGAAGCGGCCGTTGTCGAAGGCCCTCAGGCGCTGGGTGCCCCCCAGGGACATGGCCGTGCCGTAGCGGTTGTGGGCGATCAGGTTGTCGATGAACGTCGCCTCCGTGGCCAGGCAGTCGTCCCGGGTGGGGCCGGGGGGGTACTGGGTGCAATTGAGGCCGTGGTCGGCCTGGAGGGTCGCGAAGTCGGTCTCGCCCTTGCGGGTGACGAAGGCGCGGGAGTGGAACAGGTTGAACGCGAGGGTGTCCCAGCGCCGCATCGGCACGTAGTGGGTGAGGTTGGCGACGGTGACGAAGGACTCGCTGGTGTCCGGGTCCTCCCGGGACGGCAGGCGGGTGGCGAACTCGAAGCGGGTCCCCTGCCGGGGGTCCAGGCGGTCGTCGGTGAGGTCCACGGTGAGCCCCAGGTCCACCCACTGGCCGCCGTCCCAGGCGGTGTCCACGCCGGGGAAGGCGGTGCCGTTGTTGTCCAGGACCTCGTGGAGCCGCTCCCGGCCGGAGAGGAAGCGGGTGTAGAACTCGTAGCGGCGCTGGTCGAAGGTGAGGGTCAGCTGGGCGATGCCGTACTGCCCCTCGGCCTTGGGGTAGATAACGTCGTTCGGGTCCGAGTCGATGCCGCGCCGGTAGACGACGGGGGCGACGAAGTAGTCGTTGTAGCCGCCGTCCACCACCAGGCGGTGGGGCACCAGGTGGTAGTCGAGGAGGGCGAAGCCCTTGGCGCGGAAGTCGCCGCCCACGGCATAGCCGGTGAAGTCGGTGTCGCCCCCGGCGATGTTCAGGACGCTGGCCCCGGCACCGGCCGCCTGGCCGAGGCCGGGAATCTCGCCGACGATGGGGTAGACGTAGTAGCCGAAATCGCGGCCGAACTGGTCCCGGCGCCGCTCGACGGCGGCGTCCGCGCCGGCCACGTCGAGCGTCACCAGCAGGACGGCCGCGGCCAGCGCGGCGGACGCGAGTCGCCCGGCGGCGTGCACCACCGGGTGGGGCGGCGCGGGGGAAGCGGCCACGGCGGTTCCCGGCGACCCGGAACCGGCCGGCCGCTAGAGGCGGGCCATCACGCCGGCGTTGACCTTCTCGACCATCTCCGGGCCCGCGAGGACCTCCACCAGCTTCATGGCGAACTCCATGGCGGTGCCGGGGGAGCGGCTGGTGATGAAGTGGCCGTCCACCACCACCCGGTCCTCGGAGTAGTCCCCCACCTGCCCGTGCACCTCGTCCCGGGTGGAGGGATGGCTGGTGGCCTTGCGGTCCTTGAGGAAGCCCATCTCGGCGTAGATGGTGGGGGCGGCGCAGATGGCGGTGACGTAGCCCTTGCGCTCGTGGATGCGGGTGACGATCTCGTGGATGCGCTTGTCGAGCCTCAGGTTGGTGGCGCCGGGCAGGCCCCCGGGCAGCACCACCATGTCGAACTCGTCGTCGTTGATCCGGTGCAGGCCGGTGTCGGGGACCACCATGACCCCCCGGGAGCCCTTGATGGGGCCCTCGCTGAGGCCGGCGGAGATGACCTCGATCCCGGCGCGCCGCAGGATGTCGATCACCGTGACCGCCTCGATCTCCTCGAACCCCTCGGCCAGCGGAACCAGGACCTTCGCCATGTCGAACCTCCTTCACACGTTCCGGACGGCGCCCCGCCCGGGCGCCCGCTCCCCCGCTCCCTCACGTTCCTAGTGTAGCGGACTCCGGGCCGGCTTCGCTCGCCGGGCCCGGGGCGGGGGCTCCGGGCGCCTGACCGGCCGGGCCCCGGTGTGCTATCGTGGGCGCCGGCCCGGGCCCCTTGGGGGCCCGGCCCGAGCCTCGCAAGGTGTGCCCCGTGTCCCCGTCCCCCGCCCTGGTGCTGTACGACTTCAACGGCGTGATCGCCGACGACGAGCCCGTGCACCAGATGATGCTGCAGAAGGTGGCGGCGGAGGAGGGGATCACGATCACCGACGCCGAGTACCACGACACCTACCTGGGCTACGACGATTGGGGCTGCTTCACCGAGGCCTTCCGCCGCGCCGGGCGGGCGCTGGACCCGGCCGGGGTGGCCGACCTGATCCGCCGCAAGAGCGCCGACTACGACGCCTACATGGCCGAGCACCTGGTGCTGTTCCCGGGCGCGGTGGAGAGCGTGCGAGCGGTGGGGGCGCGCTACCCCCTGGGGATCGTGTCGGGGGCCCTGCGGGGCGAGATCGACCGCATCTGCGCCACGGCGGGCATCGCCGACGCCTTCTCCCTGGTGGTGGCGGCGGAGGACACCCGGCGCTGCAAGCCCCACCCCGAGGGCTACCTGAAGGCCCTGGCCCTCCACAACCTGGCCCTCGCCGCCGAGGGGACGCGCCTGGGGCCGGAGCGTTGCGTGGTGATCGAGGACTCCATCGCCGGCGTGGCCGCCGCCAAGGCCGCCGGGATGCGGTGCGTGGCCGTGACCCACTCCTACCGCGCCGAGGAGCTGAAAGGTGCCGACCGGGTGATTCCGTCCATGGACCGCTTCACCCCCGACCTGGTGGCCGGGCTGCTGGCCTGATCGAGCCGCTCCGGCCGGGCGTCCGCCCGGCTTTGAGGTCGCTCCCCCGCGTTCTATAATGGGAGCAATGTGAGCCTTTTTTAAGGGTCCCGGGAGGCCGCGGCCCGCAGGGGAGGAGTCGCCGTGAACAAGTTTGCAGGCGTCACGGAGCTGGAGGCGGCGCTCGAGGGCGTCGTTGAGCGTGAGGGAGTCGGGGGAGGGGAGCGGGTGCGCGTGCTCGACCCGGCCCGCCTGCGCGGCACGGTCATCGACACGCTGGTGTACAACGCCGTGTTCGCCGCCACCCCGGAGGTGCGCGGCACCTGCCGCCACGTGATCCGGTGCGCCGCCCAGGCCCTGGGCTGCGGCCCGGCCTCCATCCACGACCTGTACGCGGCCATGGGGCGGGGCGACGTGCCGGCCATGACCGTGCCCGCCATCAACATCCGGGGGATGTCCTACGACACCGCCCGGGCCGTGGTGCGGGCCGCCCGCCGGCTGGACGCCGGGGCCTTTATTTTCGAGGTCGCCAAGAGCGAGATCGGCTACACCTTCCAGCGCCCGGCCGAGTACGCCGCCGTGATGCTGGCCGCCGCCATCAAGGAGGGCCACGAGGGGCCGGTCTTCATCCAGGGCGACCACTTCCAGGTGAACGCCAAGAAGTACCGGGCCGACCCCGAGGCGGCCGTCGAGGAGGTGCGGGCCCTGATCCGGGAGGCGGTGCCGGCGGGCTTCTACAACATCGACATCGACACCTCCACCCTGGTGGACCTGTCGCGGGCCACGGTGACGGAGCAGCAGCGCGACAACTTCGAGCGCGCCGCCGAGCTGACCGCCCTGGTGCGGGAGGCGGAGCCGGACGACGTGACCGTGAGCGTGGGGGGCGAGATCGGCGAGGTGGGGGAGAAGAACTCCACCGTGGAGGAGTTCGAAGCCTTCATGGAGGGCTACCGGGCGGCCCTGCCGGAGGGGATGGAGGGGATCAGCAAGATCTCGGTGCAGACCGGCACCTCCCACGGCGGCGTGCCCCTGCCCGACGGCAGCGTGGCCGAGGTGGCCCTGGACTTCGGCGTGCTGAAGACCATCTCCCAGGTGGCCCGCTCCCGCTACGGCCTGTCGGGCACGGTCCAGCACGGGGCCTCCACCCTGCCCGACGAGGCGTTCCACCGGTTCGTGCAGAGCGACGCCTCCGAGGTCCACCTGGCCACCGGCTTCCAGAACATGGTCTACGAGAGCGCCCACCTGCCGGAGGACCTCAAGGCCGACGTGGCGGCGTGGCTCACGGAGCACTGCGCCGCCGAGCGCAAGGAGGGCCAGACCGAGGCCCAGTTCCTCTACAAGACCCGCAAGAAGGGCTTCGGGCCGTTCAAGGAGCGGTTCTGGACCCTGCCGGAGCCGGTACGCGCCGCCATCGGACGGGAGCTGGAGGACAAGCTCCAGTTCCTGTTCGAGCAGCTCGCGGTGAAGGGCTCCCTGGCCGTGGTGCGCCAGCACGTGCGGCCTGCCGCCGGGGGGCGGGACCTGAAGGCCGAGATCGCCGCGGCTTGAGGGGTCACGGGCCCCCGCGGTGACCGCGCGGGTGTCCGGCCCACGGCCGGGCGGCGGCGGGCCGCTGCCGGACGTCCCTGCGGCGTGCCGCCGGACCCGAAACGGAACCGGGGGTTCGGGGGCCCCCGGGGGAGGGGCGGGCTAGCGCCGCTTGGTGCGGAACCACTCCACGGTGCGCTTGAGGCCCGCCGGGAGCAGGGTGGTGGCCTCCCAGTCGGCCGCCTGGGTGAGGCGTTCCGCGGAGATCACGCTGCGCATCTGCTCGCCCTCCTTGGCGGGCCCGTGCACCGCGTGCCCGGAGAAGCCGGTCTCGGCGGCCAGCAGCTCGAACAGCCGGTTGACGTCGGTCTCCACCCCGGTGCCGACGTTGTAGGGGCCTTCCAGGTCGCGGGTGAGGGCGGCGATGAAGGCGTCCACCACGTCGTCCACGAACACGTAGTCGCGGGTCTGCTTGCCGGTGCCGTTCACCGTGGCGGTCTGGCCCGCCAGCATCTTGCTGGCGAAGATGGCCACCACCCCGGCCTCGCCGTGGGGGTCCTGGCGGGGCCCGTAGACGTTGGCGAGGCGCAGGCACGCGCACCTGAGCCCCAGGGTGGCGAAGTAGTCGCAGTAGAGCTCCCCGGCGCGCTTGGTGACGCCGTAGGGGGAGAGGGGCCGGGTGGGGTGCTCCTCGGTGGCCGGGAACACCGACTGCTCCCCGTACACGGCGCCCCCCGACGAGGCGAAGTAGACCCGGGGGCAGCCCGCCGCCACCGCGGCCTGGAGCACGTTGACCATGCCCAGGATGTTCACGTCGGCGTCGTACATCGGGTCCTCGACGCTGCGGCGCACCTCCATCTGGGCGGCCAGGTGGAACACCGCCTGGGGCCGCATCCGCTTGAGCCGGGCCGCCACCTTGGGGGAGCGGATGTCCATCTTCACCAGCTTGGCGTCCCGGTTGACGTTCCTGCGGGTGCCGTGGGAGAGGTCGTCGAGCACCACCACCTCGTGCCCCTCCAGCACCAGCCGGTCCACCAGATGGGACCCGATGAAGCCGGCCCCGCCCGTGACGAGACACTTCACGTTGCGCGCTCCTTCTGCTCGAGGTACCAGGCCACGTACCTGGGGATGCCGTCCGCGATGGGCGTGGCGGGGGCGTAGTCCAGCGCCTCCCGGGCCCGGGTGATGTCGGCGTAGGTGATGCGCACGTCGCCCGGCTGGGGCGGCAGCCGCTCCAGCACGGCGCGCTTCCCCAAGGCGGCCTCGATCATCGCCACCAGCTCCGCCAGGGTGGTGGTCTGGGACTCCCCCAGGTTGTACACGGCGTAGGGGGTGGGCCGGTCGAGGGCCGCCAGCACCCCGGCCACGATGTCGCCGATGTGGGTGTAGTCCCGCCGGGTGGTGCCGTCGCCGAAGAAGGGGATCGGCCGCCCCGAGTCGATCAGCCGGGTGAACTTGGCGATGGCCAGGTCCGGGCGCTGGCGGGGGCCGTAGACGGTGAAGAACCGCAGGCAGGTGACGGGCACCTCGAACAGGTGGTGGTAGGTGTGGCAGATCAGCTCGCCGGCCTTCTTGGTGGCGGCGTAGGGGCTGATGGGGTGGTCCACCGGGTCGGCCTCGGAGAAGGGCACCTTCTCGTTGTTGCCGTACACGCTGGAGGAGGAGCCGAACAGCAGGTTGCCCACCTTCAGGTCCCGGGCGCACTCCAGCACGTTGGCGCTGCCCAGGATGTTCACCTCCTGGTAGCGGTAGGGGTCGGCGATGGAGGGCCGCACCCCGGCCAGGGCCGCCAGGTGGACGATCTCGGTGACGCCGTGGTCCCGGCAGGCGCGCTCCAGCAGCGGCCGGTCCAGGATGTCGCCCTCCACCAGATGGAAGCCGGGCCCGGCCTTCAGGGCCGCGACGTTGTGCTCCTTGACCGCGCGGGGGTAGAAGGGGTCGAAGTTGTCGTAGCCCACCACCGTGCGGCCCCGGGCCACCAGGGCCTCGGACAGGTGGGAGCCGATGAAGCCCGCGGCCCCCGTCACCAGCACCGCGCCGCTCACGCCGCCGCCTCCGGGTCGGGCCCCGAGGCCAGCAGGTGGAGCAGGTACTCCACGTTGCCCTTGGCCCCCGTGACCGGGGAGGGCAGGCGGCCCACGGCCTCCAGCCCCAGGGCCCGGGCCGCCTCGGCCACCCGCTCTACGGCGGCCTCCCGCAGGGCGGGGTCGCGCACGATGCCGCCCTTGCCGACATTTCCCCGGCCGACCTCGAACTGGGGCTTGACCAACAGCACCATCTCACCCCCCGGGGCCAGAAGGGCCCGCAGGGTGGGCAGGACGGCGGTCAGCGAGATGAACGACAGGTCGGCGACGACCAGGTCCACCGGCCCCGGCAGCTCGGCGGGGGTGAGGTGGCGCACGTTGGTGCGGTCCATCACCGTGACCCGGGGGTCGGCGGCGAGGCGCGGGTCGAGCTGGCCGTGGCCCACGTCCACGGCGAGCACGGCGCGGGCGCCGCGCTGCAGCAGGCAGTCGGTGAAGCCGCCGGTGGAGGCTCCCGCGTCCAGAACCGCGCGGCCCGCCGGGTCGATGCCGAAGGCGTCCAGGGCGGCGCGCAATTTCAGGCCGCCCCGGCCCACGAAGGGGGGCGGCGCCTGGCAGGAAAGCTCGGCGTCGGCGGGCACCCGGGTGCCGGCCTTGGCGACCACCTGGCCCGCCACCCGCACCCGCCCGGCCATGATGTCTGCCCGGGCCCGGGTGCGGTTGGGGGCGAGGCCCCGGGTCACCAGCAGGTCGTCGAGGCGGGGCTTGGGCGCTGCGCTCACGCGGGCGCCCGCGGGCAGGGGTCGGGCGCGGAGGAGGGGGGCGGGCAAGGGGCGGGTCCGGTGGCCGTCACGCCTCGGCGGCGAGCCGCCGCAGGGGCGCCCGGCCGCGCCGGACACCGGCCAGGGAGCGGCAGGCGGCGGCGATGCCGTCCGCGTCCAGCCCCACGTCGGTCCGCAGGGTGGCCTGGGGGCCCTGCTCGATGAAGCGGTCGGGGATCCCCAGGCGGCGCACCGGGCACTGCACGCCGTGGGTCTCCAGGCATTCCAGCACGGCGGCGCCGAAGCCGCCCATGAGGGCGTTCTCCTCCACCGTGACGATGCCGGCCGTCTCGCGGGCGGCCGCAAGCACGGCGTCCTCGTCCAGGGGCTTGACGAAGCGCGGGTCCACCACCCGCACCGAGATGCCTTGGGGCCGCAGGGTGCGGGCCGCCTCCAGGGCCGCAACCGTCATCGTGCCCAGGGCAATCACGGTCACGTCGGTGCCCTCCACGAGGGTCTCGGCCTCCCCGGTGGGGATGGGCTCGAAGCCGCCCAGGTCCTCGGCCTGGGGGACCGGCCCCCGGGGGTAGCGCAGGGCCACGGGGCCGGGGTGGCGCAGGGCGGTGTAGAGCATGTTGCGGAGCATCTGGCCGCTGCGGGGCGCCATGACCACCAGGTTGGGGACGGCCCGCAGGTAGGAGACGTCGAAGGCGCCGTGGTGGGTGGGTCCGTCGTCCCCCACCAGACCGGCGCGGTCCATGGCGAAGACCACCGGCAGGCCCTGCAGGGCGATGTCGTGGATCACCTGGTCGTAGGCCCGCTGCAGGAAGGTGGAGTAGATCGCCGCCACCGGCCGCTTGCCCTCGGCGGCGAGGCCCCCCGCGAAGGTCACGGCGTGCTGCTCGGCGATGCCGACGTCGAAGAAGCGGTCCGGGAAACGCTCGCCGAAGGCCAGGGTGCCGGTGCCGGTGGGCATGGCGGCGGTGACCGTCACCACCCGCTCGTCCCGCTCCCCCAGCTCCACCAGGGCGTCGCCGAACACCTTGGTGAAGGCGGGCAGGGTGGACTTGCCGGAGGCCACCCCGACGGTCTTGTCGAACTTTGGGGTGCCGTGGTAGCTGACCGGGTTGTCCTCGGCGGGGGTGTAGCCCTTCCCCTTTTTGGTGATCACGTGCAGCAGGACGGGGCCCTTCAGGCGGTTGACGTTTTCCAGGGTGGGGATCAGGTGGTCCAGGTTGTGGCCGTCCACCGGCCCCACGTAGAAGAAGCCCAGCTCCTCGAACACGAGGCCCGGGGTGATGAAGCCCTTGACCGCCTCCTCGGCCTTGCGGGCCACCCGCACCATCGAGGGTCCGACCCGGGGGATGTGGCCCAGGATGTGCTCGGTCTCCTCCCGCACCCAGGAGTACAGATCGCCGGTGAGGATGCGGGACAGGTAGGAGGCGATGGCGCCCACGTTCCTCGAGATGGACATCTCGTTGTCGTTGAGCACCACCAGCAGGTTGCGCTTCAGGCCCCCGGCGTGGTTGAGAGCCTCGAAGGCCATGCCGGCGGTCATGGAGCCGTCGCCGATCACGGCCACGACCCGGTGGTCCGCGTCGTCCAGGTCGCGGGCCACCGCCATGCCGAGGGCGGCCGAGATGGAGGTGCCCGCGTGGCCGGCCCCGAACGGGTCGTGGGGGCTCTCGGCGCGCTTCTGAAAGCCGGACAGGCCCTTGTACTGGCGCAGGGTCGCGAGCCGGTCGCGGCGGCCGGTGAAGAGCTTGTGGACGTAGGACTGGTGGCTCACGTCCCAGACGAGCTTGTCCTCGGGGGAGTGGAACACCCGGTGCAGGGCCACGGTCAGCTCCACCACCCCCAGGTTCGGGGCGAGGTGGCCGCCGGTGGTGGAGACCACGTCGATCAGCAGCTCCCGCACCTCGCGGCACAGCGCCTTGAGGTCGGCGCGGGACAGGCGCTTGAGGTCCTCGGGGGAGTCGACCCTGGCGAGGAGCGGGAAGTCGCGCTCCGTCATCGGCTCCGCTCCACCACGTAGGCCGCCAGTTGGCGCAGGGGCTCGGCCGCCTCGCCGAAGCGCTCCAGGCGGGCCAGGGCCTCGTCCTTCAAGGTGGCGGCCATAGTCCGGGCCGCGTCGAGGCCCACGAGGGCCGGGAAGGTGAGCTTGTTCTGGGCGGCGTCCTTGCCGGCGGTCTTGCCCAGGCGGCCGGTGTCGGCGGTCACGTCGAGGACATCGTCGGCCACCTGGAAGGCCAGGCCGATGCGCTCGCCGAATGCCGTCAGGGCCGTCAGGGCCTCCGCGCCGGCGCCCCCCGCGATGGCCCCCATGCGCACCGCGCAGGTGAGCAGGGCGCCGGTCTTGTGGGCGTGGATGTAGCGCAGGTGGTCCAGGTCGCGGGGCCCGGCGGCGGCCTCCATGTCGGCCTGCTGGCCCCCCACCATGCCGGACGGCCCGGCCGCCGCCGCCAGCTCCGCCACCAGGCGGGCGCGGGTCTCGGCCGGGAGCGGGGCCTCGGCCAGCCAGCCGAAGGCGAGGGCCTGGAGGCCGTCGCCCACCAGGATCGCCGTGGCCTCGTCGAAGGCCACGTGGCAGGTGGGGCGGCCGCGCCGGAGGGCGTCGTCGTCCATGGCGGGCAGGTCGTCGTGCACCAGGGAGTAGCAGTGGATCAGCTCCACCGCCCCGGCCGCGGCCAGCACGCCGTCGCCCGCGCCCCCCACGGCCCCGTGGGCCGCCAGGGCGAGGAGCGGGCGGACGCGCTTGCCGTCGCCCAGCACGGCGTAGTGCATCGCCTCGGCTAGGCGCGGCGGGGCCGTGCCCAGGTCCGCCAGGCGCTTCGCCAGGGCGGCGTTGACCCGCTCCCGGCCCGCCGCGGCGTAGGTCGCCAGGGCCCCGGCCACCGCGCTCACGCGGTCTTCTCCGGCGCGGCGGCGGCCGCCGAATCCGGCCCCGGGGTGCTCATGCCGTCTCCTGCTGCGCGGCGGCGGCGGCCGAATCCGGCCCTGGGGTGCTCATGCCGTCTCCTCCGGTTCGAACGGCGCCACCTGGCCCTTGGGTCCCACGAGCTGCTCCACCTTGCGCTCCGCGGTCGTGAGGATCGTCAGGCACTTGCGGGACAGGCCCACCCCCTCCTCGAACAGGGTCAGCGATTCCTCCAGGGACAACGAGCCCTCCTCCAGGAGGCGCACGATCTCCTCCAGGCGCTTGAGGGAGGGTTCGAAGGCGGGGGACTCGGTCTTCTTGCGGGCCACGGTCAGGTCCTGGTCGACTCAAAGGGAGCCAGTATACCGCACGGGGGAGGATGATGAAGCCGCCCGGCGCCGCACGGCCCGCCGCCCGTCAGCCGGGGGGCCGGATCCACAGGTGGCTGTACCAGTAGTACCGCCTCGGCGCGGCCCGGGAGGGGGCGGTGCAGTTGTAGCGGCTGCGCCCGGCGGGCAGTGGGCCCGACGCCGTCACGGCGAGGCGGCCCGCGGCCCGGTCCAGCCAGGTCACGACCGCCGGGCCCCCGGCGGAGGCGTAACAGGCCAGGGCGTCCGGGCGCAGGTCGGCGGGCTCCACGGTCAGTTCCAGGCGCGGCGGGTTGGCGTCCGCGAGCACCGGGCTTTCGGGGGCCGCCGCCGTGACCGGCAGGGGCAGGCTCGCGGCTTTCAGGCGGAAGTCGTCCAGCCCGGCGTAGGCCTCGGCCATCGGGAAGCGGGGCAGGGCGGCGGGGTCCGAGTGCGGGCCCACGGCCCCGGACTGCTGGCCGAAGGGGGTGTAGCCCATGCCCCGCACCAGCGCCGCCAGGTCCGGGTCGTACTCGCCGTAAGGGTAGGCGAACAGGTCGGGGGCCCGCCCCAGCTCGGCCTCCAGGCGCCCCCGGGCCCGCGCCAGGTCGGCCCGCACCCGCGCGGCCCAGGCGGCGCGGTCCTCGCCGGAGCGGCGGTGAATCAGGTGATCGTGGGTGGCGGAGTGGTTGGCGAAGGTGGCGCCGTCTTTCGCCATGCGGCGCATCTCGTCCCAGGTGAGCAGGCCCGGAGAGCCGGCGTCCACGGCGTCGGTGGCGACGAACACGGTGAACGGCCAGCCCCGGGCCTTCAGGCGCGGGAACGCCTCCGTGTACACGGACCGGTAGGCGTCGTCCACAGTGATCGCCACCACCCGGTCGGGCAGGGGGCGGCCCGCGGCGCGCTCGGCCACGATCCGCTCCAGGGGCCAGACCCGGTAGCCGGCCCGGGAAAGGTGGTCGAGGTGGGCCTGGAACTGCTCGGGCCGGACGTTGGTGGTGGGGTAGTCGCCCTCCCCGAAGCGGTGGTACATGAAGACCACGGCGTGGGAGGGCACGGCGTCCGCGGGGGTGGCCGTCTCCGGGGGACTCGCGGCGCGGGCGCCGGGCGGAGCGACGAGCAGGAGCAGGATGAGGGCGAGCCGGGCGGCCATGGCGGCACGCCCGGGGCCCCCGAAGGGCCCCGGGCGTGGGGCGATTATACCGGCCCGGCCCTTGCTCCGGGGGGCGCGATTGGGGTAGCCTGCCCGCCCCCGGCCGAGGACCGTCTCCCCCGGCCCGGCCCGCCCACCGCCGCGGGCCTCCGGCCCGGCGGGCCGTGGCACCGACCCGAGGTTTTCCCGTGACCGATCAGCCGCCCCACCATCATCCGGAAGGATCGGACGCCTTCACCCGCTGGGGGGAGGGCGCCGCCGGGCTCCTGGAGACCCACTGGCGCAAGATCGTCGGGGTGGTGGCGGTGGTCCTGGCCCTGGCCGGGGCGTGGGCGCTGCACGCCCGCAGCCGGGAGGCGGCCGAGCTGGAGGCGCAGGAGCGCCTGGCCAAGATCACCGCCGTCTATCCCGGGGGGGGCGGCAACATCCCGGAGTCGTCCATTCGCGACGCGGTCTCGCGCTACGAGGCGTTCCTCAAGGACGCCCCCGACGGGGCGGCGCGGGACACGGCCCGGCTCTACCTGGGCACCGCCTACACGGCCCTGGGGGAGCGCAACCAGGCGCGGGCCACCTTCCGGGCCCTGCTGAACGCTCCCCAGGCGTTCGCGGGCCCGGCCCGCCTGCGCCTGGCCTACCTGGCCCTGGCGGACGGCGATCGGCAGGCGGCGGCGCGGGCCTTCGACGACGTGATCGCGTACGCTCCGGCTCTGGCGCCTCAGGCCGGGCTGGAGCTGGGCCGCATGGTGGAGCAGGAGGGCGACAACGAGGCCGCCATCGCCGCCTACCGCAAGGTGGCCGAGATCTACAAGGGCACGCCCCAGGCCTCGGAGGCCAAGACCCGCCTCAAGGCCCTGGGCGTGGACCTGGAGCCGGTCCCCCCCGAGCCGGTCACGACCGTGGAGCCGGGCGGCGGCGAAGCCCCCGCGCCCCCCGCGGCCGAGGCACCCGCTGCTGTACCCGCCGAGACGCCCGCCGAATCCGCGCCGGCGGAGGGCAAGGCCCCCTAAGGCCCCGCCCGGCGCTTGCCGCCACGGCGGGCGCTCTGGTATCTTACGCCTCCCTCGCGGACCCCATCCGCGCGCGATTTCCGGGGCGGTAGCTCAGCTGGGAGAGCGTAGCGTTCGCAACGCTAAGGTCGAGGGTTCGATCCCCTTCCGCTCCACCATTCCCTGTTCCAGCACAGTCCGAGAAAGTCCACTAACCCAGCGTCACGTAAGGGGTTTCGGGCCTTTTCTTGTCCGGCGCGGGCCGGCCGCGTCGGAAGGGGCTCCGTGGCGACAGGCCGCGGCCCGGCGCCGAGGGGGGAGAGAAATACGTCGGATTGCGTATTGAACCCGGCGGCGTGCCTACACGTATCATCCCGGCACGATGACACGCCGACGCCCGCAATGGGGTAGCGGGGCGTCGAGAGCCACCGAAGGTCGCACCCGACGGGACGTGGCCCGGGGCGCTGTCGATGGGGAGGGGTCGATTGCACAAGCCGTCCGCGCTGCCGCCGTGCCGCGTCCGAACGCCATGTGTGCTCCTGCGCCGCGCCGTAGCGTGGCACCCTGCCGGACCTCGCAACATTCCTCACATGCCGGGAGTTGAGCCATGACCGCACGCCGACGGTTCGTCGGGCTCGTCGCGTCGCTCGCAGTGCTGACCGGGTTGTTCGTCCTGCCGCTCGCGGCGCAGACCCCGCCGGGGGTGGGGGGCCACGCGGTGTGGGTGGCGGAGGCGGATCGGGTTCTGCGACTCGCCACCGACGGCACGTACGTCCTGGAGATCGGGGCCCTGACGGACGTCCGCGCAACGGCGGCGGACGACGCGGCCGGCGTGCTGTGGGTGGCCACGGGGGCCGACCTGCGGCGTTACGCGTTCGATGGCACGCTCCTGGGCGCGACGCCGGTCACCATTCCCGCCGGCACGCCCGTCGCCTTGAGCGAGGATTCCGGCAGCGGCGGGGCGTGGCTGGGGATAGGGACGCAGGTGCACCGCTTCGACGCGGCCGGGGCGGAGACGGGGTCGTTCCCGATCCCGGAGGCGGTGCGCGCGGTTGCGTGGGATACGGTTGGGGCGCGCCTGTGGGTCGCCACGAATACCGCTGTTGAGGCCTACGACGCCGGCGGTACCCTGCTGGGCGCCCCGGACCTCTTGAAGACCAACCCCGAGGTCCGGGATCTCGCCCTCGATGCCGGCAACCGCTCCCTGTGGGTCGCACTGAAGAACGACCTGTACCAGTACGACGCCGAAGGGAACATGATCCTCAACCTGGGGGTGCCGCATTACCAGCGGTCCATCCCCCTGCTGGAGCGCGTGGCCAGCGACCGGGCCAACGGGGCGTGGGTCTCCAACGACCAGTACGTGATCCGGGTCGACGCGGCCGGCAACGAGGCGGCCCAGGCGTCGCCGTATGGTGGGGCCGACCCGATCGTGGCCCTGGCGGTCGACCCGGGGGACCTGTCGGTCTGGGCCCTGGGGCTCTCGGGGCGTCTGGCGCATGTGGACGCGGGCGGCCAGATCACGGACGACCAGCCCCTCTCCGGGCCGGGCCGGGACCTGACCTTCCAACTCGACGTGATCCCGCCGCAGATCACCCTCACGGTGCCGGTGGACGGCACGGCCACCAACCAGCCGGGGCAGTACTTCACCGGCTACCTGAGCGAGGCCGGCACACTCTCGCTCGACGGCGACGCCGTCGCGCTGGATGCGAACCACGCCTTCAACCACGGTCCGGTGACCCTCGTCGAGGGAGACAACGCCTTCACCCTGCAGGCCGTGGACTTGGCCGGCAACACGACCGAGCTGACGGTGACGGTGACCCTCGACACGGTCCCCCCGGTGGTTACCCCCCCGGCCGACGTGACGGCCGAGGCGACCGCGGTCGAGACCCCCGTGGCCGTCGGCAGCGCCACCGCCACGGACGACCGCGACGGCCCGTTGTCGATCGTGACGAACGACGCCCCGGCGGCGTTCCCGCTGGGCGCGACCGTGGTCACGTGGAGCGCCATGGACTCGGCCGGCAACACGGGCACCGCCACCCAGACCGTGACCGTGCAGGACACCACGCCGCCCAGCCTGATCGTGCCCGCGGACGTCTCCGTCTCGGTGACGTCGGTGCCGACCAGCGTGGACTTCGGAACGGCCACCGCCACCGACCTGTTCGGGCCGGTCCTCGTCACCAACGACGCCCCCTCCACGTTCCCCGAAGGCTTGACCACGATCACCTGGACGGCGACCGACGCCAACGGCAACAGCACGGTGGCCTACCAGTCCGTGACGGTCGTCCTGGAGAACCCCCTCCCGCCGGCCGCCCAGGCCCTGCAGGCGGGCGGGTTCGGGGCCACCTATGCGGACCTCGTCCCGGGCGACGCGACTCTCACGGCCTACGACGAGCGACGCTTCACCGTCATCACGGGGCTCGTCGCGGACGCGGCGGGGAGCCCGGTCCAGGGGGCCACGGTCACCCTCAACCACCTGAGCGACTACGGCTCAGCCACCACCGACGCCACCGGCCGCTACAGCCTGCCGGTGGACGGGGGCGGGCTGGTCACGGTGAACATCTCGAAGGCCGGCTACCTGATGGTCCAGCGCAAGGTGCAGAGCGGCTGGAACGAGATCAACGTGGTCGACACGGTGACCCTCACGGCCGTGGACAGCGCGGCGACGACCGTGACGTTCGACGGCAACCCGGCGAGCCGCTTCGTGCATCGGTCAACGCCGACGACGGATGTCGACGGCACCCGGAGCGCGACCCTGGTCTTCGCCGGGGACACCACGGCCCAGGTGGTGGACGAGAACGGCGTCGCCACGCCGCTCTCCGGCCCGCTCACCGTACGTGCCACGGAATTCCCCACCCCGGCGTCCATGCCCGGTGTACTCCCGGCCGTCAGCGGCTTCACCTACGCCACGGAGATGCAGGTGGACGGCGTCGCGCCGACGTCCAGCGTCCAGTTCAGCCGGCCGGTCGTGGTCTACGTGGACAACTTCCTCGGCTTCCCCATTGGCGAGATCGTCCCGTTCGGCACCTATGACCGGGTGACGGCGGCCTGGGTCCCTGAGGACAACGGCGTGGTGGTGCGCCTGCTGGATACGGATGCCGACGGGGCCACGGACGCGCTGGATGCCGACAGCGACGGCGTGGCGGACGACCTGAACGGCGACGGCTCCACCGCGGACGAGGTGGCCGGCATCGCCGGCAACGCGGCCTATGCGCCGGGGTCGGAGTACTGGCGCGTGACCGCGATGCACTTCACGCCCGGCGACATGAACTGGCCCTGGTCCTTCCCGAGCGACGCCACGGCCCCACCGACGACGCAGCCAGTCACGATGGAACCGGTTGAGCCCGAGCCGGAGACGGTCGCGCCCGACCCCCCCGACTGCCCCCCCCACTCCGCAATCCATTGCGAGTCGGGTGCCGTGGAGGAGGACATCCCGGTGCCGGGCGCAGACCTGCTGCTGCACTACAAGTCCGAACGCACGCCGGGCTACAAGCACCCGCTCAGCATCCAGGTCACGGAGGCGAGCGTTCCCGGGAGCCTGCTGCGGATCGACGCGACCGTCAAGGTCCTCGGCCAGATCTTGACGCACACGTTCGCGCCCGCGCCGAACACGGTGTGGGACATCCCCTGGGACGGTACGGACTTCCTGGGCAACCCGGTGCAGGGGGAGATCGGGGTCGAGGTCACCGTGACCTACGTGTACCCCATCGTGTATCGGACGGCCACCAATCGATACCCGCGGGCCTTCGCGCAGCCCGGCGGGCCGGCGGTGATCAGCGGGGCGCGGCTGACCGGGATCGCCTACGCGACAAGGCATTACCGCACCCGGGTCCGGTCCGAGTACACGCGGCTGCACGCGTTCGCCAACCCGGAGCTGTCCGACATCGCCACCGGCTGGAGCCTCTCGGAGCAGCACCGGCTGCTGAACGGCGACATCCTGCTGCGGGGCGACGGCAGGGAGGGGGGCAACCTGGCTCCGAACATCATCGACACGGCGGCCGGGACGGGAGGCGCCCTCTACGTCGGCGAGGGCGTGCCCGCGACCGAGGGCTCGGTGGGGATTCCCTGGGGGCTGGCGACGGGACCGGACGGCAGCGTCTACATCGCGGACACCCTCAACCACGCTGTGCGGCGCGTGGATCCCAACGGGGTCATCACCACGTTCGCGGGTCTGCCGGGGGGCAGCACGACATACAACGGCGACGGCATCCCCGCCAGCCAGGCGGCGCTGTCCAACCCGAAGGTCCTCGCGGCGGCACCGGACGGCAGCGTCTACATCTCCGACAAGGCGCACTATCGGATCCGTCGCGTGGGGCCGGACGGCATCATCACGACCGTGGTCGGAACCGGCACGGCCGGCTTCTCCGGCGACGGGGGCCCCGCCACGCAGGCCCAGATCAACGGCGTGGACGGACTCGCCGTGGGGCCGGACGGCACGCTCTACTTCTCCGACGCGGCGAACCACCGGATCCGCAAAGTCTCCCCGGACGGTATCGTAACCACGATCGTCGGCTCGAGCACCCCGGTGGCGTTGCAGGACGGCATGCCCGCGGTGGACGCATACATCCAGCGGCCCGAGGGGCTGGCGTTGGGGCCGGACGGCAGCCTGTACTTTGCCCATTACGAGGCGAACTGCGTGCTCAAGGTCACGCCGGAGGGCTTGCTCTACACCGTCGTCTCGACCTGCGACTACTACGGCGGCGGCTACTCCGGAGACGGCGGGCCGGCCACGCTGGCCGAGATCAAATGGCCGATCGACGTGTACGTGGCCGGCGACGGCACGCTGTTCGTGTCGGAGCTGAACCACGTGCGGCGGGTGAACCCGGACGGGGAGATCAGCACCTTTGTGGCCGCGCACCCCGTCGCGGCGCCGGACACCGGGGACGGCGGGCCTGCGGATCAGGCGCGTATCGCGTTCGCCGTCGGGATCGATTTCGGGCCGGACGGCGCCCTGTACGTCGCCGACGAGCTGAACTACCGCATCCGCCGGGTCGAGCCGCAGTCGGCGCGCGTGGGGGTGACGGAGCTCGGCCCCGACGAGCGCCTGGTGGAGGACCGGGACCGGGGCGAGGGGTACGTTTTCGACGCCCTGGGCACGCACCTGCGCACCTTCGCGCTGGACACGGGCGTCACCCTGCTCACGTTCGGCTACGACCCCGACGGCAACCTGACCTCCGTCACCGACCGGTTCGGCGCCGTGACGACGATCGGGCGCGCCGGGTCGGTGGCCCAGACGATCACCGGACCGGACGGCGACGCCACCACCCTCGGCGTCAGCGGTCACCAGCTGCTCTCCGTCGGCTACGCGGACGGCTCGGGCTACGGCTTCGGTTACACGGGCGACGGCCTCGTGACGTCCAAGACCGATCCCCGGGATGGCGTCTACGCGTACGGCTACAACGGCAACGGCCGGGCCGTCTCGGTCCAGGACCCGAACCTGGGGGTCTCGACCTTCAGCAGGCAGTTCTCCGGCGACCAGCTCGTCGCCACCACGACCGACCCGGAGGGCCGCTCCTACCAGAACGCGCGGACCGCCCACGCCGGGGGTACGATCCACCGCGAGCGGACCGACAAGGCCGGCCTGACCACCGTGGTCGACAGCGCGGCCACCGGCCTGCTCGAAACAAACACGCTGCCGGACGGCACACTGCGAACGGTCGAACTCGGGGTGGATCCCTTCTACTTCACGCAGCGGGTCGCCAAGGACACCCTCAAGCTGCCTTCCAACAAGACGGTCGTGACCCAATCGGACATCGCCTACGCCGACACCGACCTGAACGGCACGCCGGACCGGATCACCCGCACCACCACCGTCAACGGCAAGGCCACCACGGTCGTGGACGACCTGCTCGCGGGCAGCGTGGCCACCACCAGCCCGCTCGGGCGCACGGCGACGACGCTCTACGACCCGGCCACGCTGCTCACCACGGCCGACCAGATGCCGGGGCTGGCCGACGTGACCTACGATTACGACACCCGCGGCCGGGTCACGGGGATCACCCAGGGCAGCGGCGCCGATGCCCGCACGACGCTGATCCTGTACGACGCCGAGGGGCGGGTGGGGTCCATCCTCGATCCGTACCTGAGCTCCGTGGACTTCACCTACGACGCCGTGGGGCGGGTGACGCAGAAGACCCTGAAGGACGGCCAGGTGGTGGCCTACACTTACGACGCCAAGGGCAACCTGACCTCGATCACGCCGCCGGGGCGCTCGCCGCACGTGTTCACCTACACCCCGGTGGACCTGGAGGGCAGCTACACGCCGCCGGCGGTGGGCGCGGGCGATCCGGCCACGGTGTACGCCTACAACCTGGCCCGGCAGCTCACCTCCATCACCCGGCCCGACGGGCAGGTCGTGGGCTTCGGGTACGATACGGGGGCGCGGCTGCAAACCGTCACCCTGTCGCGGGGCACGCTGACCTACGCCTACGACGCCGCCACCGGCAACCTGGCCTCGGTCACCGCTCCCGACGGGGGCAGCCTGGCCTTCACCTACGACGGGTCCGTGCCCCTGTCGGAGACCTGGGCCGGCGACGTGGCGGGGTCGGTGTCGGTGACCCTGGACGCCGACCTGCGGGTCGCCTCGCGCTCGGTGAACGGGGCCGACACGGCGGCGTTCACCTACGACGACGACGGCCTGCTGGTGCAGGCCGGGGACATCGCCCTGAGCCGGGACGCCGGCAACGGCTTCCTGACCGGCACGGCGCTGGGCGGGCTGACCACGAGCCGCGCATACAACCCGTTCGGCGAGGTGGCCTCGGAGCAGGCCGACTTCGGCGTCACGGGCCTGTACGGGGCGACGTACACCCGCGACAGGCTGGGACGCATCACGCAGAAGGTGGAGACGGTGGAGGGGACCACCGCCGCCTACGACTACTTCTACGACACCGCAGGCCGCCTCATCGGGGTGAACCGGGACGGCAGCCCGGTCGAGTCTTACGCCTACGACCCGAACGGCAACCGCACCACCAACGGCGAGCTGTACGACGCCCAGGACCGGCTGACGGAGACGGCCACGGCCGGCTACACCTACACCGCGAACGGCGAGCTGGCCACCCGGACGATCACGGCCACCGGCGACACGACGGCCTACACCTACGACGAGCTGGGCAACCTGATGCAGGTGGTGCTGCCGGACGCCACGCAGATCGATTACGTGGTGGACGCGGCCAACCGGAGGATCGGCAAGGAGGTGAACGGGGCCCTGGTGCAGGGCTTCCTGTACGGAGACGCCCTGAACCCGGTGGCGGAGCTGGACGGGACGGGCGCGGTCATCGCCCGCTTCGTGTACGGCTCGCGGCCCAACGTGCCGGACTACATGGTGAAGGGGGGCACGACGTATCGCATCATCGCCGACCACCTGGGCAGCCCGCGGCTGGTGGTGGACACGGCCACCGGTGCGATCGCGCAGCGGATGGACTACGATGCGTGGGGGAACGTGGTCACGGACACGAACCCGGGGTTCCAGCCGTTCGGGTTCGCGGGCGGGGTCTATGATCGTGACACGAAGCTGGTGCGCTTCGGGGCGCGCGACTACGACCCGGAAGTGGGGCGGTGGACGGCGAAGGACCCGATCCGGTTCGACGGGGGGGACGCAAATCTGTATGGGTATGTGGTGGGGGACCCGGTCAATAGGGTCGACTCGGACGGGCTTAAGTCCGCCTGGGATACGTATTGGCAAAATCTGGGGCAGAACTTCTTGGTCACGAATACCTCGATCATTGGTGTCACAACACCCACAGGCCTAACAGCTGCCACGTCCCGAATTACGGCGGCATCGCTTGGAGTGCCCACGACGTTTGAATCGGTCGGACTAGCTGTTGCTTCCGTCGAAACGGCCGGCGTCTCTCTTGTTGCCGCTTCCGAATTAGCCGCAGGGGCGGCCGTGGCCATCGTTAATTGGACATTTCTTACGCTTGGATATGAAACCGGGGTCTTTATCGGATCGGCTGTGAATTCGATTCCAGTGATCGGAGGTGGAACGATTGG